>OQVS01001742.1_pt1 | contig 14521 bp, 17 predicted proteins | sample 1691601 | NCBI WGS metagenome assembly OQVS01 (sample SAMN03418268, study PRJEB22391) | human gut metagenome | biome: human-gut; feature: organic feature; material: feces | host: Homo sapiens | place: Tanzania | collected 2013-01
TATCCAGTGCTTGAAAAGGAAGCGCTTGCATCGCGGCAGGAGAGCGAGGCCGCCGCGCTGCGCGCGCAGGCGGAGGAGAGTCTCTCCGGGCGGACGGAGCTGCTGCGCTCCACCTCGCGCCTGGGCGATGAGATCGCCGGACGCAAGAGCGCGCTTGCGGGCTTTGCCGCCGAGCGCGAGACAACGGAAAAGTCGCTCGCGAGCTTGGAGGGCCTGCGTGCCCAGATGCAGGGCGACGAGCAGAGCAGACGCGCGCTCATCGAGCAGTACAAAACGGCAAGCGAGCAGGCGCGGCGCGAGATCGGCGTGCATGAAGAAGAGATCGCCGCGCTGAGCGGCAAAATGACGGAAAAGCGCGCCGAGCTCGAAGCGCTTTCCAAAGCGAAACTCGCACTTGAAGCCGAGCGCAGCCAGAGCGACCGGCGCGGGCGCGAACTCAACGAAAATGTGCTCAACGTGGAGCGCAGCGTTAGCAAGCTTGAGCAAAAGCGCGCGACGAGCGCCATGGAGGAACAGCAGATCCTCGACAGGCTCTGGGAAAATTATGAGCTGTCGCACTCCGCCGCGCAGGAGCAGCGCATTGAGCTCGAGAGCGTTCAGAAGGCGAGCCGCCGCATTGGAGAGCTCAAGCGTGCCATCAGCGGTCTTGGCGCGGTCAATGTCGGCGCGATCGAGGAATTCGAGCGCGTGAACACGCGCTACACCTATCTCACCGAGCAGCGCGACGACGTGGAAAAGGCGAAGAGCGAGCTCGCCGGCGTGATCGAGAGCATCACGGGCGAGATGACCGTCATCTTCAAAGAGCAGTTCGCGCTGATCCGTGAGAGCTTTCAGGAGACATTTCTGGAGCTCTTCGGCGGCGGCAAGGCGACGCTCGAGCTGGAGGACGAAAACGATGTGCTCTCATGCGGCATCGAGATCAAGGTGCAGCCGCCAGGTAAGGCGCTCAAGACCATCACGCTGCTCTCGGGCGGCGAGAAGGCCTTCGTTGCCATCGCCCTGTATTTTGCCATTCTGAAAGTCCATCCCACGCCGTTTTGCGTCATGGACGAGATCGAGGCGGCGCTTGACGAGCCGAACGTGGTGCGCGTTGCAAACTACATGCGCCGCATCACGCAAAAGACGCAGTTCATCGTCATCACGCACCGCCGCGGTACGATGGAGGCGGCAGATGTTCTCTACGGCGTCACCATGCAGGAGCGCGGCGTGAGCAAGATCCTGACGATCAACATGAACGATATGGCGAAGGAACTCAACATTAAGGAATAAGCGCGAGAGAGGAATCAAAGAGTATGGGTATTTTTGCGAAGATCAAAAAAGCATGGTTCGACACCATCGTGTGGGAGACCATCGACGACGACTTCTACGACGAGCTGGAGGAGAGTCTCATTCTGGCTGACCTCGGCGCGACGGTCGCGCACGACGCGGTGAAGAAACTGCGCGATGTGGTGTATCAGAAGAGCATCCAGCGCGGCGACGACGTGAAGCAGGCGCTGCGCGAGATTCTCATTGAAAAGCTGAACGTGGGCGATACAGCGCTCGACTTATCGACGCAGCCGAGCGTCGTGCTGGTTATCGGCGTGAACGGCGTGGGCAAGACCACGTCCATCGGCAAGCTTGCCCACCGTCTCAAGGGCGAGGGCAAGCGCGTGCTGCTGTGCGCGGCGGACACGTTCCGCGCGGCGGCGGCGGATCAGCTCGAGATCTGGGCGAACCGCGCAGAGTGCGAGATCGTCCGTTCGGTCGAGGGGGCGGACCCCGGCGCGGTGCTGTTCGATTCGCTCGCGGCGGCGAAGGCGAGAAATGTCGATGTTGTCCTCTGCGACACGGCGGGCCGTCTGCACAACAAGGTGAATTTGATGAACGAGCTCGGCAAGCTTCGCAAGATCATCGACCGCGAAACGCCTGACGCCGCGAAGGAAACGCTTTTAGTGCTCGACGCGACGACGGGGCAGAACGGATTGCAGCAGGCCAAAGTCTTCCGCGAGACGGCGGGGCTCACCGGCATCATCTTAACGAAGCTCGACGGCACGGCCAAGGGCGGCATCTGCGTCGCTATCGCGCAGGAGCTGGGTGTGCCCGTGAAGTTTGTTGGTCTCGGCGAGGGCATCGACGATCTCCAGCCCTTCAATGCGGAGGAATACGTCAAGGCGCTCATCTGAGGGGGAAAATCATAAACCTGCGAGACAATAAGGAGACGAATATGGGAATTACTTCTGTTTGCCCCTATTGCGGAAAGAAAATGCGAGATGGAGCCATCCCTGTCTTGCGTAATATTTACTGGTGTCCAAGAGGTGAGGACGGCATGCTCAAAGACGGATTTGGCGACGAAAAGGAACAGGTCTGTCTTGGCAGAGAGGGGCTGTTAGGAGATTATTACACACCCGCCCGTTACTGTGAGAGCTGCAAGGTGGTCATCGTGCCCGTGCCGGAGATCGAGTGGCCGCTCGATAAGCTCGACAAAAAGTTCACGGCATGGCAGGAAAAGATGAGCGCGCAGCGCGAAGAGCGCAAGGCGCAGCGCGAGGAAGAAAAGCGCGAAGAAAAGAGCAGAAAAAGACGGGAAAAGGACCCGTGGGAGGTTTGACGATGAAATTTGTTCTGGCAACGCAGAACCCCAAGAAATTGAAGGAAATGAGCGCCATTCTGAGCGACCTCGGCGTGGAGGTCGTGTCTGAGGCCGACCTCGGCGTGAAGGTCGAGGTGGAGGAAACGGGCGAGACCTTTGCCGAGAATTCTCTTTTAAAGGCAAAGGCGGTGATGGAGGCGACAAATCTGCCCGCCATCGCGGACGATTCGGGATTGTGCGTGGACGCGCTGAACGGCGGCCCGGGCGTCTACAGCGCGCGCTTTGGCGGCGAGGGGCTGGACGACACCGGCCGCTACCGCCTGCTTTTGCAGATGCTGCACGGGCAGGCCGACCGACGCGCCCACTTCCACACAAGCATCACCTGCGCGTTCCCGAACGGCGACGTCTTGCAGGACGACGGCGAGGTCGAGGGCACGATCGCGTTCGCGCCGATGGGCGAAAACGGCTTCGGCTACGATCCCGTGTTCTTCGTGCCTGACAAGCGAAAGACCTTTGCACAGCTTTCGGCAGAAGAGAAAGCGGAGATCTCACACCGCGGCAAGGCACTGCGGGCATTCAAGGAAACGCTCAAGAATTATCTTGCGGAACATCAATAAAAAGGATAAGGAAATACTATGGAATTAAGCAGCAAACAGCGCGCGTATCTGCGCAGCCTTTCCAATGACCTCGACGTGATCGTTCACATCGGCAAGGACGGCATCGGCGACAACCTCGTCAAGCAGGCGAACGACGCGCTGGAGGCGCGTGAGCTCATCAAGTGCCGCGTGCTCGAAAACAGCATGCTCACCGCGCGCGAGGCGTGTCAGGAGCTGAGCGAGCTGACGCGCAGCGAGCAGGTGCAGGTCATCGGCACAAAATTCGTGCTCTACCGCCCCTCGCACAAAAAGGACAAGAAGGATAAGATCGTGCTGCCCAAGGCGGCGAAAAAGACCGTGTAAAAGAGAAAAAGAGGTCGAACAATTTTGAAGATCGGAATTTACGGCGGCAGTTTCAACCCGCCGCATTTGGGTCACATGGCCGCAGCAGAAAGCGCGGCGAAGTATCTGGGACTCGATGAGCTGCTGCTCATTCCCGCGGGCATTCCGCCGCACAAGGCACTCTCCGCCGATGCGGCAGGGAAGGAGCACCGCCTTGCGATGACGCGCCTGATGGGGGAGCAGATCGCGCTCGACACAGGAATAACGGTCACGGTGTCGGATATGGAGGTCGCGCGCGAGGGCAAGAGTTACAGCGTCGACACCGTGCGCGAGATCCACGAGCAGCGCCCGAATGACGAGCTGTGGCTTTTGATGGGGACGGATATGTTCCTCTCGTTCCAGAACTGGTACAAGCCGGAGGAGATCCTGCGCCATGCAGGGCTCTGCGCTTTCGGACGCACAGAGAAGGACGGCGAGACGCTTTTTGCACCGCAGCGGGATTTCCTTGGGGAAAAGTTCCCGGGCAGCCGCATCGTGACGATGACGCTGCCGAACCTTGTGGACGTTTCGTCCACCGAGCTGCGCGAGCGTATCCCGAAGGGGAAAACGGCGGGGCTTCTTGCCCCCGCGGTGCTCGGTTATATCCTGCGTGAGCATTTATATGGAACAAATCTCGATTTGAAACGTCTAAGCTTAGAGGAACTGAGACCCATCGCGCTCTCCTACCTCAAGGCGAAGCGCATTCCCCATGTGCTCGGCACCGAGCAGACGGCGAAGGAGCTCGCGGAACGCTACGGCGCAAATGTTGAAAAGGCGCGCTTTGCGGCGCTCCTGCACGACGCGACCAAGCGCCTTTCGATGGAAGAGCAGCTCGCGCTCTGCGAGCACTACCACATCGCGCTCGACGAGCTGGAGCAGCGCGCGCTCAAGCTGCTGCACGCCAAGACCGGCGCGGCGCTCGCGCGCGACGTGTTCGGCGCGGACGACGAGATCTACAACGCCATTCTCTGGCACACGACGGGTAAGCCCGGTATGACGGTGCTGGAAAAGGTGCTCTATCTCGCCGACTACATTGAGCCGAACCGCGACTTCGACGGCGTGGAGGAATTGCGCAAGGTCGTGTGGGAGGATATTGACCGAGGGCTTGCGATGGGACTCGCCATGACCGTGGAGGAGATGGAAGAGCGGGGGAACCCCGTCCATCACAACACGCTGGAAGCACTGGACGAGCTGAGAGGACATAGCCATGAATGATAAGGACTTTTACGAAAACGACAGAGACAGCATCCGCTACGAGGGACGCCGCGTGCACCATGAAGAGAGCTTTTTCGAGCGCAACTGCGACGAGGCATGGGAGCAGATCTGCGAGACCTTTTCCCACCCCGGGCGGCTGCTTGGACGCGTGCTGCTCGTCGTGCTGCTGTGCGGCGTGGTCGCGGGCGGAAGCTACCTTCTGAAGATCCGCGCGCCGCAGCTGCCGAACAAGGACGATGCGCAGAAGGACCCCAACCAGACGCAGGTCGACGAGATCGACTACGGCGACGGCGTGCGCCCGCGCGCGGACGGCGAGCGAAAGAGCAAGGATTTCTACACGGTGCTCGTCCTCGGGCGCGACACGGGCGGCGGCGGCAACACCGACACGATGCTGCTCGCGAGCTACGACGTGACCAACCAGAAGGCGACGGTCATGTCCATCCCGCGCGACACAATGGTCAACGTCCCTTGGGACGTCAAGCGTATCAACTCCGTCTACAACTACTACGGCGGGGGAGAAAAGGGTATCAAGGCACTCTATAAGGAGATTTCCCAGCTCGTCGGCTTTGAGCCGGACTATCAGGTCATTGTCGAATGGGACGCGGTCGGCGCGATCGTGGAGGCCATGGGCGGCGTTTACTACGATGTGCCGCGCAATATGAACTACGACGATCCCTATCAGGATCTGCACATTCACCAGACCAAGGGTTACCGCAAACTCAGCGGCAGCGATGTAATGCAGGTGCTGCGCTACCGCCACGACACCGATATACACTACGGCTATCCGGACGGCGACCTTGGCCGCATCAAGACGCAGCAGTCGCTTCTGAAAGCGATGATCGAGCAGCTTTTGCAGCTCAAGAACGTGACGAAGATCGGCGACTTTGCCCGCGCGGTGAAGAACAACGTCACCTCGGATCTGACGTTTGAGGAAATGCTCTGGTTCGGCTCGCAGGCCGTGATGGGCGGGCTCAAGGTCGAAGATGTCAACTTTGTCACCATGCCGAACACGGCACTGTATGTCTACAGCCGCGCGTATCCGAGGTGGCCGCAGAACTATGTTTTCCCCAAGGCGCAGGAGCTGCTGGATATTGTGAACAACGAGCTCAGCCCCTTTGTTGAGAAGTTTACGATGAGCGACCTTGACATCATGTCGCTCAATTCTGATGGTTCGCTTTCCTCTTCCACCGGTCATGTGGAGGACAGCAAGGCTGCGGTGGCGCCTCCGGTCGCCGTGGATCGCTACACCGGCAAGATCGTCGGTGGGAATGGTGGCAGTTCCGGGACGGAAACCAGTACAGGAACCGGCGGCGAAACGACCGACGGCAGCGAGACGACCGATCCCGACAACACCGGCACGGAGATCCCCGGAACGGGCGATACGGACAATACCGGAACACTTCTCCCTGACAATACGGGAGATAACAATGGCGGTGCCGCTACTACGCCGACGGAGCCTGCCGCGCCCGACCCCGGCACGGGAGAGGACGGCAATACGGGCAATACCGGCAGCGGCGATACCGTCGTTGATGAAATGCCCGAGTGGCTGCGCCCGTAACGGGAAACAACACGAAACAACATCAAACTGAAATAAGAAAAGGAGACCCCTATGTTACCTTCCAGAGAAATGGCCGAGATCGCCGTGAAAGCACTCGACGGCAAAAAGGGTAAGGAGATCAAACTTATTCGCATCGACAAGATCACGACGCTCGCGGAGTACTTTGTCATCTGCACCGGTACGTCCAACACGCAGATCAACGCCCTGTGCGACGAAGTGGAAAAGCAGCTCACGGAGGCGGGCGAAGAGCCGCTGCACCGCGAGGGCTACCGCGGCGGCACGTGGGTCCTGCTCGATTATGGCTGCATCGTTGTCCACGTGTTCAATGATGAGGCGCGCAAGTTCTATTCTCTTGAGCACCTCTGGGCCGACGGAGAAGAGGTCGATCTGAGCGCGCTCCTGCCCCACGCGGAGTAAGGGAGATCCCACCTGAAAAATAACGCTTGACAAGGCGGGACAAAACACCTAAAATGGTCATGCTATATTGATGCAAAACGCGATGACGGAGCATAAAGACGCGCGATTTCCGCCCAAAGAGAGCCGGCGGTCGGTGCAAGCCGGCGGGGAAGCGCGCGTGAATGACTCACTCCCGAGCAGCCTGCCTGAAAGGGCGGGACGGTTCGCCTCCGTTACGGGCATGGCTATCGAAGCCGCTGAGGGCACGCGGGTGACCGCGCGCTGAATCAGGGTGGTATCGCGTAAAGAGTTTTTACGTCCCTGACCGTTTTTTGGAACGGTCAGGGACTTTTTTCGCGTCAAAAAATAATTCACATAAAGGAGAAGATCCATGAAGTACGATTTTACAGCCATTGAGAAAAAATGGCAGGAAAAGTGGGAGCAGGAAAAGCCCTATGCTGCCGTAACAGGCGACAAGCGCCCCAAGTTCTACGGCCTCATTGAGTTCCCGTATCCCTCCGCCGCTGGCCTGCACGTCGGCCATCCGCGCCCGTTTACGGCGATGGACATCATCTGCCGCAAGAAGCGCATGCAGGGTTACAACGTCCTCAACCCCATGGGCTTTGACGCCTTCGGCCTGCCGACGGAGAATTTTGCCATCAAGAACCACATTCACCCCGCCATCATTACGGCGCAGAACATCAAGAACTTTACCCGCCAGCTCAAGATGCTCGGCTACGGTTTCGACTGGGATCGCGTGGTGGACACGACCGACCCGAGCTACTACAAGTGGACGCAGTGGATTTTCCTGCAGATGTTCAAGCATGACCTTGCCTACAAGACCACGATGCCTGTCAACTGGTGCACGAGCTGCAAGTGCGTGCTTGCCAATGAAGAGGTCGTTGAGGGCGTGTGCGAGCGCTGCGGCGCGCCCGTTATCCGCAAGGAAAAGAGCCAGTGGATGCTGCGCATCACGAAGTATGCCGACCGCCTGATCGACGATCTTGACGAGGTCGACTACATTGAGCGCGTCAAGACCCAGCAGCGCAACTGGATCGGCCGCTCTACCGGCACGGAGGTCACCTTCAAGACCAACACCGGCGATGACGTCACCGTTTACACCACGCGCGTTGATACCCTCTTCGGCGTGACCTACACGGTCATTTCTCCCGAGCACCCGATGCTCAAGAAGTGGAAGGATCTCATCAAGAACTGGGACGAGGTCGAGGCCTATCAGGCTGCCGCCGCCCGCAAGAGTGACTTTGAGCGCGGCGAGCTCAACAAGGAAAAGACCGGCGTGCGCCTTGAGGGCATTGAGGTCATCAACCCCGCCACCGGCAAGGTCGTGCCGATGTTCGTCTCCGACTATGTCCTCATGGGCTACGGCACGGGCATTGTCATGGGCGTTCCCGGCCACGACCAGCGCGACTGGGACTTCGCCACGGCCTTCAGCCTTCCCATCGTGGAGGTCGTCGAGGGCGGCGACATCACGAAGGAAGCCTTCACGCTCAAGGACGACACCGGCATTATGGTAAACTCCGGCTTCCTCAACGGCATGACCGTCAAGGAAGCGATCCCCGCGATGAAGCAGTATGCCGTCGAGCAGGGCTGGGGCCGCGAAAAGGTCAACTACAAGCTGCGCGACTGGGTCTTCTCCCGCCAGCGCTACTGGGGCGAGCCAATCCCCCTTGTCAACTGCCCCAAGTGCGGTTGGGTGCCTGTTCCCGAGGAGGAACTGCCGCTCGTCCTGCCGCAGGTAGACAGCTATGAGCTGACCGACGACGGCGAGAGCCCGCTTTCCAAGATGACCGACTGGGTCAACACCAAGTGCCCAAAGTGCGGGCGCGACGCCAAACGCGAGACAGACACCATGCCTCAGTGGGCGGGTTCTTCGTGGTACTTCCTGCGCTATATGGATCCGCACAACGACCATGAGCCTGTCTCTCACGAGGCGGAGCAGTACTGGGGCCCTGTGGACTGGTACAACGGTGGCATGGAGCACACCACGCTGCACCTGCTCTACTCCCGCTTCTGGCACAAGTTCCTCTACGACATCGGCGTTGTCCACACGAAGGAGCCCTATGCCAAGCGCACGAGCCACGGCATGATCCTCGGCCAGAACCCGCACTACGTCGGCAACGTCTCCACGCAGGAGGAGAAGGACGCGCTCATCGCCAAGTACGGCAACCAGGCGCTGCGCCCGGCGGTCAAGATGAGTAAGTCCCTCGGCAACGTCGTCAACCCCGATGATGTTGTCAAGGCCTACGGCGCGGACACGATGCGCCTTTATATCATGTTCATCGGCGACTTTGAAAAGGTCGCCACCTGGTCGGACGACGCCGTCAAGGGCTGCAAGCGCTTCCTCGACCGCGTGTGGAACCTCGCCGATCAGGTGACGGAGGAAGAGGGCGTTTCCGAAAAGAACGCGCCCATCGTCCACAAGACCATCAAGAAGGTCACGGACGACATCGATACGCTCAAGATGAACACCGCTATCGCCGCCCTTATGGCCATGGTCAACGAGTTCTATTCCAACGGTCTCAGCCGCGGTGACTTCGAAGCGCTGCTGCTCATGCTCTCTCCGTTCGCACCCCACATGGTCGAAGAGCTGTGGGAGCAGAAGGGCTTTGCCGCCAAGCACGAGGGCAAGATGGCGATGCAGTGCGCGTGGCCGGAGTATGACGAGAGCAAGACCGTCGCTTCCTCCGTTGAGATGGCCGTTCAGGTCGGCGGCAAGCTCAAGGGCACGATCACCGTTCCCGTGGACAGCGATCAGGAAAGCGTTGTCGAAGCGGCAAAGGCAAATGAAAAGGTCGCCAAGGCCATCGCCGGCATGCAGATCGTCAAGGTCATTCACGTCAAGAACAAGCTCGTCAACCTGATCGTGAAGCCCTGCTGAACGGAATTTCGGAGTTTTTTGAAAATATGAGAAAAGATTATTGACAAGCTGCGATTTTTCTCATATAATACCACCGTTAGTCATGTAAGTGACTCTTAAAGAGCACCCAGGATAGAGCCGGGTGCATCGGAGGGAGGGAAAACATAAATGTCCGAGATCCATGTCAAGGAGGGCGAGTCTCTCGACAGCGCGCTCAAGCGCTTCAAGAGAAGCTGCGCCAAGGCCGGTATCGTGGCGGAGGTCCGCAAGAGAGAGTGCTATGAGAGCCCCAGTGTCAAGCGCCGCAAGAAGAGCGAGGCCGCCCGTAAGAACCGCAACAAGCGTTATTACTAAGATCCTTTGAAAATAGACCCATCACAGTGTGATGGGTCTATTTTTTGCTATTTTGCCTGCAAAAGATCCGCTATCTCGGGATACATGACAAAGGCCGACGGGATACCGAGCCTTTGGGCGAGGCTGACTTTTTGCCGCAATGTTTCTTCATCGTCGAAGAGCACAAAGTGCGTTCCGCGTTCCGCGGAATAGGTAAAATAGTTTGCCATCAGCTCGCGGGAGAAGTAAACGGAGGAGTGGTGCTTCTGCCGCAGAGAAAGCAGCTCTTCACGCGTCAGCGGTGTGCCGCAGCCCGTGGGGCAGGGGAGCGGAAAGTCCATCATCACGCGCTCTAAATCAAGCGCCAGATGCGCCGCGCCATAGCGATTGATGTTCTCCTCCAGCAGTACGCGCAGCGATCCGCCGGAGATGCCCGTGCCGATGAGCAGCGCCGCGCCCTCTGCGGGGAGGGTGAGGGGAGAAAAGAGCGCCAGCCCGTGTGCAGATAGCTGTCCGGTGAGCTGCGTGAGAAAGGATAGCCGGTCGGTGTGGGCGGGGGATTCAAAGTCCGCCAGCACGCCTTGAAAGCCACGCCGGACGCATTCGGCAGCAATGGCGCGGCAGAGCGCGTCCGCACGCGGGATCGAACCGGAACAGCGGTCGGAAAGACCCATCAGCCCACCATGCGGAAGATTTGCCGCGGCGCAGCGTGTCAGGCAGCCGCCCTGCCCCACGGCATAGGCCATGTGAACGAGCGGCAGCGGAGGCGGCGCAGGAAGCTGGGAAAGCGCCTTCGGCGTAATGGCAAGATAGGTGCGCAAAAAATCCCCCCTTGTGAAAAGCGCATTCGGCGCGTATAATACTCACGATACATTATGCGCGATAGGAGACCGCTATGCTCAGCCTGCTTTGCCCGCAATGGGTGTTTGACGATTATACGGCCGTGACGCCGGAGTTTTTGCATGCGCGCGGCGTAAAGCTGCTGCTCTCAGACCTTGACTTTACGCTTGCGCCGAAAAAGCAGAGCGAGCCTGACGAGAAACTCAAAGCATGGATCGAGCGTTTACAGGCGACGGGGATCGAGGTTGCGATTTTGTCGAACAACCGAAGCAGCGTTCGTGTGGAAAAGTTCTGCAAGCCGCTCGGCATCGGCTATGTGGGTCATGCGGGAAAGCCCGGCACGCGCGGCTTTCAGGAGGCCATGGCGCGCAGCGGTGTGAGCGCGGGCGAAACGGCAATGCTCGGCGACAAGCTGCTGACCGATACGCTCGGCGCGCGCCGCAGCGGCGTTCTGATGCTGATGGTCGAACCCAAGGGCGGGCCGGACGGCGCATGGAACCATGTGCTGCATGCATTGCAGGAGCCGTTCAAGCGGAAAAGCGCGCACGACGAGCGGAAAAAACGCTGAAATTTGCAAATTTCACCCACAACATCAGGAAAAACACTTGCATTGCCGCACTATATGCGGTAAAATACCATAGGTTTAGAACCGATACTTTGTGAATTTGAGGATAGCGATGATATCCTCGGGAATACAGGAGGAAACAGTTATGGCAACGATTACCGCTGGCGAGTTCAGAAACGGTAAAGTATTCGAAATGGAAGGCAAGTATTATCAGGTCGTCGAGTTCCAGCACGTCAAGCCCGGTAAGGGCGCGGCCTTCGTGCGCACCAAGATGAAGAACGTCGTCACCGGCGGTGTGACCGAGACCTCTTTCAACCCCACGGCGAAGTTTGAGGAAGTGGCCATCGAGCGCAAGAACATGGAGTACAGCTACAACGACGGCGATCTGTACTACTTCATGGATCAGGAGACCTATGATATGGTTCCCCTGAACCGCGATATGCTCGGCGATGCGTTCCGCTTCGTCAAGGAGAACACGATGTGCATGATCCTGTCCATCAAGGGCAATGTCTTCGGCGTCGAGCCCCCCAACTTCGTTGACCTTGAGGTCACCGAGACCGAGCCGGGTCTGGCCGGCAACACCGCGACCAACACCCTCAAGCCTGCAACGCTCGAGACCGGCGCGGAGATCAAGGTGCCCCTCTTCATCAATATCGGCGACAAGATCCAGATCGACACCCGCACGGGCGAGTATATCGGCCGTTCCAAGTAATTAGAGTTTGATCAGCAGTCACAGGAAAGTCGTAGTTCCGGCTGAAGAAAGGAGTTTTACGATGGGTATTTCTGAAAAGGTTTCATATCTCAAGGGCCTGATGGAAGGCATGAATCTCAGTGCCGATTCCAACGAGGGCAAGCTGTTCCGCGCGATCGTGGACGTTCTCGATGAGATCGCCCTCGAGGTCGAGGATCTGACCGACGAGGTCATGGAGCTTGGTGACGGTCTGGACGTCATCAGCGACGATCTCGGCGACGTGGAAGACATCATCTATGATGAAGATGATGACGACTACGAAGAGCTCGATGAGGACGAGAACGACGAGGAAGAGGAGTGCTACGCCACGACCTGCCCCGAGTGCGAGGAGGAGATCTTCTTCGACGATTCCGTGCTCGAGGACGGCAAGGTGGAGTGCCCCAACTGCGGCGCAACGCTGGAGTTTGACCCCGAAGACCTTGTGGAAGACGAGGAGAAGGACGACTAAGCGTCCGAAAACCGTATAAAACAGAAGAGACCGCCACAGCAGTTTAATCTGCTGTGGCGGTTTTTTGCTCACGCGATCGCCCGGGAAATTGAAACGAAAAGCGATCAGTTCAACGGTTTCACGATGCTGTATCCGTCTGTTTCCATGTAGGACATTCCCACCGTACCGAGGGGAAAATAATGAATGGTATAGTGTACTTCATTTCCTGAAAAACTGTCGACCGTCACGTAAACAGGAACCAGAGGGAGCCTTTGAGAATACACACCCTTTACCTGTTCTTCGATTGCTTCCGAATAATTTTTCGGTATGTCGATTTTGCATGAAATGATTGGGTTAGAAGATAAAAAACAAAGCCCTGCGAAAAGCACTCCGACAAAAATGACGGCAATCATCGCTTTTTTCTTCATGGCAGGATCCTCCTCAGTCTTCGATTTGGCTGTAAAGTGCCTCTGCGATGTAAAAATGATAGCACAGGAAAAAACAGATGGCAAGCGTCATCAACGCGACGCGGATTTATTTACAAATTTCCGGTTGTACGGCGCGGCAAAGCGTGGTACACTACGGACAATGAGCGGCGGCGCTGCCGCCGAAGCAATAGACCGGAAAGGAAGAATAAAACGATGAAAATTGCCATTCCCTGTGAGAACGGCGAAGTGATGCAGCACTTTGGCCACGCCAAGGAGTTTGCCATTTACGCCATTGAGGATATTAAGCCCATCGAAAAAGAGACGGTCACTTTTGATGAGGTCGACCACGAAACAGTCGCGCGCGGACTCAAATCCCGCGGCGTGGATCTTATCATCTGCGGAGAGATCGGTGCCGGTGCGCGCAGCGCTGTGGAAAATGCCCACATGCTGCTCATCTCCGGCGTGACCGGCGAGGCGGACGAAGCCGTTGACAGCTTTCTCGAAGGACGCCTTGAGCTGATGACCGGGCTTCGGCGCACGGCGGACGCCTTCGCGGCCTCGGGAAAGGTCGTCGAGGTCAATACGGGCGGCATCTCGCGCGGTTGGATGGAGGACGCCTACCCGTCGCCGGCGTTTCGCGCGCTTCTGCGGGCGCGCGGTGTCCGCTTCGTCCTCAGTTCCGATGCACACGCCGCCGAGGCGATCGACTGTGCCTTCGACCGCTTCGGCAACGCGGAGGCGTTTGCCCGCTTCCCGTTTGCCCGGCCCGCCTGATCCCGGTACTGAGGCGACCGTGGCCTCGCCTTTCAGAAGTTGATTTTCCACAGAGCGCGATATTTTTGAACTGAGCGCTTATAATAAGCAGATGGCGGACGCTGACATGACATTTGTCGTGCTGTTGACGAAGGCTCAGTTCGAACTGAAGTTGTACATCGCGGCCTTGGCGAGAGATCTGCAGGATGTCGAGGACATCCTGCAGGAGACGAACGCCGACATCTGGCGAAAGGCCGGCAGCTATGACCCGTCACGTCCGTTTCTGCCGTGGGCGAAGACCTTGGCGAAATTCCAGGTCCTGCGTTGGCGAAAGGACCGGGAACGGGATCGGCTCGTCCTGGATGATTCGTCCCTTGACCTGCTGCCGGCGGACGAACTGGAGGGCGTGGATCTGGACTTGCAGATGTGGGCCCTGCGGCGGAGCCTGCGCCGTCTGCCGGGCGACGCATTCGCGCTGATCCGGGAAAAGTACGCGGAACGCAGGAGCATTCCGGATCTGGCGCGGACGTTCCGGCTTACGGAGAAGGCCGTTGTCTCGCGCCTTTACCGCATACGCAAGACCCTGTACGCGTCGATCTTGGCATTGCTCAAACAGAATGGCGGACATGGACACTCGAATGGATGACATGTGGACACAGGGGGACGCCTTGAGGCAGCTGCGCGTCCATTTCCTGCTGGAGGAACACTTTCGGCTGACGCGGGCGGCGCGTCCGCGTGTTCCCTTGTGGATGAAGGTCGCGGCGGCCCTTCTGCTGCTTGTCGGCGTGGCGGCCGTCCTCGGGCGCGCGCTTTGTCCGTCCTCTGTCCTGT
>OQVS01001747.1_pt1 | contig 14501 bp, 9 predicted proteins | sample 1691601 | NCBI WGS metagenome assembly OQVS01 (sample SAMN03418268, study PRJEB22391) | human gut metagenome | biome: human-gut; feature: organic feature; material: feces | host: Homo sapiens | place: Tanzania | collected 2013-01
AACCTATCTTATCGGTGGGAAGCCCCCACCTCTATAGGTGGGGGAGGATGTCACTTCAGATCTACAACTTCTCATTCCATACATATCTGCATATCTGCATATCTGCATATCACCATAATTGTAGCCACTAAAACATAGAATTTTCCGTGGCTACAACTTAATTACACCTCGTCATCTCTAAAAATCGACATTTTTTTAAAAAATTTATGGCTTAAGACTCCCTAAACCCCTAAAAGGTCAGCTATAATGAATTTTCTGTATACATAAGAAATACGTATTTTGTCAGATTTACCTGACCTGGATTTTATTTTAAACAATCAGGGATTGCCTCATGAGCAAGATTATTACTCCGGTTAACTATAAAAACCCACTTTCCCGTAACCAAACCGAACACGGGATCAAACTTGTAAAAGACTTCTTCCAGCTCAATTTGGCTACTGAATTACACCTCAAGCGTGTAACTGCGCCACTATTTGTATTAAGAGGTCTAGGGATTAACGACGACCTTAACGGCATTGAACGTCCAGTTTCTTTCCCTATTAAAGACCTTAACGAAGCGGTAGCTGAAGTAGTACATTCTCTCGCTAAGTGGAAGCGCCTCTCTCTCGCCGAACACGGGACTAAACCTGGTTCTGGCCTTTATACCGATATGAACGCTATTCGTGCAGACGAAGAACTTGATAATCTCCACTCCCTTTATGTTGACCAATGGGACTGGGAAGCGGCTATCACTGCTGATCAGCGCACTATTCCATTCCTAAAGAATGTAGTAGAACGTATCTACGCTGCTATTCGTCGTACTGAATATCTCGCTTGCGAAAACTACCCAGAACTTACTCCATTCCTCCCAGAAAAGATCACCTTCATCCATAGTGAAGACCTTTTACAGAAGTATCCAAACCTTTCAGCTAAGGAAAGAGAAGATGCTATTTGTAAAGAATACGGTGCGGTATTCCTCATCGGGATTGGGGCTAAGCTCTCTAACGGTGAAAAACACGACGGCCGTGCACCTGACTACGATGACTGGTCTACCATGTATGATGGCAAACCAGGTCTTAACGGCGACATCCTCATTTGGTATCCTTGGTTAGATCGTTCTGTTGAACTTTCATCTATGGGTATCCGTGTCGATCGTGAAGCTCTCTTACGTCAGCTTAAACTTGAAGGCCAAGAAGATCGTCAAAACCTCTACTTCCACCAAAAGCTCTTAAACGGTGAACTCCCACTTAGTATCGGTGGTGGTATTGGTCAGAGCCGTCTTTGCACTGTACTACTCCATAAGGCTCACGTTGGGGAAATTCAGGCAAGTATTTGGCCGGATGATATGCGCGCAAGATGCCGTGAACTTGGGATTGATTTAATCTAATACCCAAGGATTTATGATTTAGGCTTTAAGCTAAGCTTAAGCCTAAACATTTAAAATTAAGAATTACTCTTAAAAGACTAACTCCTCACTTTATGACTAAAGCGAGGGGTTATTTTTTACTTCATTTTTAGTTACTTAAATTTTCGATTCTTTAATTTTAAAAGGCTAATTTTGCGCTAGTTGATTGAGCTTAGAGTGTTTGCCACCTTACAACTTGCACTGTGGTCACATGAAAGGTGCTTACTTGTAACGCCCTATTTATAGCGCCCTATTTATAGCTTCTTTCTTATCAATGTTCGTTTGGTTTTTGGAGATATAGTCCCTGCTGCTTTAAAGCCTCCATCACCACTTGGCGGTTAGTTTGATCCTTTGGGAGGGGTCGATATTCTGGAGTTAGGTAACTAATATTACCAGCCGCTTTAATCACGGCTATTTGGTCAGGGCTAATGATTGCATTTTCTAAGTAACTGCCACTCATAAACCAGCGTGGCGGAGTAGGTTTAGCAGCTGGCGTAAAGAGTGACTGCCCCACTGAGTAGTCTAAAATCTCATTAACACTTAAGAAATAATCATGGATTAAAGTCGCACTTACGTCATAAGCTGTGGTGATTCTTTGTGTTTCGGTGAAAGGTTTACGTCCCGGCCAACTAATGATTAACGGGATTTGAATTTGGTAACGAGTAAAATTACCGTTATGCCCCCAGTAGTTAAGCTTGGTATCATTAAACTCTTCCCCGTGATCAGCAGTAAAGATCACAATCGAATTATCCCACACGCCCGAAGCTTTTAGTTCCGCTACTAAACGGCCGATTTTTTGGTCCACCACAAAAGCAGTATTACGGTAAAGGTTAAAGAAAGGCTCCCGGTCAGAGTCGTTATTTAAACTTAAGTAATTCGGAGATGTTTGTTGTACCGGATATGGTAAAGGTAGCTTTAGATCGCCATCTGTAAGCCTTTGGGCATGTAATTGGTCTAAAAACACAAAGGCCATAAATGGCTTTGATTGTGCGGGTAAAGTATTTGACTCTAGTGCTAAAGGATTAGACTTAGTAGCTAAAGACTTGTTTGGGGCTCGCGATTTTAAATAAGAGGCAAAATCTTGCAAGACATCTTGATCACGCTCTGCCGCATTGGTGCCCTTAGAATTCGTTCTTAAATCTTCCACGCCATAAAACACGGTGCGATTAAATTCAGGATTTAATAGATTAGCGCTCGAAAAAGCTTTGATTTCGTAGCCATGATCCTTTAATACCTGCATTAAAACAGGCGGGGTGTTAGAGTACAAGCTCTGTTTCCAATAAAACGAAGGAATACCATAGAAAAAAGAAAAAACGCCTGTGCGAGTTGCATTGCCCCCAGAGAAATGCCACGTAAAGCTAATGTTCTCTTGAGCAAGTTGGGCTAAATGTGGCATCGTAGTTTTATCAACGACATCGCTTCTTAACGCATCAACCATAACCACGATAATATTATATGGTGAGCTCGAAGTATATGAAGAGACCAAATTAGGTGAGGAAGTCAAAGTAGCCTCCTTTGGTTTATCTTTATATTGTAAAGGTTGACGCGGATAGTATAGAGCTGAAGAAGCCACCGCTTTGGTGCCTTTAGGGGCTTCTTGGGTTGCTGAAATTACCCCCATTTTACGTAAAGCACTATTCATCGTCAGAGGTTTAAAGAATATTACTTTTTCTGCTTGCGTCGTGACTATGTTGGTTTGCAAGCCATAATCAAGCGCAAAGCCTAAATTACTGCCGATAATAGCTAAAACAGCTACGCTCACGCCCAAAGTGAGCCCCCGTTTAAAGCGCGGTCCTACCTTTAAGCCTAAGAAGACCCCAACGCCCGCTAACAAGACCATCGCTAACGCTTGACCGATAATAGATAAAGTATCTTTAAGCCCAAAGCTAATGACCTCACCCCCGGCGTTCACCCAAAGGTCAAGCATGGCTAAATTAACATGAAAATGATAAAGGTTAAAAACCCCAATATCTGTCCATAAAAAAATAAACCAAGCGCTACATAAGACCAAGGCGCCCAAAGTCGCGGTTTTTACGGCCTTAAATTTGAATAAAGGATATACCGTCAAAAAGAGCCCTAACGCGCAATACATAAAAGTATTACCAAAAAAAGCCCCGTAAAAAAATAACTCTTCCTCTAAGGTGGTAGCACTTGAGTTATAGCCAATCGCCAAAATGGTAGAAAAAATTGTTACCACCAGCCCTAAAGACCAAACTTTTTGGCTAGGTTTAAACTCTAACTTCGGGTTCATAAATTTCTGTTCCTCTAGCCTATAACTTAAATCTAAAGCGTCATTAAGTAACGCTCGTAATAACTGTAAACACGGTAAAAATTAAGGCTTAATTTTACCAAATAACTTATTCCTTGTCTTAATGTGTAAAGCTTGGTTTAAATATGAGTGAGTTTTGGGTAAAATTTGCAACTATTACTTTATTTACTGTGTTTTTGCGTAGGGTAGCTTTAATTTTGGCTTTTAGCCCTAACCTTTAATACTCGTTGACTGAGTTTTGCTTGGTAAGTTCTTAAATCAAATGCGCCACTTTAATCTTAAATCAGAAGCCTACTTGTTAGCTTTTAGTATCGTCATTGCCACTATCTTTACGATGTGCCTTGGCGTACCGTATAAGTTTTTAGTCTCAGGGATCGCTCTTTTGTATTTAGCTTCTTTTAATCGTAAAAGCCTTTACGTTATGACTGCGCTCCATGCTTTAATAACTTTGGCCTTCCCGGTAACACTAAATTACGGCCTCCCGAACAAAGCTCATTATTTTAATATGCTAAATTCAAATCCTAATGAGTCTATGGAATTTTTAGAGCAAGTCTCAACTCTAGATATCATCGGGATCATGCTTGTAACTTTAATCCTCCTAGCTGGCTATTTGTGGCTGGGGCGTCATTATTTTAAAAATAAATTAGCACAATACTTTGAAGCTTCAGACCTAAAAGAAGCAGCTGTTCCTACCCCAAAAACCAAACGCTTGGAAATCATTAAAGTTAGCGTGTTATGCCTCGTGTTACTTTTTATTGGTCTTAGATGTTATCCTACAAAAATCCTCGCTGATACCGTTAAATACACTAAGCTCTCATTAGGCGAAATCGATAAATACAATAAGCTTATTAACACCCCGAGCGACTTTGTCGTCACTAAAAAAATTAAGAACGTGGTCGTAGTTATTGGCGAAAGCGTTGAAACCGATTACCTCTCCGTATTTGGTTATCCGCACCCAACTACTCCAATTTTGGCTAAAACTCCGGGCTTATTTTTTAAAAACAATATTTCTGCGGCTTCGTACACTTTTCCATCGATGATGCGTTCTTTGACCGTCACCCCAGATGCCACTACGTACCAGCTTAATAACAATATTGTCGCTTTAGCCAATAAGGCCGGTTACTCAACCTATTACTTTGCTACCGGTAAAGACGATGATAAACAGTTTTTAAACGATTATTTTGCGGGACTAGCTAAATACAACTTTTTAAGTTTGCCTAACACCACCAATAAGAAACAGCGTTCCGTAAACCGCAACCAAGACGACATGCAGTTATTAAAATTCTTTGATCTAGCCGTAAATGATCCAGAGGAATACCGCATGATCTTTTTACATATGTTCGGTCACCATCCTAACGTCTGCCATCGCTTAAAAAGTTATCCCAACCATTTCGCCAAGTTAAAACATACTATCGCTAATAATGCACCGGATGAACTTAACTGTTACTTAAGCGTAACACATAAGCTTGATGCCTTTTTAGGGCACATTTATACAACCCTGCAAGCGCAAAACGAGTCCTTCTATCTCTTCTATTTATCAGATCACGGGCTTTATTTTGATTTAGATTCCGCTTTAAAGACTTTTATTCATCATGGTGAAAAATATAAATCAAACTACCGGGCGCCTCTTATGATTATGAGTTCTGAAATTACGGAGCATCAAGTAAACCAAGACTTCATTTCCGGTAACGATTTTTTAAGCATCTTTGAATACTACCTCGGTCTTGACAGCAACTTAGTGCCAGCCAAACCAATCGAGGCCCTTAAGTATCAAGATCCAAATGACGTGCCTGTAGTTGCTAATGGGGTTGAAAAGAGATACGGCCCGATGAAGGATTTTAAGGTTTATTACTAAAAAGGTTTATGCCTAAAAACGTCTACTTAAAGCCTAGGCTTTTAATAAACCACTTTTAATAAACCGCTTTTATTTACGGCTTTTAGTTTTAAACCGCAAAACTCAAATATGATAAAGACCAAGACCTAGCAAGGGGAACTTTGGCTAGGTCTAATAAGTACTAGTTTTAATATTCTAGTTCTAAGCTTTGGGTTTTACGTTTGGCACTTATAAGCTCCGATTTTACTTTTTGGTTTGGGTTGTTTTGATTTGGTTTGGGCTTATAAGTTCTAACCTAATTTTTTGGTAACTCGCACTATTTTTTTACCCGCACTATGGTTCTTGCAACTCAAAATACTTTTTAAGTACTAGCAAGGCGCATAAATCTTCTTTTTTAGGATCCTTAAATTTAGCAACGTATTCATGTGCATGCGCATTAATAGCTAACGCTTCTTCTGGATGGTGCAGGTAATAAGTTAGTTTTTTGACTAAATCAGAGTAATCATCCTTAATTTCAATGTAGTGATAATCAGGAATCAACGTCCCTTCCATAAACCAAGTCTCAAACTTTGGTTTAGGCATGACGGCAATTGAATTTGAAGACATGACCCATTTTAAATTTGTCGCTACATCATTGCCTTCTAAACATAAGACAAACTTGTATTGTAGCTGCTCTAGAATGGTCATAGGTGGTTTAACCCAATCAGGGTGACCAATGTCGCGCCCGACATGACCTAAATTGCACAGTGGGTGGCGAACTAACTTTATAAAAAATTTTCGGCGATGAGGTTGGTAAACACCACCACGCCATACAAGTAAATCCTTTTTGGCTAAGTAATCCGTTTGATCAGCGACAAATACAAAATGGCGGACTCGATTTAAATTCAACAACACGGAGTTACCATTATTTTGGCTAATCGGCCGACTTTTTACGATATGCGGGAACTTTGGTACTGTAACCACGTCGCCATATAAAAAGCTTAGATACGACTTAGGATCGAAGTACCTGGTATAACGGTATGTATCGAAGAAATAGGTATGCGGTTTGAAGTCTTTGTTTAAGGTGAAATCCTTGAGCGCAACAAAGGCATTGCCTCCCTGCGCCGAAGTTAGATTATTAGTCTCATTGCCAACTTTAGCCAAAGATGCGGTGCGAGAATACCCACTTGTAAGCTTATTGTAATAATCCACTCGGGCCATAATTTCTTGGGCCTCAAACTCACTAAGCATGGCGAGTTCTTGAGTAAGCTTTTTTCTATAGAAAAAATTAGGTATGCCGTAGCTCAACAAATTTTTTGCATAATAGACAAATTTGCTGTTTTTACAGCTTTTTTGGTGGCAGTGGTGTTTGGTTTTTGGGTAGTTTTTAGAATCGCAACACTGGAGCTTGTTCATGAATAATCTATTTACAACTTGATTAGGAGTCCTTGGGGACTCTCTAAAATTTACATAATCAATAATAACGTTGTCCATGCCTTTTACCGCTTAACCATCTACACTTAATTCTTCTTAATAGATAATTTTAGAGGAAACTTTTAAAATCTAAGTTAAATCTGCGGTAAATATCGAACGCCCAAATTATAAACGATGTGGTATTCTTTAGACTATATGCAGCTCACACACTTTATAGCTAATGTACCATCATCCTCCAAAACTCCACCTTTCCCACGTAAAATTTCCCTCCCTTATGCCGCCAAGCTTAAAAATCCAATTCTAAAGGTTTAATCTTCTTAAATGACACGTAAAAAATAAGAGATTCAGCTATAATGTGAGCCACTTACAGGCGAAGCTTTAGGTGGTGATTAAAACTCACTACCTATAGAGGCAGCAAGTCCCGAACTAGGCAGTAAGCCATGGTTTTACTTTAAACTCTACGTGCTTTAAAACTTCAACAAGGTCTTTAACTCCGGTCGACATCATGGAACAAAAATTAATTCTCAATCATGGGCGTGATAAATCCCTTAAACGTAGACACCCTTGGGTGTTCTCTAAGGCGGTAGCAAATACCATCAACCCACCGGTAAATGGAGGCGATATCGCCATTTATAACGCCGAAGGACAATTTTTAGCGACAGCAGCCTATTCTCCTAAATCCCAAATAAGAGCCCGTGTCTGGAGTTTTGATCCGGCAGAAAAAATCAACACCGAATTCTTTACCAAACGCATAGCCCGAGCTTGGGAAAGTCGCCGTCTAATGATGGAAAAAACTGGCATGAACGCTTGTCGCATGGTTGACGCTGAATCTGATTTTTTACCTGGCTTAATCATCGACCTCTATGCTAATTTTTTAGTGCTCCAAGTATTAAGCGCCGGAGCAGCTTTTCATCTACCAGAAATTACCAACGCCTTAAGAAGCCTGTTCCCTGAACACAACATCTATGAACGCTCTGACGCCGACGTCAGACGTAAAGAAGGTCTTGAACCTAAAAAGGGTATTATCTATGGAGCTGAACCACCACAGGAACTTGAAATCCAAGAAAATGGTGGCATGAAAATTCTCGTAGATATCGTTAATGGACACAAAACCGGTTACTACCTTGACCAACGCGACAATCGCGCAGCTTTAGAAAAATATTGTCAAGGCAAAACCGTATTAAATTGTTTCAGCTACACCGGTGGTTTTTCGTTATACGCGTTAAGAGGACGCGCCAAAGCTGTTTCTAATGTTGATGTCTCTGCCCGTGCTTTAGATACGGCTAAACGTAATGTAGTCTTAAATCACTTAGATCCAGGGCGCGTTAAATTTATTAAAGAAGATGTATTTGCCTTTTTACGTAAAGAAAAAGAAGCTGGTCATAAATACGACGTCATCGTACTTGATCCGCCTAAGTTCGCTGAAAGCCAAAGCCAGCTTGTAAAAGCTTGTCGTGGCTATAAAGATATCAATATGGTGGCAGCTTCAATTTTAAACCCAGGTGGCTTTTTGTTAACCTTCTCTTGCTCTGGGCATATGGAACCGGCGCTCTTCCAAAAAGTAGTTGCTGACGCCATCCTCGATGCCGGGCGTGAAGCTCAAATCGTAGAATACTTACACCAAGCAAGCGACCATCCAGTCGCAGCTCCATATCCAGAAGGCTTATACCTTAAAGGCTTAGTACTTAGAGTATGGTAACAGCTTAGGGTATCTTCATTAAATAGAATAAAGTCCCATTTTCCCTCTAAGGAATGGGACTTTCTACTTCGTTCTACTTCATTAAGGCATACTGCCTCCTAATAGATGCGTGCCATGAGTACTCAGCTTGCCACGTAGTAAGTGCTGTTTAGCCAGCGCTATTTGGTCAGCGCCATTTACGTACGCTACATAGTTTTACTGTGTTTTAATGCCTCAAGCCAAACACTTAATCATCGGCAAGAAGCGACCGCCCTGCTTCATAAGCCTCATGTTCTGCCACATGCCCTGACGCTTCACGCGGGCCGCCAACGCCACCTGCGAAAATAGTGCCCGCAAACTTGGCGTTTTCAAAACAAGAAACCCAACCTTTTATATCTGAGATTGAACCTATAGGCGCCCGCTTTTCGTCATCATCATAAGCGGAGCACAAAAACCAAACATCTTTAAAATGATAGTCTGAAGCATATAGAGCATTCATTCGATCAAGTAAAGTTTTTAACTGCCCTGAAATGCTGTAATAATAAACAGGGAACGCGAAAACAACCACGTCTGCTTGCAGCACCTTTGCAGTTATGGCGTTAGCATCGTCATCTATAAGACAATGTTTGGTTTCTTGACATTTTAAACACCCATGACAAAAAGCAATAGCTTTTCCTTTTAAGCTAATGCTTTCCACTTGGCAACCAACTTCACCCGCCCCTTTAGCAAAAGCTTGAGCTAGGATATCGGAATTACTACCACCACGCAGGCTACTACTGATAATTACAACTTTTTTACTGATTGTTTTATTCCTTTAGTGAAACCAAGCAAATACAAGCAACATAAAAACCACCTAACAAAGTAATCACGGTCATGCCTATTGGCTATACCTAAGTTATTTTGATAGCGTGTTTCTTATCTTATCACTTCCTAAAAGCTTACAATGCGCCGTTGCCGACAGTATTTAAAAAACCTCTTAGGCCTAAATGTAAATTCTTAGCCTCTTTGCCTGGTTGATTGGCACTAAGAAGCGCCCTCAAAAACTAAACCAGGAACAAATTTTCTGTTGCCATTGATTGCTTAATGATACTGTATTCATGTTCAGTTAGTTTATACAGTTTCTTGATTTCACTATCTAAATCATCATACAACTCATTTAACAATTGCTCATCTTGTGAAGCAATCAGAAGGTCGACTTTTTCTTGTATCATTTCCTGTGTTGCTTGATCGGCAATAGGGATTGGCATTTGTTCGATATGAGATCGCAAAACCTTCACTGAATTAAATTGCTTCTTAAAGACAAACTGCGCCATTCTTGAATTAAGGATGGCCATTATATATTTAACCGACAAGTCATGAATTTTAGGGATGACAATATTGCAACTATTTAGTGATAATCTCTGCTGGTCATCATATGCAAAAACCAATTGGTTACAGATAAACCTATATAACAATTTTTCTGGAGCTCGATAGTATTCTATTGGGGCTATCTGCTGAAAACTCTCGGGCTTAAAATCAATATAATTGCCGCTCTCGCTTGCCTTATATTTGTAAATATCAATCCCTTTTAAGATCATTTCATTAGCACTATTTTTTTCGCTTGATATATATGATTTGTTATCCCCGGTAACAATACCTAAGGCAAAAACCGCTTTCCCCTCAAGTTTTTCCTTTGGGGTCACATTATTGATTTTATCAAGCACCGACTGTTCATCATCAGTTGTTAAAAAACTAAAATAGTCAGCTGAAACAACTCGATCCTTTTTAAGGATGTATTCTTTACCGTTATCATTCACCTTTAGTCCACAGCAATTTATCTTTTCACCTGTATTTGTCATTTCAAGAATAATGCAAGGACATTGCACCTTATCAAAAGTGTTGCCTAGGTATGACAAAAAAGAGATAGAGGTATTATCAATAATGAACTGTCTAATAGGCGCATGCGCTTTAACATTAAGAATCGCTTCAGGCAACACGAAGGACAACTTTCCCCCTTTTTTCATATGTTTTAACGCACATTCAATAAACACATCATACGATTCAACATTCTTCCCCATAGCTGAATCATAATTCTGGCGTAGAAACATACTTTCACTTTCCGAAAAGTTGTACCCCCATGGCGGATTCCCCAAAATATAATCAAATTCAGTATTATGGTAATCAGCCAAGTAATTTATTTGCGTAACATTCGTGTAGAGTACCTTCACATCGGTTGGCCGATATTTTATTGCCAGATTGATTCGCGTTATCTTTACGCTTATTTCATCTATATCGTTTGCAAAAATATTATTTACGACAAATTCATCTGATAACTGCAGCAAAAAATTACCGGTCCCACAACATGGGTCTAACACCCTCTTCTCTGATTTTTTATTTTCGTTTTCGAATAATGCTTCAATAAGTTTTTTCACCACTGAGGTAGGAGTGTAATATGCACCAATGGCCTTTCGGTTTGCCACATTTTTACATGAGATGTATAGCAACCCAATAATGTCTTCATGCGACTCTAGTTCATAGTCAATTTCAAATAAACACAAATTATCTCTTATTATGTCATCTACATTGACTACTCCTTGCAGCAAATCTGTAATAAAACAACTAAATCCGCCTAGATCAATTTCATGCTTTAAAAAACTGCTTAGGAAATAACGATGACGATGATTACTAACATTAAGGGCTTTGCTTAACAAACATACGGCACATTCTGCTAAAACGCATTTTATAATATCGTTTGAAATTTCAATTTTTTGGCAACTAAAAATAGCTAGTAGTTTTTGCACATGTGCAACATTAACAGATTTCTCTGAAACATATGCTTTATACAACGAGTTACCAGAAACATATTTTTTATTACGCCTACTCTTTAATGCCCTATTTTGACCAGACTGAAGTTCCAATTTAAGCTGGTCTAGATATGCTCTCGTAAAATACGCAGTCTTACCTTCTACCAAGCTAGGCAACATTTTTCCAAGTTTGAGCCAATTTTTACCTGTCGCAACTGATATTGATAGTTCTGCACAAGCATCTTTTAATCCAATCAATCCATTATCTTCCACTGTGCTCTACATCCTTCATCTTTAGGCTTGGTCGCACCTTGAGGAATTATCCAAACATTGCTAATCCTTTATTCACCAAGGTGCGATTGGTTTTACATAATTTTTGCACAGCCTCTCTGAAAGGCCGAACTTTTAAGCGACTTCTTTAACGGATAAGTACTCCATATCGTCTCTCTTAATAGTTATAAATTGCGGCGTAAAATCCACATGTTTGCATGTGGGATGAAAGCCGCTTTTCTATGAAAAAATATATTTTTACTACTTAACATTAGCGTAGAACAATGTATAATTTAAATGTTAGGAAGATTGACTGTACTTCCTTGTCGTAAGACAGAAATTTACCGCTAATGTGGTCGTAGGACTCTTTGGTAATAAAAGTCCTGATTCAAACAGATTTACACTTGGTAATCAGAACCCCACGGGCTTGCCCGTGGGAGCAGTCAGTATATGCGCGTAAGCGAACCTATGTAATATTAATATTGTTTCACATATCTAGCAATGTTTGGTGGTGTTTCATGTTCTTTAGCGCCCCCTTCAAAAACTAATTGCTCAAATTCCCCCTCTAAACCCTTGTTCCTTAACACTTTAAAAAACAACAAGGCCTCACCAAAAGTGAAGCCTTATTTTACAGTCTTTAGGTGTGGTCTAACGCTTAGTACTACTTACCTAAGCCACAAGACTCTCTTGTCATGTTGATTGAGTCAATAACTTTACCTTGACTCTCTATAGAGTAAACCATCGCTTGAATATTACGGAGTAGCGTCTGCACAGGTTGTAAGCTACAGGTTGATTCAGGAATCGTCTTTAATAAAGCCTTTATCATCAATACGTTTGGTTTACCACTAGCCGGAGTATATTCCACATGGTAAGTAAGGACCCCATTTTGCGCTGACAAATCCCCTACGCTCAACTCAGAGGTCATCGCTTGAGGTAATTGTTTACGGTAGTTTGCGATAATAACCTTATTGAGATACTCATCATCGTAGAACCCTTGAGTTTTTTGTTTTTGCGTTAACTGAGTAAGCTCAACCGCTGCTATTTGTGTACTAGTAGGATTGCCCCCACAATAAACTTCATCTAATTTTAGTGAAAACAAAGGCACTGCGTCAGGATCTGACAAATGAAATTCTAAATATTGTCCCCCGGTCATGAATTTTTGCATCGGTTTAGCCACTTCTTTACCGGTACAAAAAATACTTTGCACCGATTGATTAAAACCTTTTTTAAAGCTTTCTAGCTGTTCTAAGCTCGCAACATCAAAGATTTTTTGTTTCATCGCTACCCGAAAAACAATACCTTTCCCATCAGCTGTAACTTCAAGTGGAGCGCGGAGCCCAATCCCAAAGTCTTGTGGGGCTTGTTTATCTAGTTCTTTAGCTAAATCTAAAGTATAAGCCCGAGCTTTATCTAATTGAGCTTGAGCTGCTTTTTGGGCGTTGAGTTTGGCCACTTCTTCAGCACTTGGAGCCTCATCACAAGCAGTAATCGTAAGAAGAGACGTCATGGCTAGAGCAAATGCTGAAACTAATTTTTTCACAATTTTTCCTTAAAACTTTTTATTTTGGCTTATTTTTGCTCATGGTCATCTGTAAATGATGAGCTTAGCGTGCAAACCTATATTTATAGGATCTATAAATCCTGCAAGGTGAGCTTTTAGTCCAGGCCACTAAAATTAAGTTCTTTATTTTAATTATTTTCCTGAACTAGGATTTTATCCTAGACTTGTTTTAAGGATGAAAATAAAGGCGCCCTAAAGACAGCGAACGATTAGCTTTTTCTTCCCTAAATCAGCCTCAAATTCACAATCCCCTAAGTCATAAATCCACAAACTTGGGGTTTTAAACACTGTAAATATATAAGGTTAAATTATAGCACGCTCCAAATTTAGGACCTAAAGTTAGGCGTAGGTTTTGCGGAACACCTCGAAAAAATACTGCTAAAAACAAACTAGAAACATTCTAGGAATACACTAAAAACCGGCCTCCAAAAGTGAAAAAATTTCAGCTCACCTCCGCCCCAAAACAAAAAACCTCGGATTTTACGTCCGAGGTTTAATTCATATTATCTTTTGGCGCTATGGCTAGTTTAAACATCAAATCTAGCCAAATATTTTAATCAGTCATCGACGTATCTAAATATGGAACCTCAACAACCAAGGGCGACCTTTACTAATTACTTAGCAAGTTCCTGGCAAAGTGCTTCATCAGCTCTGAAAGAAACTGGTTCTGAAATATTAGCATAAGAAATCTGGAATTCAAGGTAACGGCCGTTAATAATGAACTTATCAGCACCATCAACAGGCTTGCCGTTTTGGCAGAACCTCGACCCCAGAGCCACTTTCATAGCCTTGTTGCTAGCTTCTAATTGTTCTTGTTCTAAGCTTACAGGAACAGAAAGTGGAATAATAACACCTTTCTGGTCTTTCGCGATAGTAATGGTACCACGCTTAACACCATTGCCAAGATCAGTTGGCATCATTTTTTCAAGAGCAATCTTTAAAACCTGCACTTCAGTGCTAGCTGTAGCAGCTTCCTTAGCAGGAGCTTGAACAGCAGTAGTTTCAGTCTTCTTTGCTGCATCAGTAGCTGGAGCCGCTTCTGGAGCCTTGTCACAAGCGGTAAGTGCAAATACAGTTGCAAGTGAAGCGCAAAGTAATAGTTTCTTCATTTTTCAATTCCTATTTTTAATTGTATATTATTTATCCCAAACTTAGCCTCAAGCTTAATCGTAAATGAATTTTATCTAAGCTTAGAATTTTGGTTTTCGACTCTTTTATTTAAAAGTTACAAATACATCCACAAATGCCCTTTAAATCTGACTGCTCCCACGGGCAAGCCCGTGGGGTTCTGATTGAAGTGTAGCTTGTA
>OQVS01001748.1_pt1 | contig 14500 bp, 14 predicted proteins | sample 1691601 | NCBI WGS metagenome assembly OQVS01 (sample SAMN03418268, study PRJEB22391) | human gut metagenome | biome: human-gut; feature: organic feature; material: feces | host: Homo sapiens | place: Tanzania | collected 2013-01
AGGCGGCGGAAAGCAGGCGGAGCCTGCTTGCTTCCGGCGGAGCCGGAAGGGGCTGCGCCCCGAGCCGGCGGTCTGCACTCGGCCGGGATAAAGAAAAATCCCCCCGGACAAGGCTGCCCGGGGGAAAGAGTGGTGCATGGATCAATCGGTGATGGGGGTGAAAACATTGTCCTTGCTGGTCTCGGCGACAATATCGGTGAGGTAGAAGGTAGCTTGAGTCAGGCCGGATTCCTCATTGTAGATCTTGCGCAGGCTGGGGGAGACCTCAAACATATGGGCCTGTACCTCGGGACGCATATCAAAGTTGGCAACGCCCTTGACGCGGATGAAGCTGCCATCGGGGTTCATGGCGCAGATCTCCACATTGGGATTGGCCTTGACCTGCTTGTAGCTTTCCTTATGGGTGCCCATGCCGAAGTACAGCTTATCCCCGAAGATCATCATAAAGCCGAAGGGGCGCACGCGGGGCTTATCGCCATCACAGCTGGCAAAGAAGAAACCGTTGCATTCTTTGAGGTAATCGTAGATTTTCTGAATTTTGCTCATGGAAAAGTCCTCCTTAATTGGTGATACCTATATGGTATCACAAGAAAATGGGATAGTCAATGCAGGGATAATAAGAACAAAATGCGAATAAACTGCGGCCAAAATGCAGGAAGGCGTGCCGATAAGTTGCACAAAATTGCATGAAAAGGAGAGAGAGCTGTCCCCCAATGGCGCACAGCGGACAAAATAAGAATCCGAGAGCGGAAAACACTTTAGCAAAATGAATGGCGGCCTGCAAATTCTTTTCGTCAAAATATACAAGTTGGAATGTTTTTAAGCGACAAAGCGACGAAAATGCAATAAAAAAATAGTAGCCAAATGAGAGAACGGTTGCTATAATACTACTAATATCTTCCCCCGGCGTACAAGTGTACGCCTTCGGAGGTACAATCCCATCATTCCATAAGGAGGAATAGAAAGATGAAAAAACTGATCGCGATTCTGCTGTGCCTGGTCATGGTCGTTTCCATGGTAGCCTGCGGCGGCGAAAAGAATCCCCCCCCCACCGATGAAAAAGTTATCACCATCGGCGTGTTTGAACCCACCTCCGGCCAGAACGGCGCCGGCGGCAAAAAAGAGATCCTCGGCATCCAGTACGCCAATTCTCTGTATCCCACCGTTACCATTGGCGGTGAGGAATACAAAATCGAGCTGACCTATGCCGATAACCAGTCCGATTCTTCCAAGGCGCCCACCGCTGCCCAGCAGCTGGTTTCCAAGGGCGTGACCGCTGTACTGGGTACCTATGGTTCCAGCTGCGCCATTGCCGGCGGCCCTTATTTTGAGCAGGCCAAGATCCCGGCGATCGGAACCTCCTGCACCAATCCCCAGGTTACCCAGGGCAATGACTATTACTTCCGAGTCTGCTTCATCGATCCCTTCCAGAGCGTAGCTGATGCGCAATTTGCCAAGAAGCAGGGCGTGACTAAGGCTGCCGTTATCACCGAGGCCGGTGACGACTACTCCGCCGGTCTGGGCACCTACTTTGTAAAGGCCTTTGAGGCGCTGGGCGGCGAGGTCGTGGAAGTCAACTTCCAGACCGGTGAGACCGACTTCTCTGGCACCATGGCCAGCCTGGCTTCTCAGGGCATTGAGGCCATCTTTGCCCCCACCTCCATTGAGACTGCTCCCTTTATCATCAAGCAGGCCCGTGAGGCTGGTATCAATGGCTGCATCCTGGCCTCCGATACCTGGGACGATGTTTCCATCATCCAGCGTGTAGTGGAAGCCGGCGCTTCCATTGACGGTGTTTACTTCTCCACCTTCTTCATTGAGGGCGATGACACCAACCCCGCTGCCAATGCCTTTGCCGAGGGCTTTAAGGCCTGGCTGAAAGAAGATTCCGCCCGCCTGACCGATAACTCCAACAGCGAAGAGATCTCCGCCGTGACTGCCTGCGGCTACGATGCCTACATGGCCATCTACTACGCCCTGGATAAGGCTCAGTCCACCGACGGCGCTACCCTGCGTGACGCTCTGGCCGCGCTGGATGTTCCCGGCCTGGTAACCGGCGACTTGAAGTTTGATGAGAACGGCGATGCCATCAAGAGCTACGCCATCATCAAGACTGCTACCACCGAGGGCTTTGTATTTGCCGATTCTGTTGCCATCGAGTAATAGCAAAAAAGCTGTAACAGCATGATGTAAAGCTACGGCTGCGCGGCGAGGGAGACCCACTGGGTTTCCCCCGCTGCGCTTGTGGCCGTTTAGAACAAACGGCATGGGTGCGGCGTTCTTTGCGAGGGCTTTGACCCGGCGATGGATGAAAGCCCCGGCAAAGGGGACCGCAGCGCCATTTTTCCCGGCATATCCTTTTTATTACGGAGGCAGTGTATATGCATGACTTTACCTACTACGCCCAGATATTGATCTCCGGATTGACCATTGGCAGCCTGTACGCGCTTATCGCCATCGGCTATACCATGGTTTACGGCATCCTGCGGCTCATCAATTTTGCCCACGGCGATATGTTCATGGTCGCGGGCTTCATCATGATCTATATCACTAGCTGGAGCAGCGGCTTTTTGGGGGCCGGCAGCATTGCCGTCGGCTTGATCTTGACCCTGATCCTGACGGTGGTGCTGGGCGTGATGATAGAGAAAGTGGCCTACAAGCCGCTGCGTTCCGCCCCCCGCATGTCGGTCATGATCTCCGCCATCGGTGTGAGCTACCTGCTGCAGAACCTTTCCACCTATGTCACCGGCGGCCTGGCGCAGGCCTATCCCAATATCCCCTGGCTGCGTACCGAGATCCAGATCGGCGGCATCACCGTGCGGCGGCTGGCCATCCTCACCCCCGTGCTGACCATCCTGTTGGTCATCGCGCTGGTTATCGTGATCAAGCACACCAAGATGGGCATGGCCATGCGTGCCGTGGCCAAGGACTTTGATACCGCGCAGCTCATGGGCATCCGCATCGACCGGGTCATTTCCATCACCTTTGTCATCGGTTCGTTCCTGGCGGCGGTCGGCTCCATCCTGTATTTCAGCTACATTGGGCAGGTTAGCCCCACCATCGGCGCCATGCCGGGTCTCAAATCCTTCGTGGCGGCGGTATTCGGCGGCATCGGCTCGGTGCCCGGCGCGGTCATCGGCTCCTATATCATCGGTATCTGCGAAACATTCATCAAATCCAACCAGGATATTTCCATCTTCAGCAATGCCTTTACCTTTGCGCTGCTGATCATCATCCTCCTTATCAAGCCCAACGGCCTGTTTGGAGAGAAACTGAAGGAGAAGGTGTAAACGATGAAAAACAAGAAAACACGCAATTTGATCTGTTCCCTTCTTCTGGCGGCGGTGCTGGTGGGTGTGCTGCTGTATATCGATAACAGTCCGCTAAAAAGCTCGATGCTCTCCACCGTGCTGCAAAAGGGTGCCATTTACGCCCTGCTGGTGGTCAGCATGAACCTGCTGAACGGCTTTACCGGACTGTTCAGCCTGGGCCAGGCAGGCTTTATGCTGCTGGGCGCCTATACCTATGCTATCCTTACCATTCCGGTAGATCAGCGTATTAATGTTTATCAGTACTTTGATGGCGGCATTGTGCAGTTCCAGATGCCCCAGATCCCGGCCCTAATCCTGGCCGGTGTGGTGGCGGCGCTGTTCGCGGCGCTCATCGGCGCGCCGGTGCTGCGGCTGAAGAGCGACTACCTGGCCATTGCTACCCTGGGCTTCGCGGAGATCCTCCGCGCGGTGATCCAATGGGAGAAGCTGGGCCCGCTGACCAACGCCTCCAACATCCTGCGCAAATTTACGGGCTATGATAGCATCCTGTTCCCGTTTATCGTTTCCGGTGTATGTATCGCCATCATCGTGCTGCTCATCAATTCCACCTACGGCCGGGCCTTTAAGGCCATCCGGGAGGATGAAATTGCCGCGGAGGCTATGGGCATCAACCTGATGAAGCATAAGATGCTCTCTTTCTGCACCAGCAGCTTCTTCGCGGGCATCGGCGGCGCGCTGCTGGCCATGTTCCAGTTCAATGCCCACGCCAAAAACTTTACCACGGCCATGACCTACGAGATCCTGCTCATCGTCGTCATCGGCGGCATCGGCTCCATCACCGGTTCGGTGCTGGGCTCCTTCCTGTATGTGGCGTGCAGCGAGTGGTGGCTGCGCTTCCTGGATAACCCCACCATGATCGGCACCTTTAAGGTTCCGCTGCTCGGCCACGGTTTCCGTATGGTAGTGTTCTCGGTGGTCATCATGGTCATCGTGCTGTTCTACCGCCAGGGTCTGATGGGCACAAAGGAATTCAGCTGGGATGCCATCTTCGCGTTCTTTGGCAAGATTGGCCGGTTTTTCAAAAATCTGTTTACCGGCCAAAAAGCAGTGAAAGGCGGTGCGGCAAATGAGTAACCCCGTTCTAAAGCTGGAAAATGTGACAATGCAGTTCGGCGGCGTGGTAGCCGTGGATAACCTTTCGATGGAAGTGGGCGAGGGCGAGATCGTGGCCCTCATCGGCCCCAACGGCGCCGGCAAAACCACCGCCTTTAATGTGGTGACGGGGGTCTATGCCCCCACCAACGGCTGCCTGTATCTCGATGGCAGGCCCTATCTGTGCGAGCATCCCACCGGCCGTGCCAAGCATGATTATCTCGGCAGCGATGTGGAAAAATTCGCAGGGAAGCCCACCCTGCGCAAAACGCCGGATCAGATCACCAAAATGGGCCTGGCCCGTACCTTCCAGAATATCCGTCTCTTCGGCAATCTGACTGTTTTTGAGAATGTTCTCATCGCCAAGCATATGCACGCCAAGGGCGGCTTTTTGGCGGCTACCTTCCATCTGAACGGCAAGGAGGAGACCCGGATGCGCCGGGAGGCGATGGAGCTTCTGGAGATCGTGGGCCTGGCCGAGCTGAAGGATGAAACCGCCAGCAACCTGCCCTACGGTCAGCAGCGCCGGCTGGAGATCGCGCGCGCCCTGGCCACCGATCCTCGCCTGCTCATCCTGGATGAGCCGGCGGCCGGTATGAACCCGCAGGAAACGGTGGAGCTCACCGAATTCATCCGGGAGATCCGGGAACAGTTTGATCTTTCCATCCTGCTTATCGAGCACCACATGAACCTCGTCATGGGCATTTCCGACCGCATTTATGTGCTGGAATTCGGCAAGCTGATCGCTGAGGGCATACCCGAGGCGGTCCAGATGGATCAGCGGGTTATTGACGCGTATTTGGGGGTGGATCTCGATGCTTAAAGTACAGGAATTACAGGTCAATTACGGCGGGATCCGCGCCGTAAAGAATATCTCCTTTGAGGTGCCGGATGGCAGCATCGTTACGCTGGTGGGCGCCAATGGCGCCGGCAAATCCACCACGCTGCGCACCATCGCCGGCCAGGTTAAGGCCCAGGCCGGGTCCATCACCTACAATGGCGAGGAGCTGCTGGGCAAGCCCAGCGATGAGATCGTCAAGCGGGGCATTACCCTGGTGCCGGAGGGCCGGCGGGTTTTCCCCGATATGACGGTGCTGGAGAATATGAAGATCGGCGCCTACCTGCGTCATGATAAGCTGGATGACGATATCGAGTGGTGCTATGAGCTGTTCCCCCGCCTGAAGGAGCGCCACTGGCAGCTGGCCGGGACCCTTTCCGGCGGTGAGCAGCAGATGCTGGCCGTGGCCCGTGCCCTGATGAGCCGTCCCAAGCTGATGATGATGGATGAGCCCTCCCTGGGACTGGCCCCCCTCATCGTGCGGGATATCTTCCAGATCATCCGGGAGATCAATAAGCAGGGCGTCACCATTCTGCTTATCGAGCAGAACGCCAATATGGCCCTGCACACCGCCGACCGCGGCTATGTAATGGAAACCGGCGAGATCATTCTGGAGGGCGCGGGACGCGAGCTCCTGGAAAACCCGGTCATCCGTGAGGCATACCTCGGCAAATAAATATTCCCCTGCGGGCTTTTATCCGCGGGGGATTTTTTTGATAAGGGACCTTGCAAAAACGCCGGGAAATGGTATGATTATTCCAAAGAGAGGAAAGGGGGAGGGGCCCAATGTCACCGATCGAGCGGAATGAAACCTATACCAAATGGGAGCAGGATGCCATCACCATGCTGCTTTTGCACCTGTGTGCGCTGCTCATCTGCTTGTATTTGGGGGAGATGGGCTACGCCAAGGATACCGCACCGGTCATCTTTGTGCTGGCAGTATTTCTCACCGGCTTTTTTACCAATGGCTACCTGTGGAGTCTGCTCGGCTCGCTGCTTTCGGTCTTTGTGGTCAATTACTTTTTTACCGAGCCCTTTTCCAAGCTGAGCTTTTCCGGCCCCGGCTATCCCATCACATTTGTAACGCTGTTTGTGGTGGGTATCCTCACCAGCGCCATGACAGTACGCAGCCGTGACCAGCAGCGCCTGAGGGCCGAAAACGAAAAGGAACGCACCCGGGGCAACCTGCTGCGGGCGGTCAGCCACGATCTGCGCACCCCCCTTACGGCCATTTCAGGGGCCATCAATACCGTGCTGGAGCAGCAGGATACCCTGCCGCCCGAGAAGCAGCGGGAGCTGCTGCGAAGCGCCGAGGAGGAATCGGAGTGGCTCATCCACATGGTGGAAAACCTCCTGACGATCACCCGGCTGAACGGTGATGGCGAAACCAGGCTCATCACCCAGCCCGAGGCGGTGGAGGAGGTGATGGCGGGCGCGGCGGCCAAGTTCCGCCGGCGGTACCCCGATTTTGCCGTGCAGGTGACCGCCCCCGATGAACTGCTGCTGGTCCCGATGGATGCCACCTTGATGGAGCAGGTACTGTTGAATCTGCTGGAAAACGCCGCCCTGCACGGGGGTAGAGTAAAGAACATCACCCTGACAGCCCGCCGCCGGAATGACAAGGCGGAGCTCCGGGTGGAGGATGACGGCGTGGGGCTGGATAGCCACGGCCTGGAAAATGTTTTTGATGGGATGCGCACCCGCGCGGAGCAAACCAGCAGCGACCGCCGCAATATGGGCATCGGCCTGACGGTGTGCCGTACCATAGTAAATGCCCATGGCGGGCAGATCACCGCCGCCAACCGCCCGCAGGGGGGCGCCAGCTTTTGCATCACGCTACCGCTGGCGGAAATAGAGGAGGAAGAACATGATGAATAAGATCCTGATCGTCGAGGACGAATTTTCCATCAGCAATTTTATGAAAACCGTGCTGGAGGGCGATGGCTACACCGTGGAGGTGGCTACCTGTGCCGCCCAGGCCCGTGCGGCGCTGGAAAAGATGGAGTTTAGTGCCATGCTGCTGGATCTGGGCCTGCCGGATGCCGATGGGCTGGAGCTGCTGCGGGAGCTGCGGCAGCGCTATGGCCTGCCGGTCATTGTGGTCTCCGCCCGCACCGAGGAAAGCGAAAAGGTGGCCGCCCTGGATAGTGGCGCCGACGACTATATCACCAAGCCGTTCGGCTCCCCGGAGCTGCTGGCCCGCATCCGGGCAGCGCTGCGCCGGGCCGGGCCCGCCGCCAATCTTTCCGCCTTTACCACCAGCGAGCTGACTATCGACTATGATAAGCACCTGGTCACATTGGCCGGGCAGCCGGTGCACCTCACCGCCAATGAATACCGCCTGGTGGAGCTCTTGAGCCGCAGCGCGGGCAAGGTGCTCACCTACGATCGCATCAGCGAGGCCATGTGGGGCGATGCCGCCGGCGGCAACAGCCAGCTGCTGCGGGTCAATATGGCCAATATCCGCCGCAAGCTGGAGCAGAACCCCGCCGAGCCGCAGTATATCCTCACCGAGATCGGTGTGGGCTACCGCATGAAGGAGCCGGGCTGACCTCTAAAACAAAGCCCCCTACCCAAAGCGGATAGGGGGATATTTTGCGCTGTTTACAGGCTTTCGTGGCTTTCCTCCCGGCAGCAGGTGATGTTTAGGTTGCCGTTGCGGCAGCGCAGCTCGTCCAAAAATGATTTGGAGACCGGCTCCTGCCGCAGGGTGATGCGGTAGCGCAGCTCGTACAGGGTGCCCATGTTGGTGGTTTTCACCTTTTCCAGCGTGTGGGCGGTGGTGTAGCGCTCAAACAGGTCATCAAACAGCCCGTCATAATCCAGGTCCTCCGGAATGGTGATCTTCAAGATGCGTCCGGCATCCTCCTTTTGGCCGAAGCGCAGCACGGTAAGCGCCAGCATGGCTCCGGCCAGGATGAGGAACAGCAGCGCCGCCAGCCCCACATACCCCATACCGGTGGCCAGGCCAATGGCCATAGCCAGGAAAATGGCGGCGATCTCCCGGGCGGTACCCGGCGCGGAACGGAACCGCACCAGGCTGAAGGCACCTGCTACGGCAATGCCGGCCCCGATGCTGCCATTCACCAGCATAATGACCGCCTGCACCACCGCCGGCAGGATCGCCAGCGTGATGGCAAGGCTTTGGGTGCTGCGGCTGCGGTAGCCAGCCACCAGCGCGGTGCCCACCCCCAGCAGCAGAGAAACTCCCGTGCAGATCAGAAAAGATGTCAGTGTCAGTTCGGTCCCTAATATCGAGTTAAGCACAGCGATGCGCCTCCTTTGAATTGGTCATCCGTGCGGGGGCATTGGCCTCCCGGCACATTTCCTTGTAGCACGCCCCGTATTTCGAAAACGAGGCGGGATAAATATGCTGAGCGGAAAGCGCTCGGCACAGCCACAGAGGGCAGGCTCCGAGGGCCTTGACCTCCATCAAGATCTGATCCTCCGGCAGCAGGCGTTTACCGTCGTCGCCCGCATCCAGCGTCAGACGATCGCGCCGCCAGCGGATGTTCCGATCAAATGTGATCCGCAGCGCCGGGTCTTCGGTGCCCGCCCAAGCGGTACGGTCATAGCCGATATACATGCGGGGCATGGTATCGTAAAAGCGCTGGAACCATTGCAGCTCCTGCCCGATCTGTCCCCATTCGGCCGGGGCGGTTTCGGTGCGCAGGAAGCGCTCCGCCTGGGGCAGGGGCGCGGTGACCCGGCGCTTATACACCACGCCGCCGCATTTCTTTTTCAGCTCCACAAAGACCTTATCCCCCGCCTTTGGCACGCCGTAGCAGCGGATGCGCAGCTTTTCTTTATAGGCGGGCTTTTCCAGCGAGGCCCGGATGAGCCGGAAATTATCGGTATCGCAGTAGATGTTGCCGATGGCGTATTCGCCGTAGCGGTCGGCGGTCATGTGCTGGCGCATTTCACCCAGCATTGTTTCCGCCTGCGCGGGGGAGATAAAGTATTTCTTTTCAATGCGCTGGAAGCTGTATTGTGTTCCGTTTGCCATATCGGGCACCCCTTTCGGATTGGTTGGCTTTATCTTAAAGCCGCCGCCTAAAGATTGACTAAAGGAAAAAACTTTTTTTCTTTAGCTTTTCTTTAGCGCCCGGCTTTATTATGGTATCATTGACTGAAGGGAGGAACCAAATATGAAACGCAAATACTGTATCCTGTCTATTATCATAAGCGCCGCACTGCTGGCCGGGTGCCTTTCCGCCTGCGGCGAAAGCGGCACTGCCACCGGAGGCAGCTCCTCCGATGAAAACACAGCGGCCGCTGTTACCACCCCGGATACCACCGCCGATGTGGAGGCCCCCGATGTAAGCGGTGCCACCACCATCGCCCTTTCCGGGCAGTCAGCGGCCGTTACCGGTACCGGCGCGGAAGTGACAGACGGCGTGGTGACCATCACGGCGGGCGGCACCTATGTGGTCACCGGCACCATGACCGAGGGCCGCATCCTTGTAAATGCCCCCAAAGAGGAAGTGACCCTGGTGCTGCAGGATGCCGCCATTACCTGCTCCACCGGCAGCCCCCTGTATGTCTATAAGTCCAAGGCCACCACACTTTACCTGCCGGAAGGCACCGCCTCCACCCTGACCGACGGCACGGACTACACCTTTAGCGACAGCTACTCTTCGGCGGAGGAGGAAGAGCCCAACGCCTGCCTCTACTCCAAGTCCGACCTGGTGATTGCGGGCAGCGGCAGCCTGACGGTCAATGCCAACTATAATAATGGTATCACCGGCAAGGATACCCTCTTCATCCAAAAGGCCTCCGTCACCGTCAACGCCGTCAATCACGGCATCAACGGCAAGGATAGTCTGACCATCAAGGATGCTGACATCACCGTCACCAGCGGCGGGGATGCCCTGCGCTCCACCAATGACAGCGATCCCACCCTGGGCTATCTCGTCATCACCGGCTCCGCGCTCAAACTCGCCGCGGGCGAGGACGGCATCCAGGCGGAGACCACTCTGACCATCAGCGGCGGCACCGCCACCGTGACCACCGCGGGCGGCGCGGGTCAAAGCATCTCCGATGACACCAGCGCCAAGGGCCTCAAGGCCGGGACGCAGGTCACCGTTACCGGCGGTACCCTCCAGCTCAATTGCTGCGATGACGCCATCCACTCCAATGGCGATGTCACCATCTCCGGCGGCAGCTTCACCATCGCCACCGGCGATGACGGCATGCATGCCGATGATACCCTCTCCATCTCCAGCGGCACCATTGATATCACCCGCAGCTACGAGGGGCTGGAGGGTGCCAAGGTGCTCATCTCCGGCGGCAAAATCTCCATCGTCGCCAGCGATGACGGCATCAATGCCGCGGGCGGCAGCGATCAAAGCGGCTTTGGCGGCTTCGGCTTTGCGCCGGATGCCTTCGGCGGCTCCGGGGATTACCTCATCCGTATCTCCGGCGGCGTGGTCACTGTCAATGCCTCCGGCGACGGCATCGATTCCAACGGTGATATCGAAGTGACCGGTGGGGAACTGTATATCAGCGGCCCCACCTCCAATGGCGATGGCACCATCGACTGCGACGGCAGCGCTACTATCACCGGCGGCATCGTGGTCGCGGCCGGCTCCACCGGCATGGCGGAAAACTTCGGCACCGCCTCCACCCAGGGCAGCATCCTGGTCAATCTCTCCGGCTCCGCCGGCCAGACCATCACCCTAAAGGATTCCGACGGCAACATTCTTGCCAGCTTCACCCCCGCCAAGGCCTTCGGCTGCGTGGTCGTCAGCGCTCCCGGCGTGGCACAGGGCGGTACCTATACCATCGCCGCGGGCGGCGCCAGCACCACCGTCACCATGGAAAGCCTCATCTACGGCAGCGGTATGGGCGGTTTCGGCGGTATGGGCGGCCCCGGCAATATGGGCGGCGGCCAGCGGCCCCCGCAGGGCGGTGTGAGCGGCCCCGGCAACCGCGGCTGATTCCCACTTTATCAATAGAAGCACCTGTCACACGGCAGGTGCTTTTCCCGCTTTTGGGAAACCTATCTGCGCCGGGAAAGTTCACGCTTTTCTCCTTGTACCGTGCACGGTTTCCTGCTATACTATGGTCAAAAGGGGCAGCGCCCCTAAAAATGTGTGACAGGAGGATTTTATAATGGGTTTGTTTGATAAAAGACCCCCTTGCGCCATCTGCGGCGGCAAGGTAAAGGGGCTGCTTCCGTGGAAGATCGAAGGGAACTACATCTGCGATGATTGCCACGGCGTCATTGATGCGCAGAACGGCAATGACTTTACGATGGAACAATTCCTGAAATACCGGGATTTCCGGGAGCAGAATCAGGCACTCCGGGAGCAGTTCCGGGTGGATGAGATCGTCGAATTCGGCTTCCTCAGCGAAAAATTCGTGTTCGATTATGAGCACAGCCTGTTCTGCATGGATAAGAACCTGAATAAGACCATCTTCCATGGCAGTGAGTTAAAGTCCTTCATGATCAGCGAGGACGGCGCCCCCCTGCTGGAGGGCAGCGCCAAGGGCTTTATTCACCACGAAAGCCGGGTCCCCCAGCGCATTGATGAGCTGCTGCCCCAGGTCAATCAGATGCTCATCCAGCGGCAGATGCAGGAATCGATGGAGCGTCTGGCCAACCGGGATAAGGAGGTCCGCCCCAGCTATACCAGCATCGATATCCCCGAGCCGTTCAAGAAATTCTACATTAAGCTGTACCTTCAGCATCCCTATTGGAGCCTTTACGAGTTTGAGCGCACCGGCCCCGTTATCATCGGCGATGTCCCGGACCTGAACCAGTACCGCATCGAGTACAATGAGAGTGTCCAGCACCTGGAGACCCTGGCCAATGCTTTGGCCCGCGTAGCGGGCTTCCCGCAGGAAAGCGCCGCTCCCGGCCAGACTGTTGCCGCCGTGGCTGTTGCGGCTGCTGCGGCCGCTGCGACCGCCCCCACCGATGCCGTCGCCGAGATCAAGAAGTACAAGGATCTCCTCGATTCCGGCATCATCACCGAAGAGGAATTCGCCGCCAAGAAAAAGCAGCTCATGGGCATCTAAACAACAAAAACCCGGGAAGCAATTCCCGGGTTTTGTTTGTGCTGTATTTCCGCTCCCCATAGGGGGACAAGAAAAAAGTGAGTTATAATGTGAGTTACAGGGGAAGAAAACCCCCGGCATTTTCTGCGCAGACTTGCGCCCCCAACAGGGAGGAAAAAGCGTGAAAAGGGAACCTTCGCGATTTCCCCCTTCGCATTCAATTAGGGCACAAACTAACCCTTTGCACAGGCTTTCTGCTCTCCTCGGCACCAAAAAGAAAAAGACGCCCCATTGCATTCTATAAACTGTCCCCACCGGAGGGAAGGATAGTGTGAAAGGAAACCGTCAGGGTTTCCTTTCGCGTTTCATCAGGGCTCAAACTAACCCCTTGCACAGGCTCTGCGTTCCCCTCGGCACCAAAAAGAAAAAGACGCCCATGGGGCGTCTTTTTCTTTTTGGTGCCGGTGGTGGGACTCGAACCCACACGGTATCGCTACCAACGGATTTTGAGTCCGTCACGTCTGCCATTCCATCACACCGGCCCATAACGAAACTATTATACCGAAAACCGCCGCCAATTGCAAGCACTAATGCCACAAACCTGCCGCAAATGGCCGAATTTCCTCTTCCCACAGCGCCCACAGCGCCGTGCCGCCCCACAGCAGCAGCCGCCCCGTCCCCGGCAGCGCCGTAAAATCCTTTGCCAGCTCCCGGCCCCACCGGGCGTAGGGCAGTTGTCCCGCCCGCCCCAGCAGCGTAAATTCCACCACACCGTCCCCCGGGGTAATGGCCGCGAAAGCCTGTCCGCACCGGGTCTCTGCCGCCATCACATCGGCCACCCGCCACAGGCCGGCCCCGCCGCCCAGCAGCACCAGCGCCACCAGTACCGCCGCCCATTTGCGCCGCCGCAGATACCGTTTTTGCACAGTCCGTTTTTTTCGTCCCATTTATCTTCCTCCCGCTTTCCTTCATTTTCCCGGCGCCGTTCCCCCTTTTATCCATGCGCAAAAAGGAACGCTCTCCCCGGCAAGAATTCACTCCGCCCTGCCGCTTATCACCTCGGCAATGACCGGCGCGATGAGCTCGGCAGTGTACTGCGCTTCCTCCATAGTATTCCCGTTCGTCCCGAATTCTAACAGCAGCGCCCCGTCGGAACAGGCATAATTGTAGGACCGGCTGCAAAAAAAGATGGGTCGGCACAGCCCGGGGTATTTTTCTTCGATCGCCGCCGCCAGCGCCGCCGCAAAGCGGAAATTCTCCCGCCAGCTTGGCAGGTCCAGCGTGCCGTCATCGTAGGGCGCTATGATCATCAGCTGCGCCGCTTTTTTGCCGTTTATCACCGCCACCGTTTTGGCAATACTGGTATCGCTGTAAAGAATGGCGTCCCGGTGAATATCCAGCAGCACCCGCAGCCCGGGGTAGTTCTTCTGGTAGCTCTTTATCGTCTCTGTACTGCGGATGTAGGCTCCCGTGTAGGCCGGGTTATCGTGTTGGGTGGCATCGTGCAGTACCGCCAGCCCCGCCTGCTCCAGCCCGGAGGCCAGCACATCCCCTACCGCCACCATGTTGTTTTGGTTATCGGTATCCCGCCAGGTGTTCCGGGTATCAAAGTAAGGGCTGTCATACAGCTCATAGCTTTCGGTCGCATGTGTGTGGAACAGCAGGAGCTGTGGTCCCTTTTCTTTGGGATTCAGCGTTACCCTGTTGGGGGTGGCCAGCACCTTCTGTACCTCGGCTGCTGTCAGCTTGGTGTAGTTCCTTATCCAGATGTTATCCCACCGCACATAGGCCGGGCTGTCCTCCCCTGTCATGGTCAGCTCGGTCACCGTGCCCCGGCATTCCTCCGGTACCTCCGGTATTTCAGCAGGGATTTCCGGTTCCTGCGGGTCTGGCTCGGCGGCCGGTTCCGACGGTTCTTCCGGTAGGGGGGCAGGCTCCAGCTCAGCCGCGTAGCGTTCCCGCAGCGTTTCCAGCGCCCCAGCCGGCATATCCAGCACCGTGGTAAAAAGCGCCGCCTTTTGCAGCAGCGCCACTGCCGCAGGCTCTAGCCGCGGCCACAGCAGGGTCACTGCGCCAATGGAAAGCATCATCAGGCCGCCGCGCAGCAGCGGGGAAGGTCTTCGCTTCTTCACAGGGTCTCGTCCTTTCCTTTTTTGACATACCCGGCAGCTCCTCCCCCATGGCGGGGCGGGCCATCCGCTTCCCGGGGCCGCCCGTTCCGGGCGTCCCCTCACCG
>OQVS01001749.1_pt1 | contig 14500 bp, 10 predicted proteins | sample 1691601 | NCBI WGS metagenome assembly OQVS01 (sample SAMN03418268, study PRJEB22391) | human gut metagenome | biome: human-gut; feature: organic feature; material: feces | host: Homo sapiens | place: Tanzania | collected 2013-01
TATATATCCATTATGGCCGTCGGGCTTTATCTTTGCCTGAACGAAAATCTGCTCCGTCAAAACTGCAGGGCATCTGTCAGTAGTGTTTTTCGAGGGATTTTCGGCTTTCTTTGGCGAGAATGGGCTGTCGCCCATTAAGACAAAAAAGGCGAAAAGCACCGAAAGGGCACACTGACAGACGATAGGATTCGGCTCCCGTCAACTTATCTCAGCGTGCCTAAATAGCCTTCTAATATCAGGCTTGCGGCGACGGCGTCGACGGTTTTGCGGTGCTTTTTTTCTCTTTTGCCGTTGGCGTGCAAAATGGCGTGCGCCTCGATGCTTGAGCGGCGCTCATCCCACATGACAAGCTCGATATCCGTCTTGCTGCGCAGAAGCTCGGCAAAGTCACGGCATTTCTCCGCTCTCGGACCCTCGCTGCCATCCATGTTCTTGGGTAGTCCCAGCACAAGACGCCCTACATTGCGCTTTTGCGCCTCCTGCGCTATCACATCGGCGACACGCTCGGGATTCCATTCGTTCAGCGTCCACGCCTCGCCGACGAGTATATTCATTTCGTCCGAAACGGCAAGCCCCGTGCGGGCGTCGCCGTAGTCAATTCCCATTATCCTCATGCTTCACCTCAAACCAAAGCAGGCTCTGATATCGCCGCAGATGTACAGCGAGCCGCAGGCGCAGACCATGCCCTCAAGCTCGTCTGCGATGTCCATCGCCGTGCGCACGCCCTCTTGTATCGAGGAGCAAACCTGCACCTCCTTGCCGGTGTCGGCAAAGAGCTCTGCAAGCTCGGCTGCGGGCAGCGCCCTCGGCGTGTCGGGCGTGACGGTGACGAATGCATCAAACAGGGGGGCAAGAGTTTGCACAATACCCTTATAGTCCTTGTCACGCAGAACACCCATTAAAAGCACACGCTTGTCATCGGGGAAATACTCCAAAATGCTTGCCCTGAGCGCCTGCGCACACTGCGGATTGTGTCCGCCGTCGACCACGAACCACGGCTCGGAGTGTACTATCTCAAAGCGTGCCGGCCAGCTCACGGCGTACAGTCCCGCTTCGACTGCCTCATGCTCTATCTGCCAGCCCTGCCTGCGCAGGACGCCTATCGTCTCCAGCACCGTTGCGGCGTTTTTGAGCTGATGCTCTCCCAGAAGCGGGATGGCGTAGGCCTCGCCGCCGTAGGAAAACACCTGACCGTCACGGCTGTCAAACTCGGGGTGGATGTCGTCGAAATCGGGCACGGTCAGCTCGGCGTTGCGCTCGGCGCACACATCCCTCACGACCTCCATGACCTCGCCGTACTGCTGGTACATGACGACGGGGCTGCCCTCTTTTATGATGCCCGCCTTCTCGTAGGCTATCTCCTCGAGCGTGCCGCCCAAGACGGCGGTATGGTCAAGGCCGATGTTTGCAATGACGCAGCAGTCGGGGCAGGCAATGACATTTGTTGCATCGAGCCTGCCGCCCATGCCGACCTCAAGCACGACAATGTCGCACTTTCTGCGGCAAAACCACAAAAACGCCACGGCGGTCATCATCTCAAACTCCGTCGGGTGGTCGTCCATCGCATCGGCGTGCGTTTTCATCTCCGCAACGAGCTCGGCGACCTCGTTATCCTCAATGGGCTTGCCGTTTATCTGCATGCGCTCGTTAAAGCGGTTTACATACGGCGAGGTGTAAAGCCCCACGGTGAGCCCTGCTTTTTTGAGAACCGACGCCAGCATCGCCGAGATGCTGCCCTTGCCGTTTGTTCCGGCGACATGCACATATCGAAGCTTGGCCTGCGGATTTCCCAGACGGCGCAGAAGCTCCGTCACTCGCTCAAGCCCGGGCTTGGATGTCCGCCATGAAACGCCGTTTATATATTCAAGTGCCTGTTTGTAATCCATTGTTTCTCTCCAAATGCGTGATAAGTTGCCCGTCAACTTAACAGAATAATACCACTATCCGCAATTATTAGCAAGTTGAAAAGCCGGTGCTATGCACCGGCTTTAGATTTAAATTTTTACGCTTCCGCTTTCTCCTCGGCGGCGGCACGCTTGGCGGCCTCCTCCTCTTCAAGCTTGCGGTAGGCGACCTTGCCTACGAGCGTCTTGGGAAGCTCGGCTCTGAACTCGATGTCATACGGCATCGCATACTTTGCGATGTTCTTGCGGCAGTAGGCCAAAATGGCCTCCTTGGTGTCGTCATTTGCCGGAATGCCGGGCTTGAGCATGACAAAGGCCTTGACCTTCTGCATCTTGTACGGATCGGGAACGCCGATTACGCAGCTCATGTGGACAAACTCGTGCGCATCGATGATGTTCTCTAGCTGCCCGGGGTAGACATTGTAGCCGGAGGTGATGATCATGCGCTTTGCACGGCCGCGGAAGTATATAAAGCCCTCATCGTCCATCGTGCCGAGGTCGCCTGTATATATCCAAGTCAGACCGTCATCGTGCTTGCGCAGGGTCTGCGCCGTCTCCTCGGGGTGACCGACATATTCCATCATGACCGTGGGGCCTGCGATGAGTATCTCGCCCTCGGTGCCGTAGGGTACTTCCTTGTCGGTGCCGGGCTCGACTATCTTGTAATAAGTGTCGGGGAAGGGCAGACCGATGCTGCCTTCCTTGGCCATGTGCGGCGGGGTGAGGCAGGATGCCGTGACGCACTCGGTCGTACCGAAGCCCTCACGGATCTGTATCTTGGCATTGTGGTCGTACAGGAATTTGTCAAACTTCTTTTTAAGCTCTATCGACAGACTGTCGCCGCCGGAGAACACGCCCTTGAGCGAGCTGAGGTCGGCATTTTCCATCGACGGCAGGCGCAGCAGCGCTTCGTAAAGCGTGGGAACGCCGGCGATGAAGTTGCACTTATACTTAACTATCTGCTTTGCGTAGGTCTCGGCGGTGAACCTCGGGATGAGGATGCAGCGGCCACCCTGAGAGAGCATCGTGTGCACGCAGACACCCAGACCGAAGCCGTGGAACAGCGGCATTGCGGCGAGCATCTTGTCACCGACACGGAACATGGGGTTTGCGGCAATGACCTGCTGGCCGAGAGCATTGAAGTTCTTGTTGGAAAGCAGGATGCCCTTTGTCGTACCGGTCGTGCCGCCGGAATAGAGAATGACTGCGGGATCCGAGCCCTTGCGCTCAACCTTGTAGTTGTAGAAGCAGTGGCAGCTCAGGTGCAGGAAGTCCTTCCAGCGGATGACGGGAGCGTCATCGGGGATCTTCTTGACCTTGCGGCCCTCGGTGAGCATGTAGCCCGCCTTGACGGGCTTTGAAAGCTCGTCCTTGATGCTTGCAATAATAATGTTGACGACCTTGGTGTTGTGGCGGATGTTCTCAAACTTGTTGTAAAACTGGTCGAGGGTTATCGCCGTGACGGACTCCGAGGCATTGAGATAGAACTCTATCTCCTTTTCCGCCGACAGGGGGTGGATCATATTGCAGATGCCGCCGACGAGATTGACGGCGTAGAACATCTGGATGGCCTGCGGGCAGTTGGGCATTGCGATCGTGACCCTGTCACCCTCACGCACACCGATGGTCTTGAGCGCCTTGGCGCACTGCTCGATCTCTTTGACGAGAGCTTTGTAGGTCGTTGACCTTCCCATGAAGTCGAATGCGACGTTGTTGGGGTGCTTTTCAGCTATTGCGGCCACGGCCTCGAACATCGAGCCTTCAAAATAGTCGAGGTGGAAGGGAACCTCACCGAGGTGATCCTTCCAAGGGGTCTTGGCTGTTATATTTTCCATACACTCTATCCTTTTTGCACAAAAAATCACATAAGGGTATAATATACCTCTGAACAAACTTTGTCAAATTATATATTTTCATATTGCAAAACGGCAGAATTCATATCCTGCCGTTTTGTTGGGATTATTTCAGATTCTCCATGTAATACGCTATCATATAGCCCTTTTCGGACTTGTAAGCGTTGAAAATTTTGTCTGCGTATTCCTCGGGGTAGTGCTCCTTTTTGAGCTGAGAGCGCACCTCCTCAATGACATCCTGCACGGCATCGTCGCATTTCTTTTCAAGGTCAAAGAACTTCTGGCGGTCGCCGTAGGTGTACACAAGAAGACTCGGGCGGTCATCCTCGGGCAGAGCGTCGTACTCGGCCTTGATATCGGCGAGCATTCTTTCACAGCGGTCGGAGTAATACTGCTTCGTTACGGCAAGCTCCGCTGCCGCAAGCGAGCGGCGGTATTCACGGCTGCCCGGCTCGAACGAATCGCCGACGAGCTCTTTGGCGACCTCTTTTATCGTGGCTTTTTCGTTTAGGATATCCTCGGTGCAGTTATCCAGCACTTCGGTGTTCCAGCCGGAAATGTCCGCCTCCAGAAGCTCGTTTGCCTCGTCACGGTAATCGTCCACGACCTGCATTATCTGCTCGGGGGTCGAGTCCTTGGCAATGAAATACGCCCTGAACAGGTCGTACTGCGACCAGAAGAATATGCCGCCGAGGGTAAACATCAGCAAAAGCAGGTATATCATCACTTCGCCGAATATCTTGCCCTTGGTCTTTGCCATCTTATTCGTCGGGTTTTTCTCGGTGGCCTTGAGAGACTCCGTTTCGGGAAGCTTGCCGGTGTTGAGATATTCTGCGTATGCGTCGCAAACGGTCTTGGGGTCGCCGAACATGACCATTCTGCCCCTGTCGAGCCACAGCACCTTGTTGCACTGGTCACGCACCGTCTGCATCGAGTGGGAGACCATGAGTGCCGTTGTATCGCCGTTTGCGATGATATTCTGCATGGTTTTCTGGCTTTTCTTGCGGAAGTCGCCGTCGCCGACGGCGAAGATCTCGTCAAGGATTATCATGTCGGGTTCGACCATGCTCGCAATGGAGAATGCGATACGGGACTTCATGCCCGACGACAGCGTGCGGAAGGGGCTGTCCTCAAACTCACGCATGTCCGCATAGTCGATTATCTCGTCATATTTGCCGTCGATAAATTCCTTGGAGTAGCCTAGGAGCGCACCGCGCAGGTAGACATTTTCCTTGACGGTCATGTCCTGGTCAAAGCCTGCGCCGAGCTCAAGCAGGGCGCACAGCTTGCCCTCTTTTTCTATCGTGCCGGAGGCGGGGCAGAGCGTGCCGCTTATGGCCTTCATCATCGTCGATTTGCCTGCGCCGTTTTTACCGATAACGCCGAGCATATCGCCCTTTTCGAGGCTGAACGACACATTTTTGAGCGCCCAGAACTCGTTATTCCTCTTTTCCTTGCCCATGAGCCGCCGGAAGATATCCGCAGTTGCTCGTGAATCACGCTTGCGGTATCTGACGGAGACATTGTCAAGTATAAGAACCTTATTATCTTTCATTGCGCACCTCCTTAAACATACAGTGCGATCTTGTCGCGGCTGATGTAGTAGGTGTAGCCGCCGATGACCATGCAAAGAAGCGTCATGACGAGCAGAATTATGTGGTACGATACCGAGGGCACGGTGGAGTGGATGATGAGCTGCCTGAAGTAATCGATGCACATGTACAGGGGATTGCAGGTTAAAAGCCTGCGCAGAAGCCCCGGCAGGATGGAGGCATCGTAGAAGATAGCCGACGAATACATGATTATGCGGCAGATGACCGGCCACAGGTAGCTTATATCACGGAAGAAAATATACAGTGAGCTCAGGAGCATGCATATGCCGAAGTTGATGAAGAACAGGCATATGATGGGGTAAATGAGCATGAAGAAGTTCAGCTTAAAGGTGATGCCGTCGATGGCAACAAAGATGAAAAACACCGCGAGCGACACGAGAAAATCGATGAAGTTTGCAACGCTGTGCGAGAACAGAAAATACAGCTTCGGCACGGGCACCTTGCTGTAAATGGGTGCGTTTATATACAGAACGCTCATGGAGTTGCGGGTGATATTGCTGAAATAGTTAAACAGCAGCAGACCCGAAAACAGGTAAATGGTGTAGTGCGGCAGGTTCAATCCGAAAAATGCGCCGAACACTATATCCATCGTGATAAGCAGGAAAAGCGGGGCAAGTGCGCTCCACAGAATGCCCAGCGTCGTGCGCTTGTACTTCTTGATAAAGTCTCGCCTTATAAGCTCTGCGAGCAGAAAGCGATTTGTCGTTTTTTCCGTCATATGAACAATTCTCCTTGAGAATTCATAATGTCAATTTGCCATTATAGCATATAACCGTGTATATTTCTACACAAATTTTTATCGCAGGGTTTATCATTGCCCTGCGATAAATTCGTTATAGTCGTCGGGAGAGTTAAAATCCCTCGTGAAGCTGTCGGTTATAAGATACCCACGGCCTATCTCACGGCTTTCAAGCGGCAGTCCGGCGTACAGGTGATACACCTGCCAGCCCTTGCACTCTGTTATCCTGCCGTCAAGGTACATGTTGCGTATAGTCTCGTACAGCGACTTAAACAGCGCACCGTCTTTTATCAAAACGGCGCATATGCTCTTGTGACTGCCGATAAACAGCAGTCGCTCCGCTCCGGCGTTTTGGACGATGGTTTTTATCGCTTCCTCGGAGTAGTACACATCGCCGTAGAGAAAGCACATATTATCGCCGATAAGCTCTGCCGTGAAGCGGTCGATCTCCAGCACATTGTTCTTCGGCTCGTAACGCTCGGCGCCGTCGATGTGAAGCTGCGTGTTATGCGAGGTGATGATGACCTCGGCGGCGTCGTCATACTCATGCAGGAGCCGCACCGTGCGCTCAAGCAGCGTCTCGCCGCCGATGCGGATGTTGTGCTTTGTCAGCCCCATGTAGTTGTTCCAACGGCTGCCCTTGCCGTCTGCCATAATAACATATTTCATTTGATCACACCGTGCTCACGATAAAACTGACCGAGCCTGCCGTTGCGCTGCGGCCCCCAAAGCTGAATAATGTTCACGCCCGAGGAGGTGTTGGCCTCAATGACCGTGAAGCCCTCCGCCGTGGGCAGAATGTCCCATGCGATGATGTCCAGATACGGAAACTCGTTTGACACACGCACGACATCGGCCTTGATGTTCTCCCAATTCGGGATGACCGTACCCTTTATCTGCGCACGGGTGTCGGGGTGGGCCTCGTAGACCGTGAGATTATGCAGAGTGCGGGCTTCGCTCATCATGCCGGTCTCGATATCGACGTTTGCGATAAGGCCGCCCTTGCTGCCGTTATCAACGGCGCCTGTCCACGATGCGCCGATGCGCTGCACGGCAAAGCACAGCTCAAGCTTGTTCGTGTCGTTATTGCGCAGGACTATCATGCGCAGGGTGTTTGCCGAGTTGGGGTAGATGGTGTTAAGGTAATCGGCCTGATATGCGTATGCGCACACGAACCACTCCTTGCCCTTTTTAAGGCAGGCGATGAGCTCGTCCTCGCTTGACGGCTGGTTGTTGAGCATAATGCCCTTGCCGTTAAATTTTACTATGTGGATATCGTTGCCCTTTCCTGCGCACACGGGCTTTACGACAAAGGCCTTGACCTCGTGCAGCAGGGGAATAAGGTCTGCATAGTCGTTTATGGTTCTGCCGTTCATGCCGACAAGGCGCTTGCCGTGCTTTATCGCATAGATCTCCGGCGAGGGGCAGTATCGCTCAACCATCTGGCCGAAAACGACCTTGTTGTTTAAAAGCGAGCTGTACGGCTCATTTATATTGCGGGACTTGTGCCAGTCAAATTCGGAAAGGTACTCCTTTGTGCCCCTGTGCGGCAGGTCGTACATTGCGACCTGATCGGGCATAAAGCCGCCGTGGATGCAGTATTTGATGCGCTTAAAGAAGCCTACGCCGAAGTGGTCGGGCGCAAACAAAATTCTGACTATCCACAGTGCAATAAGTTCAATTTTGCTCAGAAATGCGTTCAGAGATCGCCTCATGTTTATCCCTCCTCATACAGTCGATTATCAAAGCGGCTATCTTGTCGGTGGCTCGGCCGCTCTGCTCGGGGAGATATTTTTCGCAGAAACGCTTGTAGTTATCGTAGTCGTACACGCCGCTTGCGATGCTGGAGAAGAGCTTTTTAGGCTCATAGAAAACGCTGTCGGGAAATTCGTCGGACAGCAGGACATTCAGCCCGTTGCGGCTCAGGTAATCCTCAAGGTCAAACAGGTAAAAATACACCGGCTTGTGCAGTATCGCAGCTTCGATGGTTATTGCCGAGTAGTCGGTTATGACGCAGTCGCACACAGACAGCACGGTGCTTGTCGGCACATCATCGCAGGTCATTGCGCTGCCGAGGTTTTCCTCATTTAAGCGCTGGTTGGGGTGGCGCTTTATGATAAGCATCTGCTCGCCGTTAAAGTCAAAGGCATCGACAATGGCCTTGGGGTCTAATATCTCGCCCTTGCGGAAGGTGGGGGCGTAGAGGATGATCTTCTTGCCCTCAAGCTCGGGATAAGCCTCAAAAAACTGCTTACGGCATTTTTCGGTGTTTTCCCGCAGCATGTCCATTCTAGGTAGACCGACATTGTACAAAACCTTTTCCTCCACGCCGAAGGATGCGCAGTAGAAGGGGTTGAATGCCTTGCCGCCTGCGATGATGACATCGTAGTTGCGGTGCATGCGCATCTCGTGTGCGATCATGCTGCTGCGGCCGAGACCCTTGTCAAGCGACTGGTAGCCGGACTTTTTTATCTTGCCCATGGCGTGCCATATCTGCACGACGGCGAGTGAATCCTTGTGCTTTAAGATCGACACCGCCGGCCAGTACGAGTCCAAAACGCACACCCGGGCAGTCGCCAGATGGCCCATGCTCCGCAGCGTCTGCACGGCAAACATGAGCATGTTGCCAAGCCCCTTGTCTGCACGCTTCGTTATCATGACGGTTTTGATATCGGGCTTCATTTCCCGCAGGCGAGCCTCGAGAAACACAAAGTCCTCCGTCGGGGTGTTCGACTGTCGGCTTAAAAACAGCACTTTGTTGTTATTTGTCGGAAACAGCTTCATGAAAAAGTATATGAAGTTCAGTATCCAGCGCAATAATATGACAGCTATCCGCATGTTTCTCCTTTGTAATGCAAATGTGCATTACACTATTATACTATTAAATGCTCCGTCATGCAAGCTTGCATCCGGCCTTCTTGAGCTGCACCTTGCGTTCGAAGTAGGCGTGGACATCGTTATTGTAGGTCGGGTAGCGGTGCAGGTCTTGATGTGTGTTTATCTCAAGTATCTTAAAGCCGTCCGGCGTGATGACCACATCGAAGCCCAGATACTCAAGACACGAGGCGTAGCGGCACATGTCGGTGATGACCCTGCGCACCTCCTGCCAATGGGGGAACACGCCTTCTATCTTAACACCGGTATCCGGATGCATGGGGCACGGGGTGATGATGTGCTTTTTGATGACCTCGGCATCATGGAAGCGGCCGGTGACCTCGTCTGCGTAGGCGAAAATGCCGCCGGAGCCGATATTGTCGGTAAAGCCGGTCTTTTTCGTGCCGATGCGGAAATACACATTCTCAATGACGGGGTCAAAGCCCGTGCGGTTTATGACCATGACACGCACCGTGCAGGCAACATTGCTGTATATCCTGCGCAGCTCGTCGTGCATGACGATGTACTCGGAAATGTTGTAATAGCGCTTGAGGCTGCGCAAAAATGCAAGCATTTGCTCCTCACTGCGCTCTTGTTCGTTCACGAGATACGCCCCGTCACGGTACTCAAGCTTGTAAAAGCCCGCACCGTGCGAGCCCTCGGTCTGCTTGAGGGCGAGAATGCCCTTCTCACGCAGCAGCCGCAGCACATCCTCAAAGGTGGCAGCGTAGCCCTCGGGCGTGTCCTGCATCGTGAGCAGCGTGACCTTGCCGTCACGGCGCACGAGATTGTAGTAATACTTCGGAAGGTACGCCGAAAAATCGTCGAACATATACCGCAGCGACACCTTGTCCCACACCCACTTGAAGTAGCGGCTGTTGAGCGGTCTGAGCCACTTGTAGTCGTAGTCGGACAGGCACTCGTGATAGTTTTCATCCGTCAAATTATACTGCTTTATGCGGAAGGACAAAAAGCCCCGCTCATGCGCCCAGCGCTTCTCGGCAGCGGTGGTGAGCTTGTCCTTATTATCCGCCCGGAGCGCACGCCTCCAGTTGCGGTACATGAAGTCGACAAAGCCGTGACGGCGGGCAAGCAGCTCCCACATTTTGCGGTAGCACAGTATTGCCGCCTGCTTTGCGGTGACGAAGCTGCGGCGATGCGCAAGCTTGCGCTTTATAAATGCCGCCGTCTTGGCGTTGAAGCTTTTAAGCCCAGCAAGATCCTTGCCGGTGTCGACCTGCATGATGTAAAATCCGTTGTCCGTGAGCCTTAAAAGATAGCTCATGTACTCGAGATCGGTAAACTCGGAAGAAATTTTTAAGATTTCGGCAACAATATCATTGAAGTTGTCAATCTTCCCACCGTTGTAGCTGCCGTCGGCATTGACCACGGCAAGCTCACGGTTATCCGTATACCAGTTGCGCTCGGTGCTGCCGTCGCTGCCTGTGAGCACGGCGTACAGAAGCTCGGGCGTGCCGCAGTTTAGCGTTGCAATGCGCAGGGAGAAGTCAAACTTGCTCTCGATGTGCCGGCACACAACGGTGTCCTCGGGGAGCTCTGCAAGGTCTTGCAAAAGCTCGGCCTCCGTGACCTTGCGCCCGGCAATATAGAAGCTCTCTCCGTCAAAGCGGTAGAGCGTTTCACGGGTGCAGAAGCTGTTCTCCGACGGGCGCACCGTGACGCAGCCCTTTCGGCGGATAAGCTCGGCAATGCCCGTTTCACTGCGTTCAAGCGCTTCCGCCTCGCCGTAGGGGAGGATGAACCGCTCGCCGTCCTTGGTGAGCAGCACATAGTATATCTCGGGAGTTAACTCCCTGTGGCGGCTGAGCGCATAACGGGTCGAGAGCCTGTCGGCAAAAAGCTGATAGGTTTTTTCGCCCGAGGGCAGCAGCGACTTGTCTATTCTTGCATCGAACGGCAAAAGCGACAAAATGTCCTTATGCGACACGCCAATCGAGTTCGGCAGAGCGTATTTTTTAATGCTTTTAAGGTAAAACCACTCCTCGGCGTACTCGGGGTCAAAGCCGCGGAACGAGAGAGCGAAGCAGCCGAAGGGGTGCTTTTTAATGGTAGAAGACATGAATTATCCTCCGATAGCGCTGAAAAACTTGTTTTACTGCATTATACTACATGCGTTATTTTTGTCAATCACGGGACAAATAAATAATATGCGGTTGAAATCTAAGGTAAGATGTAATATAATGATTAAACTATTATAAGTACAATAGTTTAATGTGGGTATGTATGGGCATTTGTCCGTGTGTGCTTAGAAATCAGAAAGAGGGATATAAAAGCGATGGGTATAGTTAGCCGGATAAAAAGAGAGGTTTTTATCCGTCCCTGGCTCAAACAGGGCTATTCAAGAAAGCTTGCCAATGCTTATTATAAAAAGGTGCAGTGGGATAACAAGCTCGATAACGGCATCAGTATGCAGGATAAGAAGTGGGCGCATGACCACAAGTACCTTTCCACGAGCATAGAAAAGTACGATCTTAAGAACAACCTCGACAAGTACATAAGCGATGTCGATTACCTGTTCCTGCAGCCGTTCAACAACAGCTTTACAAAGTGGATGAAGGATCTTGTCACCACAAATCATGTGCTGGTGGATTATCCCGAGCATCTGCCGAAGCTGTACTTCAATATCATTGACAGGGAGCATAAAAAGATATTCCTGCCCATTGATACGGTAAACCGTGCCTACGGCGAAAATTACGACGATTTTATAAAGCTTCTCGACGAGAGGGGCAAGCTCTGCCTGCGTCCGGCATCCAGCTCCGGCAACAGAAGCACTTATATGATAGAGCGCATTGGCGACAACCGCTACAAGCTGTGCGCCGATGAGATTGACAAAGCCCGCATGACCATGTTCGGCTACGGCTACGACAAGCAGATGCTCCTGTGCGACGAGTACCCTGCCGAGCTTCCCGAGGGCTTCGAGCCGAACCCCTGCAAGAAGTCCGAGTACGACAAGGAAAGTCTGTATGAGCTTATAAACACACTCAAATACAGCTATGTCATCGCAGAGCCGTACAAGCTGCGTGAGGGCATAGGCGGCACGGTGAAGCTCTACATTGCAAGCGAGGAGCTCAAGACCACCGAGCTTCTGGATGCGTACTTCCTGCCCCACGGTGCCGAAACTCCCGAGCACCTGCGCATTTCCGCAGCAGGCGAGGTCGAGGGCAGGGGCATCACCATCCCGAACTGGGACGGCATTATTGCCGACACCTTGAAGATAGCCAAGTTCGTCAGCGAGATAGAATATTTCACAGCCTACATCCTCATCACCGAGGACGGCTTCGTCATCGACCGCTTCAGCACGAGCCCCGTGCTGCCCACGGTCGCCCACAGCGAGAAGCTCAACAACTACCTGCTCGACCGCCTTGCCAAAAAGCGCAGCACCGTCAAGGCCACGAGAAGCAGCAGGTGGAAGGCATTCAGAGACAAGCGCTTCAACCGCTTTGTAAAGCACTTCTGCCGCCCGGGCATCCGCCCGTACATGCAGAAGCTGTGGATGCGCTCCGTGTGGGATGATTTCCTCCACACCAAGTCAACAACCCTCGGCCAGAAGATATGGTGCTGGCGTCACGGCTTCCAGTCGTTCAGGATCCAGCAGTACGGACTTACGAAGGAAAACTATAAAAACTTCCTGTCGGATTATCAGTACCACTGGCTAAACAGGATAAACAACAACTATCAGATCTGGATAAACGACAAGACCACGACCCGCTATGTCATGGAGCCGTACAAGCAGTTCCTCGCAAAGTATTATTACGACATCATCAAGATGCAGGGCAAGACCTGCATAAAGGCGCTGCAGGATATCCCCGAGGGCTTCGATGCTTCCTTTGACGGCATCTTCAAGCTCCTGCGTCAGGAAAAGCTCCTTGCGCTCAAGCCCTCCGCCGGTACCCACGGCGATGGCTTCTACCGCATGGAGTACGCCGACGGCAGGTACCTCATAAACGGCAAGGAAATGACCGAGGACGAGATAGTTGCGATGATATCGGGCTTTAAGTCTATCTATGTCATAACCGAGTACCTGTTCATGCACCATGAGCTCAAGAAAATATACCCCAACTCCGTCAACACCATCCGTGTTGCGGTCGTGAACCAGTCCGCTTACGAGCCGAAGATAATGCAGACCTACATGCGCATCGGCTCGTCCAGGTCCGGCTTTACCGACAATGTCGGCTACGGCGGCATCTGCGCAAAGATAGACACCGCCACCGGCAGATACTACTGCCCCGAGCAGCTGCGTGACCATAAATTCACTCCCTGCCCTGTGCACCCGGACACCGGTGTCAAGATAGAGGGCATCGTTCCCAACTGGGACTACATGTGCAAGGGCGTTGTGAATATATGCAAGTTCATGCCCGAGCTTGAGTATCTGGGCTTCGATATCGCCATCACCGACGACGGCTTTAAGATAATCGAGATAAACATCCATCAGGATCTGCACAAGGTCGCCGAGCACACGCCGGAGTTCAGGCAGTTCTATCAGGACAAGATGAAGCTCAAGGCCGAGTATTACGGTATGAAAAAGTGGTAATTCTCAATTTAATATATGAAAGGATAGAAAAATGAAAGTTGCAATTTTGGGCGCAGGCAATGCCGGATGCGCAGTAGGTACCGACCTTTCCATCAAAGGCCACGAGGTCACGATCATTAAGACCTCCAACTCCCTGCATGACGATAACTATAACTACATGGTCGAGCACAACGGCGAGATGACCCTCGTCGAGGTCGACGGCACCGTCCGCCACGGTAAGCTGAGCCGTGTCACCCGTGATGTCTCCCTTATCTCCGAGGCCGAGGTCGTCATCATCTACATTCAGACCAAGTTCCACGAGTCTCTCATCAAGAGAGTTGCGCCCTACTTCAAGGACGGCCAGATAGTCATCATAAACCCGGGCTATTTCTCCACCGCTTACATGCTCAAGTACTGCGGCGACAAGAAGCTGAGCATCGTTGAGGCTACAAGCTCCTTCATCGACTGCCGCATTTCCGAGCCCGGCACCATCAAGGTCGGCTTCAGAAATGTCCGCAATCCTCTGGGCGTATATCCCCCGCAGGATCTTGAGACGGTCAAGGCAAAGCTTGAAAGCTTCGACTTCCACTATCACTACTGGTCTACCGTTGAGGTCGCTCTGCATAACCCCAACCTCATCGTCCACACCGTCGGCGCAATCATGTCCATCCCGAGAATTGAAAAGACCAAGGGCGAGTACTGCATGTACCACGAGGTCTTTACCCCCAGCGTGTGGAAGATACTCGAGAAGCTCGATGCAGAGAAGATGGATGTTCTCGAGCACCTCGGCTATCCCCGCCTGTCCTATGTCGATGCCGCAAAGTTCAGAAACAGCCTCGACGAGAATTTGGACGCAAAGGAGAGCTTCTTCCAGTACGCCTCCATGCCCACCAGAGCAAAGGGACCCATCGTTGTCGATTCCAGATATATTTCCGAGGATGTACCGCAGGGTCTTGTGATGCTCGAGTCTATCGGCCAGCATCTCG
>OQVS01001752.1_pt1 | contig 14492 bp, 20 predicted proteins | sample 1691601 | NCBI WGS metagenome assembly OQVS01 (sample SAMN03418268, study PRJEB22391) | human gut metagenome | biome: human-gut; feature: organic feature; material: feces | host: Homo sapiens | place: Tanzania | collected 2013-01
GCCTGTATTTTCTATAAATAAAAGTTGTATACGCCCAATGCCACAATAATCCAAAACGAAATGTAGAACCAAAGGTCAAAGAAGCGACCGCGACCTAAGGCATAATAATGGGCAATAATTAGCGATGAATTGGCAATGAATAAGCGCATTTGCACATCATAATGTTGTGGAAATACAAATACGCCCGCAGCTAATACCACTTCGAACGAAGCCATGACATACGACAGCATGCGTGTACGAATTTTATCGTCGTATGTTGTACGAAACAAATGAATAAAAGCCAATAAGGCAAAAAACATCATCACGCTCACGCTTACCCATTGGTGCACATTCCATGTGTCAGCACTGAGCCAATGAGGGTGTAGCCAATCGTTAAGATAGAGGAAAGCTGTGTCTAACTGGTTGTTCCAAATGTTCCAAGCAGCATAAATCCAATAAGGTGTTGCCAATCCTAATAAGCCTGCCATGAAGCTGCGCCAGGCATTATTATCCCTGATATAGGAGAATTTACGTTATGGTATTTAACAGTGTAATATTTATATTTTGCTTTCTTCCCATATTTCTTTGAGCCTCCGCTACGATCTTCGCCTGCTTGCGTTCATCATCAACAACAAGCTCAGATGCGATGTAGAAGAGCTTCATCTTCCGCGGCATGGCGTCGTACTCTTCCGGGTGCAGCCCGTGTCGCTGCCATAGGGTGTGCGCCCAGTAGCCGTCCGAGCCCGCCGCGCAGATCAGTTTTTTGCGGCTTTCAGATCGTCTTCATCCGGGGCGTCGATCATGCCGAGAATCTGCATGACGTTCCGAGCGACGTAATCATAATCGCCCGGTTTGCTGAACACCAGCAGCGGCATATCGGTGATGTCCACGCAGTTGTAGAACTTCATCAGCTCCGGGTCGTCCAGCTTCGGGTACTGGAGGGACTTCACGACGATATGGCGCAGGGCGCGGGCATTGTCGCGCTCGGTCTTCCAGACGACCTCGCCGCCGTTCACGAGGGGGTTGCCCTTCTTGTCGGTGGCGACGCTGCGGCGACGGTAGTTTTCGTTGATCTGGGTGATCTCCTGCTGAGTCAGGATCTTGGCCTCGAAGTTGATGGGGTTGCCGTCGTCGTCCTTGAAGGACTCCGGGCCGGTAAAGGTGATGATCTCCTGCTGAACAGGACGCATAAAGTATTTCAGGCTCTTGTTTTCGGTTGCCATAGTAAAATCCTCCATAAAAAGAAAAGCCCGCTCTTTTCCACAGATGCGGTCAAAAGAGCGGGCTTTGATGGTTTATTCAGAATCTCAGTGATGAAAACAGCCCCTTTTCACCACTGGCGCGGCCTTACAGGAAGTCGCGTGCGTTAAAAGTCAGGTTGTCGGTAACGACGTCGCCGCCGCTGTCCAGAGCGGTGAGGGGCATTGCGCCGGTCGGCACACAACCGACGAAGGTGCAAACATCGTTCTGGTACTTGTCGAAAAAGTCGGAGTCCGGGTCATTCATGATGCCCTGGATAGTCAGCTCCGGGGTCTTGTGGGTGGCCTGGTACTTCTTAATCATGTCCTTAATCCAGGGCGTAGAGCGGTGCTCAGACAGGGACACGGTGATGTTATAGCCCAGCCAGCGGGTGCTGTTGGAATAATCACCGAGCTGCTTGCCGCTCCAGGTGTCCGGGGTGAAGGTGCCGGTCGCAGAAACGGAGTCCGCGACCTCGATGCCGTCAATGATGATCTTGCCCATGCGGATATTGATCGGGCGAGTATTGAAGTCCATATTTTAGCTCCTTTCTCCCATCAGCGGGTGTGGGTGGTGAAGAACAGTTTCTCCGAACTGTCAATGGGTTTCAGGTTGGCGTCGAAATAGGTCTTGTCGCCGTAGGATGCGTCACGATCAACGAGGAAGTCGTTGTCGTAATCCACATCGGAGATCGCGCCAGCATCGGAGAACTGTTTCAGGATGGACTTGCCGACGCCCTCCATCGTATCCCAACCGTCGCTGTAATTCCCGTACTTGTTGGGCGGGAAGTTCAGCTGCACAGCCTCCTCGAAGGCGTCAAACACGCGGATAACGCGGTTCTTCCGGTAGGTTTCATCCTTGGGCTGCTTGAAGCTCGTAAGGGAGTTGATGTCGTACTCAACAACGACCTTGTTCTCCTCAGAAACGGAGAAGACGAAGTGGCCCTTATTGATCGCGTCCACATACTCCTCGTGCGTCAGAGCGTCCACCAGATCGGTTGCGCCGTCAACCGCATTGTAGGTCAGGGACTCCACATAAGATGCGCCAGCGGTCGCGCCAGCCACCCATGCGGTCGCCTCAGCTGCGGAAAGTTTGTCGTCGTCGATTGCATAGCCGTTCTTAACGGAAATGATGCCCTCGTAGTCTGCCGGGAAGTCCGGGACGACAGCCTGCACGCCGCGGCCCATGCTCTCGCGCAGGTATTTGATCTTGGTCTTGACCGCCGCCTGCAAGCTGCTATCGGTAACAGGCATTGCCACCGTGTTGAACTTGACCTTTTCCCAGGTGTCCATAAAGCTGGTGATGTCGGCGTTCTGGGGCGTAGCATCGGTGCCACCGGTGAGGTTCATCGCAGCAACGGTGGCAATGCCTGTTACCGATAGCGCGGCGACGGTGACGGTCAGTGCATTGCCGCGGGTGCCGCCGTACTTTGCCGTAGCGGTCAGAGTCGGGGCGGATGCGTTCTTCGCGGCAGCCTTGGTGCCCTCCTGGGGGATGTAAACCAGAACCTTGCTGGCATTTTTGAACGCCTCACGAATGAGGAGCATCTGCCGGTTGGGGTCGCTGTCGTAGACGCTGTAACCCAGCTTGGCGTATGCAGCATCCGGGCCCGCGTTCGTCAGTTCGATGTAGGAACCGGCGGGGCCGTAGGAGGGCTTCAGCAGCGGGATGATCGTAGTGCCGCGCTCACTGGTGCCCACGGTATCGCTGCGGGTGCTCTCGAAGTTCAGGTAGGTGCCAGGGCGCACCTTGCCTGCCAGCTTATCAAACTTGCCACCAGCCATCTTACTTAACCTCCTTCACACACCACGCATCAATGCGGGTCTGAATTTCTTCCTTGGTGTACTCGCCATCCGGGAGATCGGCAGTCGCACCAGCGAAGGTAACGAGAGAAACGCCGAAAACCGCACGGCAGTTGTTACGCAGGGACTCCAGCGGATATTTCACCGCGGCCTGCTCATTGCTTGCTTTAGTAGCCATATAATACCTCCAGTATTACTTCGAGCCTTTCGGCTCCTGCCCTGCAAAATCAGGGTGGGGATAGCTCACAGTGCAGAGCTTTACGGCTGCGCTGTACGCCGTTTCGATGCGCCGGGTAATGTAGATGTCCGGCTCGTGCCAGCCCTCAATCTCATAGGTCTGCATCATTGTCACAGGCTCGATCAAGAACGGCTTCCGGGCCGTCCATCCGATCTCCAACTGCACCGCACTTTCATCCACGGCCCGCAGGGTGGGGTCGCGGATGTGGATGTACTTTCCTGTCGGCTTGCCGGTTTCGTCGATCAGAGGGACTCTGTTCCGACGCTCCAGCAGCGCGCTCATTGCTGCATAGCCCAGCTCGTAGGCTTCCTCTTTCGTCTTGTGGAAGAACTTTACGAACAGAGAAAAATCCAGAGCATAGGTGCTGAGCGTATCGCCGCCGCTGCCGATCTCAGGCCGCGGGAAGTACACAGCCGGAACGCAAAATTGCTCCGGCACATCCTTGTAGTACGGAGCAGGGTTCCCACTGTGAATTGTCAGAAAGCTCATGATGCTCGCTAAATCCTGTTCAAGCATGGAACTCCTCCTTTTTGTGTGTTTCGTTCTGCCGAACAGCCTTCAAAATCAGTTGCTTACAAAATGAAATCAACTTTCCGGGTTTGAAAAGTTCAACTCATTCAAAATAGCTGTCCATCCAGTCCTGGAGCTTTGCATCAAGCAGATCAGGAAGCATCTTGTCCAGGATGCGCAATGCGCTCTCCCAGTAGTGCTTGCCCTCTACCCAGTGCTGCTTCAAGACCATGCCGCCCTTCGCGGACGGGTCATAAACAAACCGCCCGTCCCCCTGCCAGTAGCCGGGGACAAAGCGGTATTTGACGCCTTTCGGGTTTGTCCAGTGGCCGTCATTGACGTATGACGCATATTCGACATTGGTGCCCACTTCCAACGTCAGATCGCCCTCGGTGAGCTCCCAGATGTTCCCTTGGGAGCCTTTCTCGAAGGACGCGAGCAGTTGGCGGGTGTCCATGACCTTCCGCCGGATGATCTCGTCCTGGAGGACTCTCAGAAACTCGTTACCCAGGCCCTCCAGAAAGAGCTCCATTTCGTGCCGAAAGTCGCCGGACGCAGCCTGTCCGATGCAGGAAAAGAACTCCCGAAATTCGGAGACGTCAACATCAACCGTCGCCATCAGAGATACCTCTGTGTGCCCTTCGCCACGACGTAGACGAAGAGGTGGTGGCCGTGGATGTCGTGTGGAATCTCCGCGATGTACTCGCAGCCGTTCTTCCTGTCCACGATCTTGTCGTTGAGTCTCACGTCGGTGCCGGTGGGCAGGGCCAGCTTGATGCGAGACTCTTTGATGTTGGCAGGGGCGGTCTGCGAAATGGATGTGCTCTCGCTCTTGACCGCGAAATGGCAGGCCGCAGAGAGCACATCCGGCTCCTTTGGGTAGGAAAAGGAAGGCTGCTCTGTCAAGCCGTAGCCGGGGGATTCGTCGCCTTTCTGTGCGTGGTAGATGTCGCACAGATCGTTCAGGTAGTCTTCAAACGCCATGCTGGGCCCTCCTCACAGTACACGCATACGCATGGTAACAGTTCCGTTTGCTGCCGTGACGACATAATCATCCAGCAGGGCGGCCAGATCGAGATCGGTAACTTCGATGTCGGAGTGATCTGCCGAGTAGCTGTAATCGTCGAATGTTTCGGATTTCAGCACCTTGGAGGAGGTCAGAGCGGCGTTGTGGGCGTAAGCCTCGGCCAGCAGGATGCAGGCTGTCCGCACTCCCTCCGGCAGCTCTGCCATTTCCTCCAGGCCCTTGTTATGGGTGTAGGTGATGATGTACTGCTCCGCTCTGGAAATGTCCACGCTCAGCTTTGCATCGCTGCGTTTGAGCACTTCCGGGGTTTCGGAGTAATCACGCACCTGCTGCGGGGTTATCCAGGGGCGTTTCGGCATGGCTTAGTCCTCCCCGAAGTCGGGCTGTACATCATCCGCCGCCGGGACGGTGACGGTTTCTGCGGTAATGGCGGCCACAAGGTCGTCCTTCTTCATGCCCTTGGTAACGGCTACACCCAGATCACCGGCCAGCTTTTTCAGGTCTGTAATGGACAGGCTGTCCAGATAGCCCTTGTCGAAGTGCGCCGGAATGGAGCCATCCTCTGCCTCCTCGCCGCCTGCCGCTGTCAGTAGAGCGGAGTCTGCCTTGGCTTCGTCCTCCTCAACCTCGATCAGATCAAAATAACCGCTGCGCACGGCAGCGGTCGCAATGTCCTTATCGTGGGTGTAGACGTTCGGCTCTTCCCTGGTTGCATTGACGATGCCGGTATAGGACATCGCCTTTTTCAGCTTGATGTGATACAGCATACTTCTCTCTGCCTTTCTGCCTTACTTAATGCCCTTGATGATGGCCGCGGCGTCCATTTCCTCGATGATGGGGTCGAAGTCGAAGTGGATAACGTAGAAACGCTTGTCCTTCATGATGGCTTCCTTGCCCTCGGTGGTCTTTCTGATCTTCATGCCGTAGGTGTTGACGACCACCAGATTCTTGGGGTCAGTCAGCAGAACGGAGTCGTCGCTGAGGGACGGGCACTCGACAACAGGAATCTTTGCGGGGCTGTTGTAGACAGACTCAGGCACCGCGCCGCCCTTCTCGGTGATCTGCTTCAGCAGATGCAGCTCCCACTCCTGCGCACGGTGCGGGCTCATGAGCCAGCGCAGCTTGCCGTTGTTGTATTTGTTCGGCATGGAGTGCAGCGTGTTGTAGAACATATCCAGGTTCATGCCGGTGTCGCCGGAAGCATCGACGACATGAGCGTTGTTCGTGAGCTGCTTAATCCAGCCGTCGTTGACCTTGAGAAAGTCTGCATCGCCGGTGGTGCAGACGGCCTTCGCATCAGTACCAGTCCATGCGCCTGCGCTGTGCTGCGCCGTGAACTCGTAGACCTTGCCGTTGGTGGACACCAGATCGCCCTTGTTGAAGGTGTCACTGGTGTTGAACGGCTTGACATTGGCGAACTTTTCATCACCGTTCAGGCACAGGTCGATGTGGTCGATGCCGAGCTGGGTGGTCATAAGGTTGGTGATGATGGCTTCGAGGTTCTGGCCCTCGATATTCTCACGCAGCGTTTCCTCGGTGATCTCCCAGGGCAGGCGGACGTCGGTGCAGCTGTACTTGATGGAGCTGGTGTTGACGCCTGCACGATAGCCGTCGTCGTTGTCCTCGGTCTTCTCACGCAGGATACGGGAGGCGATGCCGATCTTGTCGATCTCGCCAGCCTTTGCGCTGCGCATTTCGTGACGAACCAGGTTGCCCAGGGTAGTGGCCTCGAAGGTCTGCTGAATGAATTTGCGGGCCTGCTCGTTGCTCAGGATGCCCGCGCCAGCATTGGGCGTAAAGTCGCCGGTGTTGATGGCGTTGCGAATGATGTCCTCGATAGAACGTGCCATGTGGTTTTCCTCCTTCTGTTCTTACAGGATGCCGTGCAGATAGTGCTGATCGGCGGACTTCTGAACGATGCCGGATGCGTCATTCAGGTTGGTGGGGTTGGCGCGGGAGCCGCGCACCTCAGCGACGGACTTCTTCACGATAGCCTCAATGAAGCCCTCCAGGTCGGCCTTGGTGAGCTGCTGCTCCTGCTTCTGTTCCTGCTCCTGCTGGCCCAGGGCCTTTTTGATGGCAGCATCGACGGCCTTCTGGACAAAATCAGGGGTGATCTCCTCGTCCTCTGCCTTGGTGACGGCGGCGGGGGTCTGCTCGGTCTGCTGGCCCAGGGCTTTTGCAATAGCGTCCTGCACCAGCTTCTCAGCTTCGCTCTTAGTCATGGTTTTACCCTCCTTAGTTGTCTTGGTTTTCTTGGTGGTTTCTGCGGAATTGTCGTCACCGGGCTTCTTGCCGGTGTCGTCGGTGGCATCAGTCCCGGCGGCCTCGGAGTCGGTTTCGGGCTTCTCCGCGGGCTGCTTCTCAGTGCCCTTGTCGGTCTTCTTGCCCTTCTCCTCGCCGTCCTGCTGCTTGTCCTCCTCGGTGCCGGTTTCGCCGTTGGGTTTATCCTTCTCAGCGTCGGCGTCCGCAAGGAACGTGCCCAGGTCGTCGTAGAGGTTCTGCAAGGCGGCCCGGTTCTTTGCGCTCAGGGTGCGCCCGGACTTCTCAATGCGGCCAGCCTCCGGGGTAGGCTTGCAGTCAAACAGCGACTTGGTGAGAGGCTGCGAAGCATCGGTCAACAGCTCGGTGATGATGCCGTTGAAGTCCTCCAGGGCCTCTTTGATCTTGCTCTCGTCTGTCTGGTAGGTATAAACGCCCGTATAGCCGTTGTAGCTGTACAGGGCGTTCCGCAGGGCGTCGAAGGCGTTCCAAAAGCTGGAACTGATATTCGCCTGCTTGTAACTGTCCGCGACCGCGCCTTTGGTAACGCGGCCTTTGGACTTCTTCACGGATGCTTCGCTCAATTCTGTATCCTCCTTAGAAAAGACTCCGAGGCCGCCCATAGACAGCCCGGTGATCTCGCCCTTCTCGATGGACTGCCACAGATCGTCGTCTGTGATCTCGACGGTCATCAGCCATGTGCCCTCCTTGATGTCGGCACCGCCGATGTTGGAGTCAGATTTTGCAATCCAGCTCTCCACGACAGCGGTGCCATCGGCAGACACGAAATTGTGCTGGAGATCGACGCGGTTCCCATTCTTCGCAAACCAGTACGCGGCCTTTGCGATCTCGTCCGCGGTCATGTAATTGCCGTGGGCGTCCTCGACCATAGGCTCGTACACAACGCCTGTGACAAAATGGGACTCCGAGTCCGTCTTGATGATCTTGCCATAGGTGGTGAAGGCCGCTTTCCCTTCCTCGTCCTTGACGATCAGGAATTGCCGCTTGTTCGCCGCCTTGTCAACCAGGGACACAAAAGAGATTCTTGCATCAGTGATTTCCTTTGCCTTTTTTACTTTTCTCGTCATGTGTTCACCTCCTTTCAGGGTTTCAGGCAATATAAAAAGCAGCGTCGCCGCTGCTCTTTATCAAGTATTAGGTTCTGCCGGGTCTTCGGTCGTTTCGTCCAGCTCTGCCGGAACCGAAACGAAAACATTCGGACTGTCCAGAATGGCCTTGACCTCGGACAGATCAGTGCCGGGCAAAAGCTCCAGCTCCAGAGTGGTGGCTTCATCAACGGCATGGTGTAGGGTGTAGGACTTGACCATACCGGCCAGCTCCATGCCGTCCAGCTTGATGCTGGGATGCCCTACGCGGGCTTCGTCAATGGTAACGATCATTTCTAATCATCCTCGATTCCGGCTTTCGCCTTGTTCTGAGCATCGAGCTCGGCCTCCCAGTCGTCGTCCATTTCGTCGATCGCCTGCTGCTGGAGCTTTTGACGTTCCTCCAGAGGCAGGCCCAGAACCTCCATGTCAACAACGGGCTGCTCGATACAATGGCAGTTGATGCTCTCGGCTGCGGGAAGGCTCGTATCCCGTGGGTACATGGGGTAATAGATCATGCCGTCCGCGCCGACCAGCTCGAAGGGCTGATCTTTGAGAACGACCTGACCGTCCATATCGACGTGATTCTGTCGAGGCTCGTTTCGGTAGTTGCCGGTGTGCCTCCACGACTTGCTCTCCACCGCCGGGGACTGCATATAGGCTTCGTGCTGGGCTACGCTGTGGGCCCGAAGAACCTCAGTAACAGCCACCTTTCGGGCCCTGTAATGCGATGTCCAATATTCGCCTTTGCCTTCCTTTTCCATGCCGGAGTTTATGAGATCGACACAGAGCTGCGATATGTTGCCACCGTTCTCGATCTCTTTTTTCAGCATGGCCTCCAGGTGCTCGGTACTCGTGGTCTTCATGAGCTCGGCCAGGTCGTCGCTCCAGGTTTCAATCCAGGCGGTCGTCCTCTTTGATACACGGTCAAGCTTCAAGCCCTTGTCGGTCTTTTTGAGGTAATAGGCTGCATACTCAGGGAGGAATTTCGAGAGCTGCGCGGAAAACGCCTTACTCAGCTTGCCGGTGGCAGGCGTCGCAGCAGCTATCTCCGGGAGCCGCTTCTGGAGATCATCAAGGTTATCAGACGCCTTAGCTTCCCGAACGAAATAATCGGTTTCCTCGGTGAGTATGTCGGCCACGTCGTCCTCGATACCTTTCGCGTACTGGAGCGTCTTCTTAGGTTTCGCATAGCCTTCCTTTCCCAGCAGATCGGACAGGTCGTTGTCCGCCTTCTGGATGTAGTTGTCGATCGCCTTCACCAGCCGATCGCAGTAGCACGGCCTCATGATGAAACGCGTTTTCACGGTTCGTCCTCCTCCTGCTGCGCTTTGAGATCGAGCAGTAGGCCGCGGACTTCCTTCATGACGGCCACGACCTGATCGTTGTCGCCCTGGCCCTCCGCCTTCTTGATCTGCCCTTCGAGGGCCATTGTCAGACCGCCGAGGTCAAACCCGCCGCTGCTCTGGGACTGTGTGATGGCGAGCGGGACGTTGCCCCACTCTTCTTCGTAGTCGTCCGATGCTTCGCCCAGGTACTTGTACAGGATTTCCTTCGCCTTGTTGGGTGTCAGGCCGCCCGCTGCGGTGGCCGCCGTCATGATCTTGCAGATGTCGTCCGGGTTGGAAATGTTGGGCTCCTGGAAGAACGCCTCGACGTACCGGAAGGCATAGCCGTTCAGCAGGCGGTTGTTGATCGCCCATGCGAGGCTCCTGCGCTCAGGCTGAAAAACCTGTTTCTCGGTCACTTCCTGCGCCGTCTGAGCGGTCGCGCGGTTGAAGTCCGTAGTGTAGCCAACATAGATGTCCGGCAGTAGGAAGGACGACTGAACCTTCTTTCGGTTGTTGTCCATATAGGTTTGGAACAGCTCGTCCTTCTGCAAGATGGAGGCCAGGTCTTTGACCTCGATCTTCGGTTTCTCGGTCTGATCGAAGTCGGTCTTGCCGTCGGAGGATTCCGTTTCCAGGACGATGAAGGCGTGCTGTCCGGCCTCGCCCTTGATGTCGTCCATGTACTTTGTCAGCTTCTCGTAGCTGTCCTCTGTGAGCGTGCCGCCCTGAATCATAATCATCAAGGGCGTGTGTCTGCCGTTGATGAAATAATTGTTGTTCAGGCGTTCCGCTCTCTGGCTGCCGTCAATGCCGAGAATCTGGCCTGTCCAGCGCACCTCGCCGTAAGGCTGGATGCCGATCGGGAACTCCAGAATCTCGTTGGCCTCGTAATCGACAGGGAGTTCTTTTATGTCCTCCGGCGACTCAACATAGACACCGTTGCGCCTGTCCATCACGCGGGGATCTCCGAACTCCTTGAAATACACGGTCTTGCCGCCGAGCTGCTGCCGGTACTTGCGGAACTTCTTCTTGCGCTCGATTGGAACGCCGTGGTTGTAATAGGTCGTGTCGATGTAGGGCTCCAGCGGAACCGTCTTCCTGACGGACGGCGTGTCGTGCAGGAACTCGATCTGCTGCACCTCGCCGTCCAGGTTACGAATGACTTCCAGATACGCGATGCCGTAGGTTTCGCGGGCCTCGATCAAGTCCTCGAAAACCTCTTTGGTGTCCTGATCGGTGTTCAGCAGCTCGATGATCTCGACCATGCGCTTGTACTCGTCCTCAGCCTCCGGGGTTTCCTCGATGTCCTCGATGTACTTCACTCCGATGCCGAATCCTGCAATGTTGTCCTTGTAGGCTCGGATGCACTGAGGCAAGATCGTGGACTCGGCGGCCAGCTCATGCAGGCCTGCCAGCGGAGCAGGCGGCTCTATCCAGTCGCCTGCATTGAAGGCTTCCTGCTCTGATACCTGAGTAGGCCCCTCCGCCTTCTTGATGGGCTGGAGGGGCTGCGTCGGCTCGTGGGCCTTGATGATACGCGCCTGCATGGGGCGCGGTTTCTTGTTCGTTGCCAATGGGGTTTACTCCTTTCCTCCTGCCTTCTTAGGCGGCTTCGCCTTGGACGGCTTGACCGGCAGACAGAGTAAAAGCACACAGTCGCCTTCATCGGGTGAAGGCAGGCCGCGTGCTTTGACGTCCTTTTTGCTCTCAATGCGGAGCTTGCTCTGCTCAGATATTCCGTATTTACGGCCTGAGAGCTGAGCTGCCAGGTCTGCATCGTCCGGCAGAATGAGCTCGACGGGCTTCTCGCGCCCTTCGTCGTCGGTCGTCTGGAGCAGCTTCTTGACGATCGACATCATGTAGGTGGTCGTGTCGTAGTAGTAGCGGTGGCGGATGCGCTCTCCGAACTTCACGGGAATAACGGATAGCCACCAGAAGCGATCAGGGTCTCCGCGTTTGATCTCGCGCAGACGATCGGTAACGCCGCCGCCCACGCCTCCGTCGTCGATCTTGACGGGTATCGCGGTTTCGAGGTGGTACTTGTCCACCAGGGAACATCCCAGCAGAGCGATCTCGTGCGCCGTCCGCACGGTGTCCTGGCCTCTGATCTTTTGATGGAAGAAAACTTTCTCGTTGACCTTGTACCCAATGATCGTCTTGTCGTCGCCGAAGCGGGCCACGTCGCAGCCGATGTGTACTACCGGCTGTTCCGTCGGTTCTTGCCAGTCGGTTGCCATGCTCTTTTCGATCATACTCAGCGGGATGAAGACATCCTTCTCCTGCTTCGGAAAATCACCGGCAACACGGACGCGGAACACATCGGAGTCCTCACCATACATGGTGCGGATGCGCTCGATGTACTCTTTCGACACACGGGGGCTATCCCGGTCGTCAACATGGATTGTGTGGTACTGGGTGCGGTTCTTGTGGTGGCTGTCATAGAAAAAGCCGGTCAGCTGCGTGGGGTTTCCGCACATCAGCAGCCGCGCTCCCTCGGTAGACAGCGCGCCCAGGACAGGCTCGAAAACTTCATCATCAACACCGGACGCCTCGTCGATGATGAACAGCAGGCTCTCAGAATGGAAGCCCTGCAAGGCGTCTGGGGTGTTTGCGGTACGGGCTACCGCGAACCACTCTTCCTTCGCTCCGTTCATGTACACGCGCTCCTGCGTCCAGGTGATCTCCCGCTGCAAGGCGGGGTTGCTGCGGAGCCACTTCGAGATTTCTGCCCAGAGGATGTCGTACAACTGGTGCTGCGTGGGAGCAGTGCAGGGGATTTTTGGATATGGCCGCGTGCAGATGAACCAGATCACGGCCCACGCCTGCACCGCGCTCTTCCCGATACCATGCCCGGAACGAACGGACGTCATGGGATATTTGGCGAGGCTGTTCAAGATCGCCTTCTGGTTGACATCAGGTTTTGCTCCGATGATGTCCTCCACGAAGTCCACCGGATTGTCGATGTAGTACAAGATTGCGTCACTCGTCAGACCTTTCACCGTTACGCCTCCTCTCCCATGCCTCTGCAATGACATCCACAAGAGTGCTCTCTTTGCTCTCCGTCTCGATCTTGTGCTCAGTCTCTCTCACGATCTCGGCGCGGCTCTCGCGCTCCAGCTTCGTGGCCTCCCTGAGCATCGAAACAAGCACTTTGGTATTGATGCTCTCAGCAGGCGTCTTGGCAAGGGCCTCCAGAGCCTTCTCCTGCATTTTCAGAGCTATCCCTATATGGCGGTCATTCATCTTTCGGGCCTTTTTGACGGCCTCTGCGTGGGCTTTCCGTTGAAGGTCGGCGTCGTACTCAGCGGCACGCGCTACCCAACCGTAGGTGCTGCTCCACCTATCCATCAGCGTTTTACTCTTGCCCAACTGCTGAGCAACGGCCCGGAGGCTGCGGTCTGCCCCCAATCCAGCGTAGATCGTGAACGCCTCAAATGCCTTTGCGCTCTCGCCTTCCTGACGCTCCCACGGCTTTACGTCGCTACGCTTCGGCATTTTGTTCTCCCTCCTTTTGCGGGCGGGGCCGTTACTTAACGGCTATCCATCCGCAGAAGTTCAGGCAACGCCAAAACATATCCACCTTATCGAAGCCAGCGGTCCGCAGCATATCGACGTTCCACTCAGGTTTCAGCGGCGACAACACATTCTCCAGGCTGCGCCGCTTGTCCATGATCTGCTCTTCCGAGTAGCCGTTCCTGCGCTTCATGTCGTAGTACAGCTCGACCATGAGCTCGACCATGAGGTCGTCCATGTTCTCGCTCACGATCTTTTCCACAAAAATGAAGGCCCCGCCGGGAGCGAGGCTTTCGTAGATGGCCGAGATCATGGTCTGCCGGTATGCCGTCGGCATGAACTGGAGGGACAGCACAGAGAGCACCAGGCTCGCCGTGTCCTTCAATGGTAAATTTTCCCAGAGATTCCCCGCCCGGACTTCGACGCCAGGGTACTTGCTGAACCGCTCTTTGCTCGCCGCGGCCATTGCCGGGGAGTTGTCGATCAGCAGGAAGTCGTTGGTGTCCTTGAACCGCTCCACGAACGGTTCAACGGCCATGCCGGTGCTGCATCCTGCATCCACGATCAGGGTGTCCGGCTGCACGAAGCGCGTACCCAGCTCATAGGAGAGAGCCCGCATGGACTGGTAGTCCGGGATGCTGCGCTCCAGCATATTTTTGAAGCAGCGGGCCACTTCGTCGTTGAACTCCCACTTTTCGCCGGGTTTCACATTGTCTTTCACGGTGCTACCTCCTTATTCTCCGCGGGCGGCGGGAGCTTGATGCCCAGGCGGTGCTCGAACGCTTCACGCGCCCTTGCGGACAGGCCCATCTTGGTACCGTCCGGGTACGGCAGCTCGAACTCGAAGTCCAGCGCAGCGGCCAGAGCCGCCGGGTCAACCTTCGGGCTCTTCGCCTCCAGATACCAGAACTTGTTAATGAGCTCCAGGCGGGTGATCTTCCCAAAACAGGGGGTGAAGATTTCCCGCATTTCCGCTTCGGTGTGTCCCTTCTGGACTTTCGGATGTCTGCTCAGTTCTCCGAGAATCGTGTTCGGCTCGTAGTCCAGGTCGAATGTCAGAAATTTCTCGGCTGACATGTTTTTCTTTTTTGTGTTCACGAACTGCGGAGCCTTATCGCTCTGGCACCAACAGATCACCATACCGTCCCGGTAGCACAGGGCCGCCGCGAGAAAAACGCCATGCCGATGGTCGCGCTCGTCGGCTATACGAACGCCGGAAAATCCACGGTGCTCAACCGTCTGACGCGCTCGGACATCCCGGCGAACGACCGCCTTTTCGATACGAGCTGCGTTTCGCCGGGGCCGCGCGTGCCGATGGGTGCGCTCGTACCGGCCTGGCGCTTGAGATGGGTCCACATGCCGGTCAGCCGCGGCAGCAGATATTCATACTGCGCGAGCTGCACCTGCAGCCGGCCCTCCTTTGTGCGGGCGCGCTGGGCGAAAATATCGAGTATCAGTCCGGAGCGGTCAAGAACCTTGACGCCC
>OQVS01001754.1_pt1 | contig 14483 bp, 10 predicted proteins | sample 1691601 | NCBI WGS metagenome assembly OQVS01 (sample SAMN03418268, study PRJEB22391) | human gut metagenome | biome: human-gut; feature: organic feature; material: feces | host: Homo sapiens | place: Tanzania | collected 2013-01
AACGCTGAAAGTACTTGGCTGGAGACGGCCTGGGAGGATAAGAAGTTGCCGGTTAGTTAGAGACTATCGAGAGATAGTCTCTTTTATTATGTGCAAAAGTCCCTAAGCATAATGGCTGGTACTACCTAATTAATTTTTAGATATTCCATTATATTTTAGAGGATGTATAATAAAGAAAACATTCTTTGAATAATGGATTCAGGAGGAACAGGGTGTTATGGGGAATATAGAAAAAACATTACCCAAAATTTGGGCGAAGAAAAAGGAAGGGGCGAATCAATTTTACTGGCTTCCTTTAACAGTACATTTGCAGGATACAATAGGAGTAATGCGCTTTCTTTGGCATCATTGGGTTAGTGAAGGACAGAAGCATATTATTATCAATAATCTAGTATTATCATCTCCTAAATGGGATGCAGATACTATAGCTGTCAATCTAGCTTGTTTTTTAGCAGGAGTTCATGATGTGGGCAAGTGCACTCCCATGTTTCAGACTCAAAATGGCTATAGCAATTCATTGGATTTAGATATTGCCATTTGGGAACAATTAGAAATTGCTGGCCTAGATGGAATAAAACATATTGGATTTAGCGAAAATGCGCGAAGAGACTCTCATCATACCATTATGGGTGAATATTTACTGTGGGATTTCGGGGTAAGGCAGGATATTGCTTCTATTATAGGTGCACATCATGGAAAGCCAACTGATGCAGAGGACAAAGTAGAAGAATTGCGGGAATATCCTGAGCGTTTCTATCAGGAAGCTAAAGGAATTATCTATGAACAATGGCATAATATGCAGGATAAGATTATAAGGGATGCTTTAAAGGAAAATGGTTTTGTAGATACTTGTGGGGAACCAGATTTATCCATGTTACCGAGCATAGGAGAGCCGGGACAGGTAATTTTATCAGGTTTGGTTATAATGGCTGATTGGATTGCCAGCAACGAAGGTTATTTTTCATTAATGCCGTTGGATGAACAGGTTTTGGTAGATACAACGGAACGGTTAAAAACAGGAATAAGGAACTGGTATATAAACAATCCGGCAGAGTCGCTGGATGTAATAAGTGTACCTAGTGCAAATATGTATTATCAAAAAAGGTTTAATTTTTTGCCTCGTCCCTTTCAGCAAAAGGTGTTTGATGTGCTGAGGAGCACAGACAACTTGGGACTGCTTATATTAGAAGCCCCAATGGGAGGTGGCAAGACAGAAGCAGCTCTGGCAGCAGCTGAGGAATTGATGGCCAAGAAAAAATTGGATGGATTATTTTTTGGTTTGCCAACGCAAGCAACCTCTAATGGTATTTTTCCAAGGATTAATACATGGCTAAAAAATCTTATGGAAGAATATTGTACGGTGGGCACAATAAAGTTAATGCATGGAAAAGCAGCGTTAAATGATTTGCAGGGGGAGTTAATAGAAGGTGTCCATGTCGATGAAGAATTTAGTGAGGGAGTTCTTACAGCTCAATGGTTTTCAGGAAAAAAGACCTCCATATTAAGTGATGCCGTGGTGGGCACCGTGGATCATTTTCTACTAGCAGCCTTGAAACAAAAACATCTTGCCTTGCGCCATTTGGGTTTTTCCAGGAAAATTGTCATTATTGATGAGGTTCATGCATATGATGCCTATATGAATGTATTTTTACGTCGTGCGATACGATGGATGGGAGCATATGGCATACCTGTTATATTGTTATCGGCTACCCTGCCTGCCAAAACAAGAGAAGATTTGTTTGAAGCTTATCTTCTAGGTCAGGAGCAAAAAAGGAGTAAGCAGGAAAAAGAAGAACATAAAAAACTTTTTCAGTCAAGGGCATATCCATTGCTAACGTATACAGATAATGGCAAAATTTGCCAGAGCAGGAACTTTCCCCAGGAAAAAGATAGGCGTATTACAGTTAGGAAGCTGGATGAAGCCAATTTGGAGGAAACTATAAAGTTATTACTGGCAGATGGCGGTGTGGTAGGAATCATCGTTAATACAGTAAGCAGAGCACAGAATATTTTTGAACGCTTAGCACAGCTATTTGGCAATGATGTAAAGTTACTCCACAGTAAATTTATAGATACGGATCGCCTGTCTAAGGAAAAGCATCTGATGGAAAATATCGGAAAAGGTGCTAGACGCCCTCAGCGTGGCATTATTATTGGCACCCAAGTATTAGAACAGTCTCTGGATATTGATTTTGATGTGCTGATAACTGATTTGTGTCCTATGGATTTGCTTTTACAGCGTGTAGGTCGTCTACATCGACATGATATTTCCCGTCCAGAGGGGTTAGCTCAACCGCTTTTGTATATAATGGGAGAAAGTGAAACACTGGAATTTGAGCAGGGCTCAGCAGCTATTTATGGCGATTATCTGCTAGCGAGAACCCAGAGCCTATTGCCCAAGGAAGAAATATTTATTCCACGGGATATTCCTTTACTGGTGCAGCAAGTTTATGGCGGGGAGAACATTTCCTGGCCATCAGGTATTCAAGAGATATATGAAAAAGCTCAAAAGAAATATGAAGCTGCCCTAGAATGTAAGGATGATGAAGCAAATAAACAATTTCTTTTAAGAAGACCACATTTGAAAATAAAACCAGAGAAGTGGAATCTCATAGGCTGGCTGAATACTGAAGCAAAATGTGATAGTGAAGCAAATGCCCTTGCTCAGGTAAGGGATGCGGAAGAAAGTATAGAGGTTATTGCCCTATTAAAATGTGATGATGGATATGGATTTTTTGGTAAAAAAGAGGATATTTCCAATCAAGTAGAGAATTATAAAGTTGCTAAGGAAATCGCTAAGTGTACCTTGAAATTATCTGAAGCAATGGCTAGATATGCTTGTGGTACAGTGGCTAAAACCATTGAATGGTTAGAAAAATATAATCGGGAGCACTTGTCTTGTTGGCAGCAACAGCCTTGGCTAAAGGGAAGCTTGGGGATACTTTTTGAGAATACAGGCGATGGTTATACCGGCGAATTTAGATTAGGCAATATTGTGTTGTACTATAATTGTAATGTTGGGCTTAAATGGTGTAAGCTAGGGGATTAAGCAAGCAGGAGGCGGACATGGGAAGATATAATCTAGTGGATGAGAAATGGATTACTGTTTTGCGAAAGGATTCGGGAAAAACAGAAAATGTATCACTTTTAAACCTCTTTGAGCATGCTGGGGAATATCGTGCTTTAGCAGGGGAAATGGAAGTGCAGAATTTTGCCATTTTGCGGGTATTATTAGCGGTTTTAACAACGATATTTACCCGTGTGGATGCAACAGGCGAAGCCTATGAGTGGCTTCAACTGGATAGTTCTGACAAGCTCATTGTAGAGGAAGCGGTAGATGAGGATTATGTGGATGATTATACAGAGGCTTTGGAGGACACTTGGAAGTCCATTTGGAAAAGTCACTGTTTTCCACCAGTAGTATGTCAATATTTGAAGGCTTGGCATGACCGTTTTTATCTCCTTGATGGCAAATATCCATTTTTTCAAGTAACGAAAAAGGATTTGGTAGATAGATTGCCAAAGGGAAAAAATGGCACTCAATTTGCTGGCAAGCAGCTAAATCGCATGATTTCAGAAAGTAACAATAAGGAAGCTATATTTGCACCTGTTGCAGGTCAGGGAAAGAGTCGCATGACAGAGGCAGAGCTGGCTCGTTGGCTAATTACCATGCAAGGATATATTGGCACGGCAGATAAAGCAAAGTTTCCCAAGGAAAGCAAGGAAAAAGATTCCAAGGGCTGGCTTTATGATATTGGCGGTATTTATATGGCGGGAGAAGATATTTTTGAAACCCTGTGGATGAATACCATGTTATATCATATAGAAGACGATGTACGTTATATAATTACGCCGCAGTCACCTTGTTGGGAGGATACTCCCTCTGAGCGTTTGCAGGCTATATTAGAAGGACGGCCCTTGAAGAATCTAGCAGCATTGTATACTTTATGGAGTAGAGCAGCGTATATTTCTCCAGCTTGGGCTGCAGATAAGGATGTTTCTGTTGAAGCAGTCAAGCTTACGGAAATAATACATGAAAATGCTTTTTTGGAGCCTATGACATTATGGAGTTATAATAAAACAGGGGAACATAAAAATAAGTTTATGCCAAGAGCACATAAACCTATGCAAGCCTTGTGGCGTTCCTTTGGACTGTTGATTCCAGAACGTGGTAATGTAGAGGCCAAACGCCCAGGTATTATAGAGTATTATCATAGGATAGCAAAGTTTATGGACAATCCTATGGTAAAATTGCATGCTGTTAGTATGTTACCAGATGGTAATGCTACTTCATGGATGCCCATAGATGAGATTTCAGATATGTTATCTCTCAATGAAATTATTTTGACTGATGATAAAGATAATGGTTGGAGTGGGCGAGTGCGTAATATAGTGGCAGAAACAAAAAATATAGTTGAAGGAAGTTATAAGAAATTTTTAGGAGAGATAGCTAAAAGACGAGGTATCAAGTCTGATGTTTTTGCAGCTGCATATCAAGCCACACTTTATGAAAAGATAGACCGTCCTTTTAGAGAATGGCTATGGCGTATTCAGCCTGATGATGACAAGGCCGCTAAGGAGAGCCTTTGGAAAAAGGAGCTTTATAGGATTGCTTTAAGAGAAGCAGAACAGCTAATGAAACATTTAACACCTAGAGATTATAAGGGGGAGGAAAATTGCATAACAGCCTATCAGGCCTTCAAAAGGGAGTTATATAAAAAGCTCCTTCCAGATGGGAATTAAGAGTTTTACAGTAGGATATTAGCAAAAGGAGGGATTGATTTTGGCCCAGGAACATGAAGATGTATATAAGGTGACAAGCAGAATAATAGGCAAACTCAAAGTCCAGGAAGATATGTCAAGTGGCAAGGCAGCCTTGGCGGCTTTGCGTCACAGTATAGACAAGCCATTAGGTGCAGTTCCAGATATATGGCCTATTATGTTAGACGATATGCCAGAGGAGTTTCTTTCACATAATGGCATTGAAACAAAGGAAGAACAGGCTATTTATGCAGCCTTACAGTTATATGCCCTGCAAAGACAGGGGACACGAGGCAAAGCTGTGACGGAAAGTGTCCAAAATATAGGGGAAGCCTTACAAAAAATTCGCAAAGGAAATGGGCAGGAAGCATTAGATAGAAGATTTGTCGCAGCTCTTTCAGCTACATCTTTTACGGGGTTAGTCTATCAGCTTAGACAGTTGATGAAGTTGGCTAAAGCTAAGGGGGCCTTGCCTGTGAATTTTGCTGCTTTGGCCAAGGATTTTTATTGGTATCAAATGGGGGCCAAAGAAAAAATTTGTCTCCGTTGGGCGGAAGCCTATTATCAAAAGGGAAATAAGGTAGAGTCTGATTCAATTTGAATAGTGGATAGGGAGGATAATTTATGAGTAACGGACGTTTATTTTTGGATATACATGCAATTCAGGTTTTGCCACCATCAAATGTTAATCGGGATGATACAGGGAGTCCTAAGACAGCCCGTTATGGAGGGGTAGTACGTGCTCGTGTTAGCTCTCAGTCCTGGAAAAAAGCAATGCGGGATTATCTTAAAGAATTTGGCGACAATTTTGGCATAGGGGTGCGTACTGTTAAGGTAAGAGATTACATTGTGAGCAAAATGCTTGCTAAGGATACCGCCCTTTCTCAGGAAACAGCTGAAAAGAAGGCTGAGGAAGTTTTAAAAGCTGCAGGCATGAAATTGAAAGACGGCAAATTGTCAGCATTGTTTTTCATTGGTGCTAAACAAGCAGAGGCGTTGGCTGAGGCAGCAATCAAAGGAGAAAAAGATAAGGAAAAATTATCTGCGGCTATAAAGGATAATCCAGAAATTGATATTGCTTTATTTGGGCGTATGCTAGCAGATGACCCCACCAAAAATGAGGATGCCTCCTCACAGGTAGCCCATGCCATTTCTACCCATGAAGTGCAGACTGAATATGATTATTTTACGGCAGGAGATGATTTGGCCGCTAAAGATAACGCTGGCGCAGCGATGATTGAAACCAACGAGTTCAATTCATCCACACTTTATCGCTATGCCAATGTGGCTGTCCATGAATTCCTTAAGCAGATGCATGGTGATAAGGATTTGACAGCCAGGGCACTGCGTTTGTATATTGAAGCCTTTGCAAATTCCATGCCTACAGGTAAAAGCAATAGCTATGCCAACCAGACCTTGCCCCAGGCTCTGCTTATTGAGCTTAGAGATGATCGTCCTATCAGTCTTGTTAGTGCATATGAAAATCCGGTTAAGGCAAAGAACGGCTATACAGAAGAGTCTGTAAAAAGACTTTTTGGCGAAGCTAATAGAGCCAATAAATTTGTGCACAAACCAATAGCAAGCTTCTGCCTTTTGGCCAATGATGCCTGGTATCCAGCAGAAGCGGAGAATGCTTTTGAGGGGGTAAAGGAAGATGGTGTAAATAGCTTGCTGGATGATTTTTCCAAAGAGCTTATTAAAATTATGTAATGGCAGGGATGGACGATGAAAACAATTTTATTGAAATTTGCCGGGCCTATGCAGTCTTGGGGAACTGATTCTCACTTTGAGATAAGGCATACAGATTCATATCCATCAAAAAGCGGCGTACTAGGTTTGGTGGCAGCAGCATTAGGATGGCGGCGCAATGATAAACGTATTGAGAAATTGAATAAAATTTGTTTTGCTGTAAGGGTGGATCAGCCGGGCACCATCTTAGAGGATTATCATATTGCGCATAAGCCAGAGGTAAAAAAAGGTGGTGTTGTTAGTTACCGTACATATGTAACCAAACGGCATTATTTGCAGGATGGGGTTTTTGTGGCAGCTCTGGGCATATCTCAAGCTGAAGATGTTGATGAAATATTGGCTGCCTTAAGACATCCCTATTTTCAAACATATATGGGACGCCGCTCCCTTCCTTTGCCTGTGGATTTTATATTGGATGTTGTAGAAGGAGAGCCTGTTTCTGTGCTTTGTGATTTTCCTTGGCAGGCAGCAGATTGGTATCAAAAAAAAGAGCAGTTAAAGGATAATGCTGGTCGTCAGCGTCTTTCCATATTTGCAGAAAAGGATATTGACGGAGGTATAGGAAGAAGACGTCGTGACCATGTAGTGTCATTGGCCAGTTCGGGACGTCGTTATTTGCCACGTATGGAATATGAAACGTTTTGTGAAATCGCAATGCCGAAATCAAGACAGGAGCATGATGCTTTTGCTGCTCTAGGAGGTATTTGATATGTATCTTTCCAGAGTTCAAATAGATACAGATAATCGACAAAAAATGCGTAATCTTACTCAGCTAGCTGCTTATCATGATTGGGTAGAGCGCAGCTTTCCTCAGGAAATAGCCAGAGGAGAACGGACGCGGAAGTTATGGCGAATTGATCATTTAAATGGCAAGGAATACCTTCTGATTGTTAGTAATGAGGAGCCAGATTTAGTAGAGCTTTGTCGTTATGGTGTAGATGGTAGTGCCGCAATTAAAAATTATGATCTTTTTTTGGACAAATTAAAGACTGGTATGAAGTGTCACTTTCGAGTTGTATTGAATCCTGTGGTAGCAGTTTCTGCCGGCATAGGGAAACGTGGGCGCATTGTGCCACATATAACAGTACAACATCAAATGGAATATTTGAAGAATCGTTCAGAAAAACAAGGCTTTTTTCTCTCTGATGAAGAATTTGAAATAACAGAGCGGAGCTTTGCTATTTGGCGAAAAAATAAGGAGCATATTCGACTTAGCAAGGTAGCTTATGAAGGAACTTTGCTCATCAAGGATATTGAATTGTTTAGAAAATTGTTAACGGAGGGGATGGGAAAGAAGAAAGCCTATGGTTTTGGTATGATGACAGTTATTCCTTTGGAGGTGTAACATGGCAAAATCGGTTATTGCAGGAAAGTCTGGTCTGACAGAGTTGCCACGAATAGAAGATCGTGCTACATTTATCTACATTGAACATGCCAAGATAAACCGTGTGGATAGTGCAGTTACTGTTGCAGATGCCAAGGGAGTTGTCCGTCTGCCGGCAGCAATAGTAGGAGTGCTGCTATTAGGGCCTGGTACAGATATTAGTCACCGGGCGGTAGAGCTTCTAGGGGATACTGGAACAGCAATTGTTTGGGTAGGAGAACGTGGCGTGCGTTATTATGCTCATGGCAGGGCATTGGCAAGATCTACGCGTTTTCTTATGCGGCAGGCAGAGTTGGTTACCAATGAACGGAGCCGTTTAAAGGTCGCAAGGGAAATGTATAAAATGAGATTTCCCGGAGAAGATGTATCTAAAATGACCATGCAGCAGCTGCGTTCACATGAGGGAGCGCGGGTACGGCGTAGATATCGTGAGCTGTCCAAAGAATATAATGTACCGTGGGATAAAAGAGTATATAATCCCGATGATTTTGCAGGTAGTGATCCTATTAATCAAGCTTTATCAGCAGCTCATGTTGCTCTTTACGGATTGGTACACAGTGTAATAGTTGCCCTAGGTCTATCGCCAGGCTTGGGATTTGTGCATACTGGTCATGAACGATCTTTTGTTTATGATATTGCAGATCTTTATAAAGCAGAAGTAACAGTTCCCATTGCTTTTTCTGTTGCAGCTGAAATTGAAGAAGGGCAGGATGTAGGTAAAATTACTAGGCTAAGGACTAGGGACGCCTTTGTGGATGGAAAGCTATTGAAGCGTATAGTAAAAGATTTGCAAGCATTGTTAGAAATACCAGAGGATAATCAAATAGAGGCTGAAACATTGAGCTTGTGGGATGATAAAACAAAATTAGTGCCTTATGGTGTTAATTATAGTGAGGTAAAATCATGCCCATGACAGTTATAACCTTGAAAAGTGTGCCACAATCTTTGCGGGGAGATTTGACACGGTGGATGCAGGAAATTGCCACGGGTGTTTATGTAGGGAATTTTAATAGTCGTATCAGGGAGTATCTTTGGAATCGAGTGAAGGAGACTATGGGGAATGGCGAGGCTAGCATGTGCTTTGCAGCAAGAAATGAATTCGGTTACGATTTTGTTACAGAGAATACTTTGCGCTCAGTTATTGATTATGATGGTCTACCATTAATTTTTATTCCCAAGGAAAATTCAGAGTCAATGGGACTAGCACGTGGATTTAGTAATGCAGCGAAATTTCATCGTGCAAGAAATGCTGTAAAAAGGAAGGACAAGGAAAAGGCAAATGGCTATGTCATTATCAATATTGTAACTGATGGTTTGGATGTTCAGCAGAATCATATATTAGAAATAGGTGCTATTCGTTGTGAAAATGGCGAAGAGAGTAGTTTTCATGAGTTGATTGCCTATGCAGGGAGTATTCCTGAGCGTATTAGCAACATGAGTGGAATCACCTGCTCCATGCTGCAGCAGGAAGGAAAGCCGATAGAGAAAGTGTTGGCAGCATTGCGTGAATTTATTGGCGAAAGTGAGTTAATTGGCTATCATGTTGGTTTTGACATTGAATGTTTGAATTGGGAATTTGAAAAATGTGGATTGGGATATTTAAACAATCGGGTACATGATCTTTTGCCGATAATAAGAAAGGAGCAGATTTTTCAAAAGGATTATAAATTGGAAACATCACTGAAAAGTTATGGGATTAGTGAAAATGTACCTCATCGAGCATTGGAGAAGGCGGAGCTGGTAAAACGCCTTGCACAGAAGTTAAATAAATTTGGGATTTAAAGTCGGCAATAGTGGCTAGAATAAAGGGATCTTTTACTGTCTTTCCCGCGTCAGCGGGGGTGATCCTACCTCTCTTGTCATTTCAAAAAGCACTGTATAGTCTTTCCCGCGTCAGCGGGGGTGATCCTACTAAAGTTATGAGTAAGTCTTTTACTGAGCAGTCTTTCCCGCGTCAGCGGGGGTGATCCTATCACCTCTTCTATAAAAAAATTACTCCCACAGTCTTTCCCGCGTCAGCGGGGGTGATCCTTGCTGGCCTTGATATTCGACTTTATCAACGGCGTCTTTCCCGCGTCAGCGGGGGTGATCCTGAGAATTGTTGTGCTGTCGTAACCTGCTGATAGTCTTTCCCGCGTCAGCGGGGGTGATCCTACAGTGTGCATGATTGCGGGACTTATGAGCCTGTCTTTCCCGCGTCAGCGGGGGTGATCCTTGTACATTTGCCCTGCCTGCTGCCAGCTTCTTGTCTTTCCCGCGTGAGCGGGGGTGATCCTAATATCGGCAGGGCGCATCTGATGGTCAAGCAGTCTTTCCCGCGTAAGCGGGGGTGATCCCCTCAGAGCCAGCACGCGCATTAAGCTCATTAAGTCTTTCCCGCGTAAGCGGGGGTGATCCCAAACCACAGCAGATTATCTAGTGAATACTGATGTCTTTCCCGCGTCAGCGGGGGTGATCCTAATATCTGCCAGCTCCTCAGCATTCAATGTATGTCTTTCCCGCGTCAGCGGGGGTGATCCTAATATCTGCCAGCTCCTCAGCATTCAATGTATGTCTTTCCCGCGTCAGCGGGGGTGATCCCGGCGCAGACTCAGGCAAAACTAGAACAATTCAGTCTTTCCCGCGTCAGCGGGGGTGATCCTAAAGCCTTGGCAAGCCCTGTGTTTCAGAGTGCGTCTTTCCCGCGTCAGCGGGGGTGATCCTATACAAGACTCGCAGGACTCCAGCCTGTATCAGTCTTTCCCGCGTCAGCGGGGGTGATCCTGCTTTCTCCATAACCACATCCGACTGCATACGGTCTTTCCCGCGTCAGCGGGGGTGATCCCTCCACACGACCGCCCAGCAATGCGCCCTTAGCGTCTTTCCCGCGTCAGCGGGGGTGATCCTACAGCAGCCCTGAGAGGTGTGTATATACCGGTGTCTTTCCCGCGTCAGCGGGGGTGATCCTATCCATACCGTTGGTTTCCAGATGATGAATCAGTCTTTCCCGCGTCAGCGGGGGTGATCCTGGAGCTGATGAAAAATGAACGCAACAATGCTGGTCTTTCCCGCGTGAGCGGGGGTGATCCCCATCCAGTAGCTTTATAAATATCTTCCGGTGTTCTATCCCCCGCCATAGCCTTAGCCTGCTCCAATTTATCCAGCGCAGCAGTTTTGGCATTTTCACCTGCCATCTGATTGAGTGTATTTCCATTCTTGACATTTCCCAATAATTTCTGTATATTAGAGACTGAAAGAGCACGGTTACTGTCTGAAGTCAGGTCACCTAGATTGATCGACCTCTCAGAACCGTGTTCTTTTTTGTATTCATCGTACATTTTATCATTCGTTTTGGCGGCTGTAAGAAAATATACATCTCCATTAGGGCTAAACTCTAAGCATATATAATATTCAATACCGTTGACAGCAGTCTTTCCAAAAACTGGTTGGCCCATGAATATTCCCACTCTTTGTTGAGAAGTATATACATCCGTAAGAGTATTTATCCCTGACTGTATATTCGCTAAATCATCTTCTGTTAGGTTGTGTTTGTCTTTCCCGCGTGAGCGGGAGTGATCCTATCGTTGATTTTGTTGAGCAGTTAGCCAATGCGTCTTTCCCGCGTCAGCGGGGGTGATCCTACTGTGTATGTCTTTAGCGAACTCTTTTCAACGTCTTTCCCGCGTCAGCGGGGGTGATCCTTGGGAGCCACCACAGGGGTTTGCAGATAGAGAGTCTTTCCCGCGTGAGCGGGGGTGATCCCTGCTGTTGAGCCATGAACTGCTGTCGCTGTTGGTCTTTCCCGCGTGAGCGGGGGTGATCCCCGTAGGAGAGGAGGGAAGCAAGATGGCAAATAAAAAAGAAAAGGAAATCCGGCTTAACATTCGGATTTCTGAGAAGCTGCGGGAGGATTTCTGCACTGCCTGTGCACACCAGTGCATTAACGGCAGTGAAGTAATCCGGCGGTTCATCGAGGAATGGACCGCTAAAAACAAATAATTTTTGTAGGCCTCCATCTGGGAGGCAGAAGTCTTTCCCGCATGAGCGGGGGTGTTCCCCGGAAGTGAAGCAAAGACTTACTTCTCTTTGTGTTTTTCCCGCGTGAGCGGGGGTGATCCTGGTATAGAATCTCTGTAGTTGGTGCCCCTTGGTCGTTCCCGCGTCAGCGGGGGTGATCCAGCCTTTGTCCCAGGGCATCGTGTCGAATCTCAGTCGTTCCCGCGTCAGCGGGGGTGATCCCGAATTATGTAATGAAAAGATTGCCCAGAAGATGTCGTTCCCGCGTCAGCGGGGGTGATCCTACTATGGGCTGCCTAAAAATCCTTTTGACTCTGTCGTTCCCGCGTGAGCGGGGGTGATCCCGCTTCAAATCTGGAATATCCAAATTGTAAATAGTCGTTCCCGCGTGAGCGGGGGTGATCCCGCTTCAAATCTGGAATATCCAAATTGTAAATAGTCGTTCCCGCGTGAGCGGGGGTGATCCCCAGTACGGCTATGCGGTGCAATATACCGTATAGTCTTTCCCGCGTGAGCGGGGGTGATCCCCAGTGGAAGGAACTCCTACCTTTGCAATGCAAGTCTTTCCCGCGCAAGCGGGGGTGATCCTGATTTTCAAAGTCGCCGAGAAAGAAGCATCGAGTCTTTCCTGCGTGAGCGGGGGTGATCCCATATTTTCTTGCTTTAGAGAACCATAGTCGTCGTCTTTCCCGCGTGAGCGGGGGATATTCAAGTTAATATGTATAATATAATCAGAGTTAAGGAAAGGAGGTAGTCAATGGATTTAGAGGATTTGGAACACATTGTCATAATCGGTTATACACTTTGGAAGTGGAAAATAGATTATAACGAAAAATAAAAGAAGCGAATCAAGGCCCAGTCAGTTAAGCAAAAGACCAAGAAACGCTTCAAAAAGTAACAGGACGGCAGGAGCAGAAATGTTCCTGCCAATATCCTAAATCCATTGTAAGCGAAATGTTAAAAAGAATCAAGAGAGTAAGCAAAGGTTATTGGGGGCTTGTTGCCCTACTGATGATTAGTAGCTGGAATAGTGAGCCGTCTGCGTTGTTGTATATTACTTGGGCCATTGTTGCTTGGTATCTTATTTGGAAAATAAAAGTAGAGAAATAAGAATATAGTAAAACGCATGGATGGTAAAATGAAAGAAGTTGGCAGAAAAGCTACTGCACTTGACGGCCTGCCAATAAAACAACACTATCTAAGAGTATTTGATGATGAATGGGAAAAGCCTTTACCGCATCAGCGGGGGTGATCCCGACCAGCAGGGCAATGCCAGCCAGTTTTTCTGGTCTTTCCCGCGCAAGCGGGGGTAATCTTTGTAGGTACTAATAATTAGGCCACAGATTATAGTCTTTCCCACATAAGCGGGGTGACCGTATACTGTAATATGCAGATGGTCTTTCTTGTGAGAGCTGTGTGGCCTTGAGTGAATGATTCGACAATATGGTTTGGATTGTTTGAGAAAATATAAAAAATATCATTATTCAAGCAGGAGATTGGATAAAATTGTCGAATAGGGCAGTCATGGAAGTCTACGGATTCTGGGGCAAGTTGAACATCGAATCTGAATGTGTGGCCCCGCTGATGAAAATGTATCAGAAATTAGTAGAAAATATTGAAAAAAGGAAGTAATCATTAGTTCTCAATAAATAGAGAGTGGGGAAAAATTATGTTTTGGGGTTTACTTGGTGCCTTCATCGGTGTGGGTTTCGCACTGGGGGCTTTAGCTTTTTTAATCGTCCGTATATGCGTATTTATCTATAGGCTTCTCAGAGGGTAAGGGTGTTTTATTTTTCCTGCTGGCACATTTTTTACCTCATTTCTGTTATAATATAGCTAAAATTGCTGAGGTGTTAAGACATTGCCTTTGCTATATAATCTCTATGATTATTGTAGCATTAGGATATCCAGTTTAGTAGAAAATATTTAGTTGTAAAAAGAAAAATAAGCTTTGTAGCCAAGGCGGATATCTTGCTTACAAAACTTATTATACGAGGAGGATGGTTAGCATGTTAACATTTTTATTAACATCTATAGGGGGGCTTGTACTTCTCGTGATACTGTTTGCTGTAATAATAATGGTCATAAAATTGTTTTTCAGACCATTATTGTCTATTTCTGTATTTATTTTACAAATAGCACTAGGCTTGATTTTATTACCTGTATTTTTACCAATACTTCTATATCTTTATTTTTTCAATAAAGAAAAATTCCATTCAACCGTATCGGATATATTAAATCCGCCCGCAAGGCAGGATATAAAATCTAAGTAGAATCCAGCCCCGCAAGGAGCTATTTTGTATTTCCCGCGTGAGCGGGGGGATATTCAAGTTAATATGTTATAATATAATCAGAGTTAAGGTAGGTAAATATTGCTAAAAAACATTATTTGTGATACACTCTGATTGGCAAATGATGTGCTGTATGGCAAGGGTAACGGTTGTTGCCTACAGGTAGTACAAAGCCCCCACGAGTTTCAGTCGAGGGGGCTTTTCTATTAAGATTGCTATACATATTGATTTAAGGTATAATATTTCGTGTAAGAGGTGTACCTACACGGTAGGCGGTTAATCCTGCCCCTGAAAGGGGGCTT
>OQVS01001755.1_pt1 | contig 14478 bp, 20 predicted proteins | sample 1691601 | NCBI WGS metagenome assembly OQVS01 (sample SAMN03418268, study PRJEB22391) | human gut metagenome | biome: human-gut; feature: organic feature; material: feces | host: Homo sapiens | place: Tanzania | collected 2013-01
TGCGGATCAGTCCGTCATAGTCGATATACCGTTCGGATGGCGCACCTTGCTTGATAGCATCAAACATCTCAGTGGCATATTCGGACACCACACTGTCGAGCTTGGTTTTTACCTCCCGTTTCTGTATCTGTACCTGTGACAGAAGCCCCATGTACAGGATCAGAACCGAGAGCAGCATGGAAATGAAAACGACGATGACGCACAACCAAATGTACGCATCGCCGTTTTTGCTTTTCAGAGCTTCTTTGATGTGATTCAAGCGCCTCACCTCATTTCCAATAGACCTGCGACAGTCCGCTTGACGACGCCTTGAGGCTGATGGGGAGGACAAAATCCCCGAAGCCGGGCATCCGAAGCTGATAGGTGACGGTACAGATGATCCGGTCACCAAGCTGTACTTTGCCGTTTGCATCGTATAGCTGACTTCCGTCAAAGGAATATCCGAAATCAATTCCGGTCTGCTTCTTCAGTTCGGCAGCATAACTGTCTACCGCGACCGTTCCGTTCAGTGTCGCATAGTCGGTTATCTGATCGGATACGGTCTTGAGATTCTGGTTCAGAGCCACCAGAGAAACAACATTGACGGCAAAGACAAGGACAAAGGCGACAATCATGACTGTGACTGCCACATCGACATAGCCCTCGCCGCTCTTGCTGTTAAGAAAAGCAAAGGATCGCTTTTGCTTTCGGGCTTGCACCGGATGTCTTTTGCTTTTTGATTTCTTCATGTTCAAGTCTTTCATCCGAACAGCCCTCCGAGTGACGACAGCAGTGTCTGCCCGATCACAACCACATAGATCAGCATAAAGCATACGAGAAGCACCATCGAAAGCCGTTTGACACGCTTGGGGGCTTTGCTCGCCTCCGCTTTCAGTGCGGTACGCTGTGCTTCGGCAAACTTGATGTTGAGGAGCGCCCAATAGACCGCTGTGTTGTCACCGTTCAGCGTGCTTTTCAGACCCATTACAATGTCGGGCATCATGGAGCCGCCGACTCTTGCGGCAAGACGGGAGAGTGCGACTTCCGCCGTTCCCGAACGCATATCCGCAACGGTGATCTCCAGCTCCCGGCGGAGTTCCGGTCCGGCATTTTCTTTGAAGTTGTCAAGAATGGTGATGATGTCCCGGCTTCGTTCCAGTGACTTTTCTATGGTGGAGGACAGCATCGGGAGATCCGCCTCGATTTTGCGACGGCGCTCTTTGATCCGGTTGCTGACCTTGCGCGATTCGTTGACATACATCAGCACCGACGCACCGAGCGCAATCAGCGCAAGCAGCTTGGACACGAAGAACAGGGGGATGGCAAACAGTGCGACAAAACCGGATTTTACAATGCAGTTTGCAATGTACTGTTCCGGGGTCGTCGGCATATCCGCCGTCCGCAGGTCGGCTTCCAGCTGCAGTCGTTTGTATTCGTTGATTGTCAGCTTGCCGGCAAGGGTTCCCGCAATTTCCTTCAGCCAAAGCTCTATCGGATTGGTTTTCTTGTTCTGCCTTTTCCCGAGATTGTGCGTGGATTTGGAAACTGCAAAGGACGGAACACGGAGCAGATCCGACAGGATCAGTCCGAGTCCCAGAGAGGCAACGGTTGCCACAAGAATTGGTATGATCATAGGCTGTCACCTCACTTTCTGTATTCGATGGGCTTCGTGTATCGGAACATGAGAAGCCCCGTTATAATAATGGCGAATCCGCAGACTGCAAGCACGAGCTTGCCCGCAACCGTGTGCATGAGCGCATTGTACCAATCCTGATTCAGTGCATACAGAAGCGGAATATTGACAAGTACAAGCCCCGCCATCATGAAGTATTCAGTCCGCGCGGCATTCAGCACGACCTTGACCTCGGCGTTTGCCTGACGGACATCTGACAGGGCTTCCACCGTGGACATGAGCGACTTTTTCAGCGTGCGGTCATCCTGACACATGATCAGCGTGTCGCACCATCGCTCAAAGGCAGAGTTTTTCACCCGTTCCTTCAGATGGCGAAGCGCCTGTTTTGTGTTGGAGGAGATCATCGTACTTTCCGCCACAAAATCCGCAAAGATTTCGCGGATCGGAGGACGCAGGTTCGGGACGGTTTCCCGTACCGCCGTGATGATGTCATCGGTGCGCAGATAGGCGGTTGTGGTCAGAGAGAGTGCGTTTTCAAGATCCTGCTGAATGTGATTGTTGTAGTAGCTGATTGTCCTTTTGGCATAGGCAAACGGAATCAGCGCAAAAGCAATGGCAAGAACGGGAATCAGGAATGCATTCCCGATGGCAATCGCCACAATGCATCCGATCAGCATCAATAAAAGCGAAGACGCACATGCAATGGTGAACTGTCCGCCTTTGCCCGTTGTAATCAGTGCATCACGGATGCGGTTCAGCTCGACGGTCAGTTTTCTGGATTTCTTTCTTCCTTTCTGCGCCAACACCTTGTCGCGGAGTGTCTGCTTGGGGGAAACAAACTTCATGAGGTCTGTCGTGATCCCCTCGGGAGTCAGTCCGAGCAGACAGATGACGGCAATGACAGAGAGAAGAAAACAGATGAGATAGACATAGGTCATTCGGCTTCTGCCTCCTTTCTGTCGGTACAAAAACGCCCGAGCAGCTCCTGCGGTACTCCCGATCTTGTCAGGATGGTGCAGAGATGCCCGGACGGCGGGTTGACTTTTTCAAAATCGCCTTTGATTGTGAAATGCCCGTTTTTATATTCGTTTTCCGTGATGTTGTAGCGGTAGAGACAACGGTATTCCGCCTGTCCGCCGGGCGCGACATATACCTCGGAGATGTCCATGACCTTACGACTGTTGTCCTCGCATTTGTGAGCAAAGACCACAAGCGGAAACGCCTGACGCGCCTGACTGAGCGATACCTCCATGCCAAGCTCAAATCTGCGCTGGCACAGGAGTGCGATTCTGCCGTGCGCCGCTTCACCGGGACCGGAGTGAACGGTTGTCACAACGGTATGTCCCGTAAGCGAGGCTTCCACAGCGGAGTTTGCCTCGGCATCGCGGATTTCTCCGACCGCCACAATGTCGGGATCGAACCGAAGTGCCGCAACCACCAGTTCTTCCTGCGAGATGTTGTAAGCGCCGTTGTCGCTCGGCCTGGAAAGTGTATGCACGACATTATTCTGTACCTCTCCGAAACGGTTCCGTTTGACAAGAAACAGCTCGCGTGCGCCGGATTCGATAGTGTAGATACGCTTGTCATCGGGAATGCTCCCGAGCAGTGCATTCAGAAGCGTTGTTTTACCCGAAAAGGTTCGACCTGCGACCACAAGGCTGACGCCGTATCGGACGCACATTTCGAGGAATTCCATGATTTCCTCGGTTGCCATTCCGCTGTCAATGAGGCATTTGCGGTCCACACGCTGTGGGTGCAAAAGACGAATGGAAACGGAAATGCCGCAATCCTCATCCACAACGGGACTCTTGATCGCCGTAATACGGGTGTTGCCGGGCAGATGCCCCTGCGCGATGGGCATGGCGTTGTCGATAATCATGCCGCTGTGGTGCAGGAGACGCTTGACGATATCGACCGCATGACCGGGCGAGTGGAAGTGTTCTTCGGTTTTGACCATTCTGCCGTCCGAGTAGGTCAGCACCACATCGTCCCATGCGTTGACATTGATCTCATCGATGTCGGATGCGCCGAGATAGGGTGTCAGAATCGAATATTCGACCATTTCGGAGTAGAGACGGTTGACCAGCTCTTCATCGGTGAAGCCGTCTATCAGATAGCCGTTGTCCAGCACGAATTTTTCAATATACGCCTTGAGCTGATCGTGTTTGTCCTCGTCCGTGAGCGCGGTGGCGTAGTATTTTGAGATATAGAGTTGTGTTTCTTCGAGTGCTTTCCAAAGGTCAGTCCGCGTCATACTCTACCACCTTCCTTGCAATCTCGGTGATACGGCTCTGGAACTTCTTGTCGGTGGTCTTCTCGTACAGTGTTCCTTTCTGCGCCTGTTCCTTGACCTGCCGACTGTACGGAAGCGTAAACGCCAGATCTTTCAGATGGGATTTGGCTTCTTCAATCGGCATGAAAACATCTGCGTTCGGGGTGTTAAGCCCCTGTATCTGCTTTTCCGACTGATACTTGCTGTCCACATACAGTGGGAGCTGTGATAGGTAGTAGCTGATGCTCCGCAGGTCGGGGGAAGCGAGACGGATGATCTGATCGGCAAGCTCTACGGCTGTGGAAGCAAGCGGATTGGATTCAAGGCTGCTCACGCAGTCCACAATCACATAATCCGCAAGCTCCGAAAGGCGCGCAAGCAGTTCTTCGGCTTTGGCGCGACCGAAACGCGGATAGGTGAATTTGTTCTCGCCGTCCTTGTAGCCGATAAAGCCGAAATTCTGACGGCTCTTGATGGTCACAAGGTTTTTGATGATTTCCTCCTTCTCAATATCTGTCTTTGAGAGCGGAACACCGACCGAGCCGTTGTCCTCCGGCTTATCGTTCGGGAAGATGACGGGGATCATCGGGGTTTCAAGGTCTGTAAACAGGACGATGACCGTAGATTCGAAGTTGTCATAGATGGCGGTCGCCAGCTTGACCGCAAAGGTGGATTTGCCGGAGGCGGGAGAACCCCACACAGCAATGATTTTTCCTTTTTCTGCTTTCATATCAGCCACCCGCCTTCAGTACCTTGTCCTGCTCGGCAAGATATTTTGCGGATGTTTCGCTGTCCCCGCGATATTCCAGTGCCACATGGAGAGAGCCGGTTTTATCGTAGAGCGAGAGCAACTCCGCCTGTTCCGCATTCACAAGGAAGGTGATGGTGACGGGCTGTGTGCCGTCCTCCACATCCTCGTGATCCACACCCTGCGAGGTCGTGGTCGTAATGACCTTGACATACTGCAGTTCCTTCGGTGTAAACGCGCGGTTTTCGGTGTTGTCATAGACAATGATGCTGACGATATCGCCCGTGCGGAGCTTGCCGGAAAAGCCGTTGCCGAAGGACGGAATGGTGACGCTGATGGCTTTCTTGCCGCTGCCGAGGTTCTCAAGCAGGTCTTTTGCTGTCTTTTCGGTTCCGGTCAGCTTGTCTTTCAAAATGTAGTCCCCGGCATAGAGATCACTCTTGGCACACTTGCCGATGACATCCTCGGTCTTGGTGACAAGCCCTTCGGGAAGGTTATGCCTGCCGACCTCCACCACTGCGACATCCTCGGCGCCGATTACAGCACCGGCTTCGATCTGCCGCACCACACGCACGATTGCCACCTTGCCGTCCGAAATGCGGTTGACGACCGGAGCAACTCCGAAGCAGATCAGCAGTGCCGCGACAATGCAGATGATGCCGATGACCGTGCGGTTGCCGATCCCGTGAGAGCCGGTACCTTTGTTTTCTTTCTTTTTCATGGTTTGTTTCCTTTCTGCCAACAGAAAAAAGCACCGTGATGCTTCACGATGCTTTTATTGGCTGATATTCGATTGTTTTAGTCTTCCTCGGGTTCTCCGAACAGAAGCTGCATGAAATTCCGCCGTCCGTATAGCACGCGGATGATGAACACCTCGTTGTTTTCATGAATGAAAATTCCAAGATTTTTCAGATACAAATATTCGCTTTGTACTTCAAAGCGACAACGATCCGCAGGCGGAATGTCTGCTTATATAAAGAATGCCGCCATCACACCGACCGCAAGAAACGGGATCAGGGGATAAGAGTCCTTGTTGCTTCTGCCTTTTGCTTTGTTGTAGATCAGCGTAAAAATGACCGAGGCAAGAAGTCCGACAAGGTATCCGCCCACACCGCGAACCGCGCCGAGCAGAAAAGCCGAAGCGGTTGAGAGCTTGATGTCAGCCCCTCCGAGTGTTTTGTGCGGGGGCAAGACCGCCATGGCAAGCTGCGGAAGGAAGACGATGCCGGCTCCGAGGAGCATAGAGAGAATACCGATGCGCGGAATGCTGCAGAGGGCAAGCGGAATCATGGCGATCCAAGCCCAATCTTCCGCCTTTCTCGTGCGGATGTCCGAAACCGAGGCATACAGCAAGAGATCGTAGAGGAGCAGTCCCTGCAATGCAACAAGGCTTGCGCCGTAGCGGATAAATAAAAGCACCGCAACCGCCATGGCAATACTTCCGCCGATTTCGGAGTACAGTCCTGTTTTGGTTTTCGCAAGACAGCGGACGGTCAGTACCGAGCTGACTACTGCAAAGACTATAAAGCCCAGCAGAAACAGCACGGCTTTAACGGCTTCCGTGTTGGCGGAAACCAACTCATAGACTCTTGTCGGATCAATCGGCATCACCGGTGTTACCGGAGGTAAAATCATCATACGCACTCCTTTCTTTTTGAGGTTGTGCGGGGACGGAAATCCGTCCCCGTAGTTGGTGCTTAGCCCTTATAATCGAACAGCCCCGAAATCTTCTGCGTGAGTGTCGGGAAGATGGTCGTGTTGAAGAGCGCATAGAGACCGGCAAGGATAACACCGCCGATGACAACACCGATGATGATTTTGACACCGGTGTCGATGTAGCCTTCACCGGAGGTGGAGGCGAGAGCGGTCTTGACGGAGATGACTGCATTGTTCTTCAAGGAAGCGAGCTTGGATTTGATGTTGGCAAAAAACTTTTTCATACTGAAATACCTCTTTCTTTTTGTGTTATTTTTGTTTTGGGTTTTATGTTTGGATGGGATCAGCCCTTGTAGTTGAACATCTCGGCGATCTTCGTACCGAGCGTCGGGAAGATCGTGGTGTTGAACAGGACATAGAGACCTGCGAGAATCACGCCGCCGATGACAACGCCGATGATGATTTTGACGCCGGTGTCGATGTAGCCCTCACCGGAGGTGGAGGCGAGGGCGGTTTTGGCGGAGATGACTGCCTTGTTCTTCATGGAAGCGAACTTGGACTTAATGTTGGCAAAAAACTTTTTCATACTGAAATACCTCTTTCTTTTTCTTTTGATTATTACATCTGCTGCATGGTCTGTGCGGGAGCTTCTGTCTGCTCCGTGGTCTGTTCGGTTGCGAGTTCCTGATTGTAGGCTGCAACAATGGCTTTGCCAAGTTCGCCGCGTGCTTCCGCCGTAATGGGGTGGAAGATGTCGTTGTACTTGGTTTCGCCGTTTGCGTCCTTATACGGAATCGCGGGCATGGATACGAAGGTGCCGTTGTCGTTCTGGAAGAGTTTGATGCCGTGAACCGCGAAATCGCCGATGGTCATGCTTGCCACCGCGCGAAGACTCTTGTTCGGATCATCAAAGGTCTTGTCGATGTGGACCTCGTATGCGGGCTTTTTCTGCTTCTGCTCACCTGCGGGAGCAGAGCTGCCTTTCTTTCCTGTTGCCATGGGTGTCCTCCTTTCTTTTTGAGATATCTATATAAAAAGCCGGAGGCAGTTTCCCGTCATCCGGCTTGATTCCGTTCACCATGGGGAGAACGAGAATCGGATGCTTGCTTCGACTTCCTCGGGGCTGATATCCTCGGATTCTGCAAACATTTCTTTGTATTTTTGTACCTGCTTTTCGGTCAGACCGCAAAATTCGCCGTCTGTGTTCTCTCCGACAATGTACATCGGTCCGGCAATAACATCGCCATTCAAACGACGGTTACCTTCCATGCCGTTCGTCTTGGATTCTTCATTGCACACGATGACTGCGCTGTCATCAAAGGGGGCAACGACCTGCATCAGTGCGTCTTCGCCGCACCTGCTGACCGCACGCTGCCAATGGCTCAGATCATCGATGATTCTTGTTTCAACGGGCGTCTTGCCGGGAAGGATCATCAAGGCACGCAAACCGTCCATGTCCTCACACTCGGAGGTGTCAAAGTTCCCGCACTTCACCCAGCCGAACGAATCACAGAAGTGACAGCCGGGTTCGACCAGCGTGATGTGCTGTCCTTCGAGGATGTGCGGTGTGAACGGTCTGCCACAGTCGATGCTGTCATAGACCTCACGGTCATAGGCTTCTTTTGTGGCAATCCAATATTCCTCTCCGACCTCACCGTTTGAGCCGAGATAATCGACCCGCCCGTACATTTCGGGAATGTCGCCGAGGACCTCAACCACATCCGACACCGACAGAGAATGCCCCTGAAAGGTACCGATGTACGGCTCGCGGTATCCGTTGAAAATGTGATAGATATCATCAAGATCTCTTGCTTTCACATCGCCGTGGAAAACGCACTTGTATTCGGAAGCGCGAACACCGCCGTGCGGTTCGGTCTGCTCGTAGCTTTCAAACTTGACTCGGCGCATATCCTTATCCGAATCCAATTGATAGATTCTGATCCTCATGACAGCACCATGCCTTCGTCTTCTCCCGCACGGATTTCCTCCAGCTTCTGTGTTGCCCATTCGGGGAGCTTGCTTTCATCGGCAATGCCGAGAAATTCGTCCCGATAGAAGTGGGTATGCTCGTCATCCTTGAGGAATTTGCCGAACACCTTTCGTCCGATGTTGGATTCATCGCAGCCGTTACCCGAGGTGGCATAGAACAGCTGATAGTCCCCGTGTTTGTAATCCTCATGGAGGAGAAACGGATTGAGAATCAGCAGTTGATGCTCGTAATTGTCGTGATTGCTTCCGGGCAGGCAGTCGCCGACACCGTATTGATGAAGCACATCGGAGAGATACCGCCTGTAATCCGTAATCAGCCCGTTTACGATTTCGGGATGACTGCTCACCGAGAACTCATAGTTGCGCCGATCCTTCGGAATATAGATTCCGTCAGCCCACTCCTTGTTTGCGGGGCGGAATCTGCCGTCGTCCATGTGTTCCTTTACCGTGTTGGCAAGTACCCATGTGAGGCGGTCGGTGCCGTATTCCTCTGCAAGAGGCGAAATGATACCGTCTTTGAGATGCATGCCGTCAAAATTCTCGGCAAGCGCTTTTTCGATGGCATTCTTACAGCGGATATTCTCCTTGAAGGAGTTCCGCCACAGCATGACATCATCTTGTCGGCGGGCGGTGTCAAGCGAATCATAGTAGAGCGGAAGCGGCATCACTCCACCTCCGCATCACGGAGCAGTTTTCTTGTGAGAAAATTGAATGCTGCGCGCTGTTCGGCGGGCTTGAGACTTTCAAGGACATCAAAGAGTGAGGTTTCATGCGTCCTGTTGTTTTTGCCGCAGTCGCAGATGGATTCCTTGCGCAAAAGCAGAGCGCCGTCCTTCTGCTTTTCAATCGAGACAAGCGTTCCGGTGTTCCAGCCTTCTCGGATGCGGATATCGAACGGAATGGTGACACTGCCTTTGGTGGTGACAAATCTGTATGTTTTCATTTTTGGATTCCTTCTTTCTGTGTTTTTTGATTTGGATTACATTGTTAGATCAAGACCTTGGCTCGGAAAATCTCCGCCCATAAAAGCGGCAAGGGTGCGGGTGTCACCCATAAAATTCGGGTAGTTTTCATCGTTCAGGGCAATATATCCGTCCTCACCGAGCGCAATCGGCTCGTTTGTGATGACAGAGCCGCCGTGATTGACCCTTACCTTTGACTCCAGAGAGGCAAAGCCGTCGCCGTCATCACGCTCCCGCAGGTGATAAAGGTACATTCCTTCGGGAATCTCATCCTCGGTCAGGCGTTCGTCGGTAAAGAGCGCCGGCTTGCCGCAGATTTCGATGCATTCGTATTCATCGTAGTCGGTATGGATATACCGTGTCCCGGTCTTGTTCTTTGCCATGCCGAGATCGCAGAAGTCATAGTTCCACACGGAGGCGGCGTATTCAACGGATTTCACCTCGCCTTCGGGGTAGTATTTCTCGATTTCTTCACCGTTTTCGTAAACACGGCGACCGCACCCCTCGCCGAGATCTTCATTTGCCCATTCGTGTTCGATGGTAATGTCGGGATACCTGCGGGCAAGCGCTTCTATGACGGGCTTTGGCTCCGCCCATGCGGTCTGAAACCAGATGCAATCATCCGGCATGGAGGCAGGTTCATATCCGTCATACCCGTAAGCGTTCCATTTTGTACCCCAATTTGCATAGCACCAGTCGTACCAGGTGGCTGCGCCATATTGCCGCAGATTATTCCACGCCTGCTTGCTGAGTGCAAAGTCCTCGCGTCTGATGTCTGTCCGCGATTCGAGGAAGCGCTGCTCGCTTGCGACCGGAATATCCGACAGATGCTCTGTGTTGATCGTCCCGCCGAGCGTATACACATCGATGAAGTCCCGGTATGCGTCAAGCCCCGCCTGTGTGCGGCTGCCTGCTTCCAGGTCAAGCCCCGGCGGCATCGGAATGATCTTATTGAAATCAACCGAGTGCAGACCGCATTCATCGTCCTTGATGTCCTCAAGCATCTGACGGATTTTTGTTTTGTCGCCCTCAAAAGAGAGGATATTGATCACATGATTCGGCATAGACCACCTCCGTCAGTTCTGCGTGCAGATGCCGTGCCGTTTGCAATAGTGGCGGCACTGCTCGCAGGGAGTATCGCAGACGGTATCGTATTTTTCTTCTTCCTGCGCCTCGTCATCATCCTCGATCAGAATGTGGATAGCGCCGTCCTCGAAATAGGACAGAACACCGGTGTCCTCATCGATGTCATACTTTTCGATGACCTCCTCCGGCAGAAGCACTTTGATATTCAGTTTCCTTTCCATACAATTTTCCTTTCTTTCAGTATTTTTTCGCTGATGGAGTCATCGTCGAACAGCGTGAGCTGCTTGGCGTTCCATCCTTCTTCATAGGTGTCATAATTGGAGATAAACAGTTCGGGATACTGTTTTCCCGCGTCGTAACGCTGCGCGATATTCGAGAGTCTTGTGGTGCTTTCGATCATGATGCCGTCCCGCGAATACAGCTCACGGATTTCCGGGCAGTCGTTGTAGGAAAGCAAAAACCTGCCCTGAATCCGCATGAGTGCATCCCGCAGTCTGACATGATCCGCTTTGGTGAAGCCCACTTCTTCGTAATAGTCCTCCGTTTCAAAGTAAGGAGGATCGAGATAGAAGATCGTGTTCGGGCGGTCATATTGGGCAATGAGCTTTTCAAAGTCCTTGTTTTCGATGACAACCGTCTGCAGTCGTTCCGACGCTTTGTGAATGATGGGAAAGTTGTTCCAGATGTTGTGAGGCTGACCTCCGAAGGAGTCAAGCCCCGAAGCGTAACTCTCCCGAATAACCTGATAAAAGAATGCGGCGCGTTTGATATCCGGTATATTTGTGTCACTGTGGAGCAGATCGCGGATATAATCAAAGTCCCTGCGGGAATTAAGCGAATACCGCAGTTCCTCGCAAAGCTCGTCGGGGTGGTCGCGCACACAGCGGTAAAGGTTCACAAGCGTTCCGTTGAAATCGTTGTAAACCTCAAATTTGCTCGGACGCTTATGAAACAGTACCCATCCGCCACCGCCGAACACCTCGACATACCGGTCGCACCGCTCGTCAAGCCGGGCGACAATGGCATCCCGAAGCGCCTTCTTGCCGCCTACCCATGACATAAAGCTGTTCATGTTTCCTCGTTTCCGAGGCTGTACACAAAAAGGGGGCTGTAATGCCTTTTTGCATAACAGCCCCAAAGTTTCGTTATTTATTGATTTGGAAGAGACACATGACGACCATGCCGACCGTGCCTCCGAGCATCAGCCCGAGCAGAAAGAGCCACCACATCTGCGTCACTTCCATCTGCCGGTGCGGTTGTACTTGTTGTAGAAGTGGCAACCCTCGGCAATCGTTTCGTAGTCGGCATGAAGCAGATCCAGCTCGCGGATGATCCCTGCGGGTGTGAGATCGTAGGTGTTTGCCACATAATCAAACAGCTCCATATCGGCATCGTTGCGGATGGAGAGTGAGACAGGCTGACTCATACCGATGGCATAGCCGATCTGAATCTCGCACCATTCAAGGTCGAATTTTTCAAGCAGGTCACAGGCAATCCTATGCGCCATATACGATGCCGAACGGTCAACCTTGCTCGGGTCCTTTCCCGAAAACGCGCCGCCTCCGACACGGCAGAATCCGCCGTACTGGTCGCAGACGATCTTTCGCCCGGTCAGCCCGCAATCGGCTTCCGCTCCGCCGACCGTCCATGTTCCCGCAGGATTGATGATCCAGTCGTCACAGATGCATTCATCGCCGACAAGCGCAAGGACATAGTGCTGAACTTCATCAAGGTCGCATCCTTCCTTGTGGCAGACACTGACCACCACCGTGACGATCTCTCCGGTGTCAAGGTCAATGGTGACCTGCGTTTTGGCATCGCCCTTCAGAATGGTGTCGGGATTGTTGTCCGCATCATCCTCCAGGGCGGCAATGATGCGGTTTGCCACATCAAAGGCATAGGGGAGGCGGCTTGCGGTTTCTCTTGTGGCGTAGCCGAACATGATGCCCTGATCTCCGGCACCGATGTCCTCATCCGAGAGAACTGCGCGGTTGATCTCAGGCGATTGCTCACTGATCAGGTTGATGATCTTATCTGCCCGATAGCCGAGCTTCTTTGCCACACGGCGAACGATCTGATCGTAGTTGATGTCCGCTTTCGAGGTAATCTCACCGCCGAGGACGACGGTATTGCCCTTGACCATGGTTTCAATCCCGCAGTGGCTCTGTCTGTCCTGTTTTAAGCACTCGGTCAGAATGGCATCGCTGATCTGATCGGCATACTTGTCCGGGTGGTACTTACTGACCGCCTCGGTACTGAATAATCTCATGTTGTTTCCTCCGTTTCATTTGGTAATTGACTGATTTCCCAAGCGAGCTTTTGTGCAATCGCCGTTACGACATTGGTGGTAACCGAGTTGCCCGCCATTTTGTAGAGCTGAGAGTCGCTGATCCCGTTGTCGGCAAGAGTCTGAAACTGATTGTCGGCAAAACCCTGCAAGCGGAAGCATTCTATCGGCATCAGCCGTCGGATAATGCCGTTCAGAAGAATAACGCCGTGTACATCCTGTGTCGTCAGCGCATACATCGGCTCATCGGGACCTTTGAGCCGTCTGCCGCATTGCCTGACTTTGAGTCTTTCCGGTGTCAGGATGGCTCTTGCGCCGGTGATGAGAACGCCGGAATGCTCGCCTTTGCGATTGCTTATACCCGAATCCTGTCTTGCGGTGATACATCGGGCGAGAAGCGTGAGCTTCGGGTTTTCGTTCATATCGATAAGATACAGCCCGGTCTTTGCCCCTTGTCCGCCTCCCTGACTCATTAAACATACGGCGGCTCCATCGGGGGAATATACACGCTGACCTTGGCGTCCGGGAATAAGCTGCTTAAGATTTGAATATGTGCTTTCTCGGACAGGATATATTTTGCCGGACAGTCTGCTATCAAGATATCCGACAATGTACACTCGCTTCCGGTCTTGGGGGACACCGAAGTTTGCGCTGTTAACAACACACCATTCAAGAGAATACCCCAGTTGCTCAAGCGCGGTGAGGATAGCGAGGAAAGTTTGCCCCCCTTCGTGAGTGAGTAGCCCCGGCACGTTCTCAAGCAGAAGATACTTAGGGTGCCTGGCTTCAGCCAGTCGGCAGATTTCATGAAAGAGCGTGCCTCTTTCGTCAGCAAATCCAAGTCGTTGCCCTGCGACAGAAAAAGGTTGACAAGGGAAGCCGCCGCAGATAAGGTCGAAGTCGGGCAGGTCTGCGGTGTTGTTGATTCGGAATGCCGCATCACGGCATTTGTCATCTGCAAAAGTATTCTCCTTCCGTTCCGTAGAGTAGCCGATAGGCTTTCTGCGCGTGTTTGTCTTTTTCGCACCAGCCGACCGGCATAAAAAAATCGCCGGCATTTGTGAGTCCCGTTCGGAACCCACCGATACCGGCGAACATATCCAGATATTTGATTTTCAAATGATTTTACATCACATACCTCCCATTCCGAAATCCTCTGAGAAGGTGAGGACATAATCGGATGCTGCATCGCGCAAGGCGTTCCAGTCTTTTGTCTGCGGAGGCGGACCGTACCATTCGTGCTTTCCGCTGTCGCACCAGATATGGGGAGTCTGACCGCGTGAATTCCGGGAGAAGTAATCCCCGAAGCGGAGGAGAGTTTTATCAATGACGCCGTCCGCACGGTTGATAACCGACATCTGCAGTGCGACATATTCTTCATGGACGCCCTGCGTGACGAATTCCGCTTTGACGAGATTTCCGTCATCTGCGGGAATGAAGCAGCATCGTCCGATGAATCGGGCATCCTCCGTGTCCCCGAACAGCCGCCTCAGTTGGCTCTCAAAAAAGTTCATGTGATTTTCCTTTCTTTCTGAATTTATAGATTTCGTTTTGTTTCAGTTGCACATGACAACCACCTCCTTCAGGGTATAGAAAAAGCCCCTTGATCCTTTTTGAATCAAGGGGCTGTAATGCGTTATTCATTTGTCTTGTCCGCAAGCGCTGCGCACGCCAACCGCAGGGCGATTCGGAATCCCGAGGCAAAGGCTTCGCGTTCGGATACAGAGTTCATTTCAAGCGTGGTGTCGCAGTATTTTTCGAGCTTTTCTTTCTGTTCCTCCGATAGGCTTTCAAGCAGTTCTGTTTTGTTGCGGAGTGGTATTTGTCTTGTCTAGCTTTCCGTTTGTAACATTTGCTGTAATTGCC
>OQVS01001758.1_pt1 | contig 14470 bp, 1 predicted proteins | sample 1691601 | NCBI WGS metagenome assembly OQVS01 (sample SAMN03418268, study PRJEB22391) | human gut metagenome | biome: human-gut; feature: organic feature; material: feces | host: Homo sapiens | place: Tanzania | collected 2013-01
TCTTATTTACATCCGAGAAACTGCTATTGCCGTTTCCTTCCGGCGAGCCTGCCGCCCGGTGCAGGAAGGTGACGGTCTGACCTCTGGTCACAGTCATATTTGGGGAGAAGGTATCCGCACTCGTTCCCTGTGTGATCCCATGCTCAATAGCCCACAGGACCGCCTTGTAGTAATAGGCGCTGGGGTCCAGGTCAGAGAACGGATTGACGGAGTTTTTCGGTTCAGGAGCACCCGCTGCCCGCCAGAGGAAGGTCACCGTCTGAGCGCGGGTACAGCTTGCATGGGGGCTGAAGGTCTCTATGCTGGTCCCCTCGGTGATGCCCTTTTCCACCGCCCACTGAACAGCGTCATAATAGTAGGAATTATTCGCAATATCCTTAAATTCCGGCTGTGCCTTGATCGGCGCAAAGACCGGCTCTACGCTGACCTTGCTGTGCGGCATGACAAAGGTGTAGATATCATCCGCTTTCTTGGTAACGGAAATGGAATTACCGTTACCATCCCTGACCGTCAGGGATGCCAGCTTATAACCATCCTCCGGTTTGACCGTGATCGTCACGGTGTTGCCCCTGAAGGCGCTGCTGGTACTGACCGACACAGATCCATTCTTCACAGACGCGCTGCTGACCGGATAGGTCGGGGTGCTCCCGCTACTTTGACCGCCGCTGCTGCCGCCAGAGGACGGGCGGGTCGAGATCGTCAGGGTTCCGTTTTTCAGCACAAGCGGCTTATAGTTACCGCCAGCAGGCTCAGTTACGCCGGAGAGGACAATGTCGTAGGTCCCTGCTGCGCTTGTGTCTGGTGTAACTGGCGTACCATTCTTTTCGTAGGTGAGTACAGCGGTTCCGCCCAGCGTATCGCCGCCGAACAAGCCGTCTACGGTGTAATGCTCACCGAGGGCGGGCGCTGTCAGGTCGGGCGCTTTATCACCGGTCTGGATGGCATAGCTTTTCGCTGCTGCTGTGATCTTGGCCTTTGCAATGCTCACAGAAAGGCTCTGCTCTGCGGCACTGTCATGCGTATCATCTCCCACGACCTTGTACCAGACGGTATAAGCGCCAGCGTTGGTCGCCGTGGGAATATCTGTGCTGTAAAAACCGTCATCGCCCAAGCGGTATTCCATCGTGCCGCCGGTTGTGCTGCCTGCGGCGATGAGCGTCTGTGCCGTGCCGTTATAGGTCAGCGTGTTGGCAGTCGGGGCGGTCACGGTCGGAGCAATCGGCTGATACGCCGGAAGCTCGACGCGGGTAACGGCGCTCACGGTGCCGTCTTCGCCTTGGGCGTAAATGAACACGCTCTTTGCAGAATTGTCGGTCAGTCCGGTCAGAGCGATGCGGTTTTCTCCGGCCAGCAGGACAGCTTCCGTACCGGCAAGAACTTCCGTGTGATCGCAGACGAGTTCCGAAGCGTCGCGCACAACATAGTGATAGGTGCCTGCCACGGGAGCGGTGAAGGTCACCGTACCGGTACTACGACTTTCCCGTGCCGCTGTCATAGAAGTCAGCACCATAGACGGAGCAATGAATTCTTCGATGTCCATAGACTGCACATCGCTCATCTCACCGCTCTTGTTGGCGGTGGCATAGTCCTTGCCTGCGCCGGTGGTGCTGATGGTGATGTAGTAGAGCTTCTTTGCGCCATTGCCGGTCAGCCCGGTGAGAGCGAGGAGGGCTTCGTCTGTGCCGAGAGCCAGCTTCGTGCCGCCCAACACCGCGTCTGCGCTCGGCTCCGGCTGGTCAGCATCTTGAACGAGATAGTACATCGTACCGGCGTAGTCGCTGGTGTACTCAAACTCCGCCGTATCTGCTGCCGTTCTGCTCACAGAGGTTTGCTCCAGATTGGGGTGCGGCTCGGTGCCGGTCTGGAAGAAATGGACATCATAGCTCACAGGGATCGGCAGATCATGCTCGTCTACAATGCCCTCGATGGTCACCTTGACCTTATCTCCTGCGCCATAGGCCACATGAGGGCGGAATGCGATAAGCCGTTTGAGGGGGCTGCTGCCGATGGTAAACAGACGGTTCTCGGACTTTTCTGCTGCTGTGAGATTGTTGAAGTCCAACACATCCGTTGGCTTTCCATCGCACTCCAGCGTCACCTTCAGGCTGGAGGTATCCACCTTGACGCTGCCTGCATTGATGAAGTAGCTCCACGGATTGCCCTGATAGGGGTTGCCCTCCGGATAGCTCATCTGCCATGTGCCGCGAGCCTGAAAGGTCTCGATAGGCTGTCTGCGGGAAGGCCACAGTACGGCGGACAGTCCATCCGGGTCTGCGCCGTAGTAGGTAACCATCATCGAAACAGCGGAGCCTCTTGCTTTACCGGTCTTGGGATTTGTCGTACCGGAGAGGTCGGCCGCTCCGAAACCGGTCCCGGAAAGGCCGGGGTTGAGGATGTAGCTGCGATGGGAAAGGCCGGTCCTGTCATTTCCGATGTCCGGCATGAAGCTGTTGACCATCTTATTCGCCACGCCGCTGCCCGCTACGATATTGGAGCCACCGGGGCCTGCTTTCGCCCATCCGAACACACCACTCACAATGCCTGCCGCCAGTGCTTCATTTCCATCGACATTATGGGTGATGGTATTCAGCTCTGCCATCAGTGCCGCACCAGCCTGCGCTCTCCACTGATAGCCGCCGATGCGGTCATTGGTGTGAATATAGATCAGCTGCAAGCCTGCGCTGTAACGCATGAAATTGGTGGCGTTGAGGGCATTGTCCAGTGTTTCCTGCGACAGGCTGCCCGCCAGCGTATCGCGGTCTGCTTTGCCCTTTGCGTCCAGCAAAGCAGATGTGTCCGTTCCGATCCGGGTGTTGATCTCCTCGTTGGAGATGTCCGGCCGGATGTCATACTTGTCCGGCAGAGAAGTGTCATACGGATGCTCTGCGTAGAACTGATTGATCTCCGCGAAGGTGTGCTCCGCAGGGTACTTGAACTGAAATGCTGAGATCTGCTGTTCCTGCGGCTGTGTGCTGCCTGCATCTGCGGCGTAGGCGATGCTCTGCGCCGGGGCAAGCAGCAGTGCGGCGGTCAAGGCCGCCGACACCGCTTTTACGGCGAATGGGTGCGCTTGGCGTTTTCTCATAAAATTGCTTCCTCCATAGATTTGAATTGCAAAGGACGAAGTAATTTCCTTCTCTAAATGCCCATCCATAAAAGATAGGCACTTAGAGAAGAAAGGGGCCGTTTCCGGCCCCTCCCTCCTTGCTCGATGGGTGTGTCACGCGATCACTTCTGCTTGCCCCAGCTCTCCACGCCGTCGTTGTCGATGGAGTGGTCATGAGCAATGGTCGCTTCCATGATGTTGTAGTAGGCCCAATAGGTATTGGGAACATCGTCAAATTGTGCCGTAGCATTGCTGTCCACAAAGTTGCGGTCCGCAGTGCGGTTGAGCATCCGGTTGACGATGGTGACGACTTCCGCACGGGTGATCGTTGCCTTCGGGCGGAAGCTGCCGTCGCTGTAACCGTTGATCCAGCCGTAGCTGACTGCGCTGGTCACAGCGGTGTAGTACCAGTCGTTCGTGGCAATATCCGTGAACGGATTGGTCACATCAGCGGAGACATTCGCGAAACGCATAGCGATCACGGTGAACTCCGCGCGGGTGATGGTGCGGTTCGGGGCGAACTGGCCATCGCCAATGCCCTTGATCACACCGAGGGAAGCCAGCGTGCGAACGGCATTTCCATACCACGCATCGGCGGGCACATCCGTGAAGTCCACGGTGATGTCCACATTCTTGTTCAGGAGCAGGTTGTAGAACATCTGCGCGGCCTGAGCACGGGTCATGTTATCGTTTGGTCCGAACAGGCCGTTGCCATAGCCGCCCATATAGCCATTGTGCTCCTTCGTCTGGAGCCAACCGGCAACGCCGGTCACTTCGGGGTCGGCCACGATGCTGTTGTACTTCACGAACTTGACCTGGATGGTGTGGTTTGCCTTCACGCTGTCGAAGGTGTAGGTGCTGACAGCACCCACGCTCTTGCCATCGACGATCACATCAGAGATGCGATAGCCGTTGATGGGGTTGATGCTAAAGGTCTGGTCATCGCCGCGCTTCACGGAGACATTGCCGCTGGGGGAAATGATACCGCCGTTGCCTGCGCTGGCCTTGATGGTGTAGCTGCTGACCGTAGAGCTGCCGCCGCCACCGCCGCCGCCGGAGGAACCACCGCCGCCAGTGCTGTTCTTGGTGTAGATAAAGGTTACTGTGTAGGTATCACCAGCCTTCGCTGTCACAGTCTTAGTGGCGCTGCCGCTTACCGTGTAGCCGGTAATAGCCAGTGCAGTTACATCGCCGCGCTCACCAGCCTTGAGCTTGAGGAAGGTCGGTGCCAGCAGCGCATTGTTGCTGCTGTCCAGATAAACGACGGTGTAGCGGTAGGTCACAATGCCGTCCGGGTCGATTTCAGAACCGCCGGGGATCGTGCCGCCGTTCTCGTCCTTACCGTTCTTATCGTCCGGCAGGATGATAGTGCCGTCCGGCTTGATGACCGTACCCTGCGGCAGCTTGATGTCTGCGCGGGTGTCGGGCGGGTTCTTGCCGGGAACAGACACATCTGCGCCGTCTGGTGCCGTGATGGTCGTATCGCCGGTGCTGTTGTCGATAGAGCCGGTCTGATTGCCGTTGCCGTCCGGCTTAACGATCAGGTTGTCCTCATCGTGCGGCGGATCAATAAAGCCGTCCTTACCGGGAATGATGATGCTGTTGTCAGTATCATCCTTCTTGGGATCGTCCTTCTTGCCGGGTTCCACATTGCCGTCCGGGTCAATGGTCGCAGGACCGGTCACTTCGTTGCCGTCCTTATCCGTGACCTTGCTGCCAGTGGGGACGAACACGGTGCCATCCGGGTAGACGCGAACCGGACCGTCAATGACGGTGATCGTACCGGCAGGCTGCTGAACGGTGTTGCCGCCATTCGCCTCGATATAACCCTCGTTGCTATCATTCTTGACAGTCGGGGCAGTACCGATGCCGGTGTTCACGGTAACATTGTTGTCCGCTGTGGTGGGGTCATTGTCCTTACCGGGCAGAGTGATCGTGCCGGTTGCGTCATCCTTGTGATACCAGACCGCATAGAGGTCGGGATCGTCAGCCGTCACATCCAGCGCGATCGTGCCGCCGTCCTTGTAGAAGGTGCCGTTCTTGCCGCCGTTGGCGTCGGTAGTCCAGCCCATGAAGGTCCAGTCCGTAGTAGGTGCCGTAAAGCTGTTGGCGTTCAGCGTCGCAGAGAACTGCTTGCTGTTGCCGGTTTCGCGCTGAGTTTTGGTTTTGGTGTCGTTGCCGTTATGATAAGTGATCGTAACGGTGTAGACAGTTGTGTCGGGATTCTTATCCTTCCACTGTGCGGTTAGGGTGGTGTTCTTGGTCACTGCCACCTGACTGTCGGCATCATGCTTGCTGTCCAGTTCGTCCAGCCAGCCATCGAAGGTCTTGCTGTTAGGTGCGGTAAAGGTATCTGCGCCCAGCAGGGTCGTGTTGGTATCCTTTTCAACGATCTGCCGGATCACATCGCCGGAACCATCACCGGGTTCATAGGTCACGACATAGTAATCAGTCGGCGTCACATCATCAGGGATACGCTGGTCGGGATCGATCACGGTTCCGTCGGGCAGCTTGATCGTGCCATCCGGCTTGACGATCGTTCCTTCGGGGACCTTGATGTTTTCCTTGCCCTGATCGAGGTGATCGGGGTCCTTGGGCCGGTTGACCGTGCCGCTGTTGCCCTCCACCTTGGCGCTGCCGTCCGGCTGCTTGGTAACAGTGCCGTTCGGCTTGTCCGGGGTGACGAGAACATTGTCCTCCGGCGTGGTCATGGAGCCGTCCTTGCCGGGCAGCTCGATGGAGCCGTCGTCATTGACCTTGACCCACTGTGCGTGAAGCTCCAGGTCATTGTCACCAGCCGTATAGTTGGCACCGGAGGCATATTCCTTGTTGTCGGTGCCCATCCAGTTCACGAACTGGTGTCCGGCCCAAGTGAACGGGCAGTCGAGGATAGAAACCGTATCGCCCTTGACGACCTTGACCGTCACCTCGTCATGGGACTTACCGTCATTGATCTGGTAAACCAGTTCGATGACCTTTGCGTCAGCCTCGGGCTGACCGTCCTTATCGGTGACATCGGGTTTCGTCGGGTCAGTCTTGCCGGGGATGGTGATCGTACCATCATCGGGGTTGCCGTTGCCGTCCTTGTCGGGGCGATTGATAATGACCGTGCCGTCGGGCAGGAGCTTGCCGCCGTCCGGCATACCGATCACGGAGCCGTCAGGCAGAGTTACGCTGCCGCCCTTGGGGACCTCGATCTCGCCCTTGTCATTGCGAGTGGGATTGAGCTTGGGGGTGACATTGCCGTTTCCGTTGGCGGTGGCGTTGTTATCCGGCGTGTTCGGGTTGCCATCCTCGCCGGGAACGGTGATGCTGCCGTCTGCGTTGACCTTGTACCACTGAGCGTAGAACTCCTTGGCGTCCTGATGGCTCAGGGACAGGATCGCATTCGGCTGATAGAGGGTTCCGGTGCCGTTGGCCTCCTCGTTCCACCCACCGAACAGCCAGCCAGAAACCTGGTAGGGGCTGCTCTGGAGTGTCGCTTGGAGCTTCGGGTCGGTGTCGTGGCCCACATTCTGGAGCACGTCCTTATCCGGGGTACCGCCGTTGGGTTTGTAGGTGATTTTTGCGAGATACTTGTAATTTGCGCTCCACTTGGCGTACAGTGTGATGCTGGTATTGACCGTCTTGTCCTTGGCATAGGCCGTGCCGCTGCCGAGGCCGCTGTCGTTCCAGCCTTCAAACTTCGCGTTCGTGGGGTGGGAGAACAGGCTGCCCGCAACCTTCAGCTCGCCCTTCTTTCCGATCTCCTTCTTCACATCGCCGGAGCCGTTGTTGGAATCATAGGTGATGGCAACATAGGTGTCGGGAAGTGCGTCGGGGATCTTCTGCTCGGGCGTAATGGTTCCGCCGTTATCGGGCAGGTGGATGGTGCCGTCCTTGTCGATGGTGGTGCCACCAGGGACGATAATATCTTCCTTGCCGTCAGCAGGCTTGGTCGGGTCTTTGGGGCGGGTCACGGTGCCCGTAGTGTTGTCGGGGATCGTGACGCTGCCCTTTACGGGGTTGGGACCGGGGTTGAGCGTGGGCGGGGTGTTGGGATCGGTGGGCTTGACGATGATGTCGTCGCTGTCACCGATCTTGTCGCCCTTGCCCGGCAGGACGATAGAACCGTCCGGACGGGTGTAGGTGATGGTCAGGGTCGCGGTCTTTTCAGCGGGCGTCACGGACACAGTTGTGCCATTAACGCCGGAGCCGGTGACCTTGACCGTACTACCGTCCGTGAAGTTGTAGGTAGATGCGGTGTAGCCGTCAAAGGCGGGGATGTCGATGGAGTTTGCCTCGCCCGTGTTGGCGTTGATCGTCTTGGGCGTCGCCAGGTCGTAACCGTTGTACTTATACTCCACGGTCAGCTCCGTCTGATACTCGGAAGCCTTGGTGGTCTTGTAGTAATAGGTCACAGTCGCGTTCTGCGTGAGGCCCGTCAGTGCCAGTTGGTTGTTGGTGTACTGGGTGGGCAGCTTGTCCGCGTCGCCGTTCGTCAGGGTCGCGCCGTCAGCAGTGATGCCGATGAGCGTGTAGCCTGCCTTTTCAGGCGGGTAAAGGGTCGTGCTGCCGCTGTGGGTGTCGATGTTCTTGATGACTTCGTAAGTCTCGTGGGTAGTGGCAGTGCCGCCATCCACCACAGTTTTGGCTGTGACAACAACGAAGTTGGCCTCGTAGTAGAACTCGACCTCCTTGGTATTGTTGGTCACTTCCAGAACATAGGGGTTCGTCTGACCGTTTCTCAGGTGATACTTGTTGTCCAGCAGATAGTCCGGTGCGCTGATGGATACCTTCTCGCCCACAACGGCCTTGATGGTGTACTCATTGAGCAGCTTGCCCGGATTGGTCTTGTCACCGAAGTGATAGTGGACCGTCACATCGCCGGTAGACTTGGCCGCATACAGGAAGTAGACCTTCAACGGAGCCGTGGTATTTTCAACCGTGTACAGCTTGCTGAAGTCGTCTTGCAGCGCCCAGCCGTTAAAGCTCTGCGCCACAGCCTGATAGGTCTCGCCCACGCGGGCATCCGCCGGCTTAACGGGGGTCACGCTCTTGATCACATACTTCGTATCAAAGTCAGTTTCCTTCAGCGCTTCCTCCAGAGTGAGGTTTTTCGCATCCAGCGCGTCCTTGTTCACGGGAACAAACTCGACAGCGCGGGTGCCCTTCACATAGTAAAGGGTGTACACATTGTTGCCGAGAGGAGAGCTGGTAGTGACAGAACCGGCTCCGCCCGCCTTAAATTCAGGGCTGACATCGGTGCCGACCTTGTCCGCATCCGTGGTGAACCGATAGCCATAGTCGCTCAGATCAAGGGGGTTGCCAGTGGTGTTGGGGTTATAGGTCTGATTTTCCTCGGCCTTGACCACCGCGATGATCTTTGTTGTACCGTCGGTCAGCTTCTCCTTCAGGAAGAAGTAGCTGTCGCCGCGCGGCACATACTTGAAGGAAATCTCATTGTTCGACTCGGTGCTGTTCAGCGTCACCTTCTGGATCAGCTTTTCGCCGGTTTTCAGAGCGAAGCCTTCCAACACAGGAGCGGAGACTTCGATTTCCTGGCCCTTGCGGTAGCCGGTCAGCACCTGATTGGGAACAGGAGTGCCGCCATTCATCAGCGGCTGACCATCTTTATCCAGGAACTTGATGGTGATCTGCGCCGTGTCCTCCTTGAAGTGATAGATGATGACCGCATTGGTGTCATCCTTCACATCAGTAGCATTCACGCTATGGCTGTTGATCTCGTAGGTGGTTTCGCTGTAGGTATAGCCGGGGATCATGCTCTTCACCGCGTCAGCGGGATAAGAGACCACATTGCCGGTGCCCCTTGTCACCATCTTGTCGTAGCTGTAAAGTGGCTGATCGCCCAGCATGAACTTGACGGTGTGGGTCACGAAGTTTGCCTGCGCCACCGGGAGGTAGCGGAAGATCACCGTGTTCGTGTCATTCAGCGAACCATACGCAACGGAAACAAACTGCATATTGGCAGAATCCGTACCATTCAGAGTCGCGCCGCGCAGTGCGTAGCCCTCCATGGCCGGGGCCCAAATCTCCAGTGTGTCGCCTTCCTTCAGCGTGTATGTTTTGGTATAGCCGGTGGGGGCGGTCATTTCCGCGTCGGGATTTGCTGTATTGGAGTTATCCTTCAGCACGACAGTGACCGTCTTGGGGTTCGTGATGGTGTACTCAAACTCCACCTTGTCGTTCGTGCCGGTCGGGGTGATCGTCTGACTTGCCGCTGCACCGGACTTCAGCGTGTAGCCGGTCCACGTGGGAGCCTGAATGACCGTCTCCGCGCCCTTGATGGCGGTGACCGTATAGCTCTGGAACACCTTGCTATCGCAAATCAGGTTGACCTTGACCTGCGCGTACTGGTCTGCGCTGGTATTCTTGTACCAGAAGGTCACAGTCTGACCCGCCTTGTCCTCCACGAAGTAGGAGGTCGGGTTCCGGTCTGCCACGACCTTGTAGTTGCTGGGGACGGTTACATTCGTGAAGGTGTGGCTCTTGCCGACCGGCAGACCCGTGAGCTTTTCGCTCTGACCCGTGATCTCCTTGCCGGTGTCCACATCTTTCTTAATGATGGTGACATCCTGTGTCTTACGGGTATATTCGTAAGTCACGATAATGTCGCCAACACCGTCGTACTGATAGGTTGCGAGGTTGTCCTTCACCTCCGTCTTGCCGTTGACCATCACGCTCTTAGGCGCGGTGGGGGTCGTGTAGTATTCGATGGTCGGGGCTGCGGCATTGCCGGTCAGCGTGATCTTGCTGCCGTTTGCCACGGTGCCGCCGTCCTTGCGGTAAAGCTCCGTACCGTCCGCGATCACGATGATCGTGATGTTGCCGTTGTTCTTGGTGTAGATGAACTCCACCTCGGTATCGCCGTTGGGGGTCAGCTGCTTGTTCTGCTCCTTGGCCGTGTAGCCGGGGACAGACGGGGCATTGATCGTAGCCTGAACGCCCTTCTCCAGCGAAGTCGTGTAGCTCTGGAGCGGCTGACCGTTGTACATCGCCTTGACGGTGACATTGGCCATGTTGCTCTCATAGTTCAGCACCACATCAACGGTGTCGCCCTTGTCAACGCCGGTCAGGCTCACATTGAGCTTGCCGTTTGCCACATCCTTGGTCTTATCCGCGTTGTTCACCTTTGCGCTGGCCAGCTTCAGGCCGGGCAGGGTGAACACGGTGACCTCCTTGGAGGTGGCTGTGCCGTGGGTGACGGTCTCTCTGCTCTCAAACAGAGTATTGCCGTCGGGACCGACGCCCTTCACATGGATGGTGACCAGCTGCTTGTCGATGGGCTCATACTCAAAGGTGACCGTCTCATCCTTGGTGATGTTCGTAAGCTCCTTCACTGCTTCCGCACTGGCGGCCATGGTGTAGCCGTAAATGCTGGGGGCGGTGATCTTCAGGCTCTCGCCGTCCACCACCTGATAGATGTCCTTGAAGTTATTGACCGTAAGGTTCGTGTTGTTCAGCTTGTCCTTCAGCACCACATTGACGGTATGCACATGGGGGACATACTTGAACACGACCTTGGCGGTAAACGGAGCCGCTGTGCCGGTGGGGGTGACCGTCTTATCCTCATTATTGTAGGTCGGATCGGCCTTGTAGCCATAGGGCGCGGCGGGAGCCTTGATGAGCTGCGCCTTGTCCTTGACGCCGGGCACCTGATAGGAGCTGATGACCTTGTCGCCGTTGGAGCTGTCCACCAGCTTGACCAGAACATAGGCATCGTTGGAGGTGTCCTTCTCATAGAAGAACTTCACATCCTGATTCTCGCTCTTGTTGTTGCTGATGAAGAAGGTCTTGCTGGCGTCGCCCTTCACCTTGTAGCCCGCGATCTCCGGGGCGGTGATTGTGATGGTCTGGCCGGTGGTGATGCCCTTGTAGCTGGTCTTGTCCAGATTCAGGATCTGACCGTTTTCATCACCCACATAGGCGTAGACCGCGATGTCCTTGGTCTTTGGCTGATACTTGTAGGTAACGGTGATGTCGTTGGTGCCGTCGAACTTCGTCGCATCACCAGCGGAGGTAGCGTCGCCGTCCGCAGTTGCACTCACCAGCTCATAGTTGTCGAAGGTGGGCGCAGCCTGGGCGCTCTTGTTGGGGGCCTGCCCCTTCACCAGCGTACCGCCGGAGAAAGTGCCCAGATCGTGCGTGACACCTGCGCCGTCCACATAGACCGCCTTGTAGATCAGATTGCCCGTGGTCTTCTCATACTTAAAGGTGACGGTATTATTGCCGTCCTTCGTGGGCGTAAAGTCCTGGGTGTTCTGCCCGTTCATAGGCTGATAGCCGATGAGGTTGGGGGCGGTGATGGTGGTCTGCTTGTCCAGCTCATACTCCACCACCTGATCGGTGTAGTCCGGGATGGGATTGCCATTGGCGTCCGTCGCCTTGATGGTGACATCCACCATGTTCCAATCGTAGTAGAACACGACCACCTGATCGCCCTGGGTGAGGTCGATGGTGTACTTGGCTGTTGCGTTGGTGGTGTCCAGCTTGGCGGCGTCCTTCGTGAACGAGTTGTTGAACTTGTCCGTTTTGTTCTGGTAGTCGGTCTGGCCGCCGAGCGCACTGCCGGCTTCCGCGACCTTCCACTTCTCCCACGGCCAGCCGTTGATAGGCTTTTGCGTGAGACCGTCCTTGCTGTTGCGGACCGTGGTATACTCCCACAGCTGCGTTTCCGCACCGTTCTTTCTGCCAACGCCCACAACATAGACGAACGCAGCGGAGGCGGAAACAACATCACCAGCCGCAGCAATGGTAACATCGCCGCGCACATCGCTCACGATGACCTTGATCTCGCCATTGCGGTCCGCGTCGCCGCCCAGATGCTGCTGCTTGACGGTCACCTTGGGGGTTCCATCGCGGCCTTTTTCCTTGGAGGTATAAACCGTCCAGCTGTTGCCCCCGTCGTTTTCTGTCCCGGTCTTGGTCAGAACATAGTTGCCGACGACCTTTCCTTCCTTGTCCGCGACGGTCAGCTGTTCGCCGTTCAGCTCCCAGCCGGCGTTTCCGGCCGCGGTGGTGGTGAAGGTCTGACCGTGCCAGGCGTAATCAGCATCGGTCCATGTGACATTGGAGCCGACATTTTTGTCCACCCGGTAGTAGCCCAGGTAGATCTTTTCATTGGCTTCCTGTGCCGTATAGGTAACGGTCTTGTTGATCGGTGCGCCGTACTCCACGGTGACGGTGTCGTTCTTGTTCGGCAGCGTAATGCTGGCTCCACCGCCCTGCACTGCCGGAATGGGGGATGTTGCATCATCCGCGTCCAGCGTATACGCGCCGGTGGCGGTGATCTTATACCCGCCGGTGATGGCATTGCCATCGGTGTCCATCGTGCCGTTCAGGACAAGGGGATAGGTCGCGTCCTTGGGCGTGACGGTCACCGTGCCGCTTTGCAGGTTGACCTCGCCAGTTTTGGTGATGTCCACATAGACACCGGCAGTGTCGGCGTGGATTTTGCTGCCGGCGTAGGCGCTGCCCGCCTCGTAAGCGAGGGTGGACTCCTGAAACAGCAGCTCATCGCGGGTGGGGGTGAGCCCACCGTCCGCCGCGCGGCTTTGCGTCAGCAGGGTGACGGTGTTGGTTTCCACTGCCTTTTGCAGCGCCGCGTAGGGGGTGCGGTAAGGCGTGGCCGTAGTAGTAGTAGTAGTAGTAGTAGTAGCCTGTGGCTTGAACTCCGCGTTAGGGTTCACACCGGTCGCCGCAATGGTGCGGTTGATTCGAGAGCTTTCTGCAAGGTTCTTGATAAGCTGCTTGATCCAGTTGCTATTTCTTTCATAGTAGTTGATCTCACTGGAAACCGTCAGCGAACCCCATTTCGCGCCGTTTTTGTCACCAGCATACTGATCCACCAACCATGGCTTTTGACCTCTAGGCAGGGAAGAACTCGGAAATCTACCGCTTAGACCATACGAGTTCGCCAATACTAATGACAAAACGGAATCCGAGGTACTATCAACCGGGCTCGACCAAAATGCATCATATTGTGTAAGATTCTTTGTTAGAGTGGCTGCTCGACCAGCTTTGTTAATGGCATTGGGGTTGCTCCAGCTTTGTTGTGTGCCCTGGTCATAACCATTTGGCGGGATACTCTCACCAGTGTTAATCGTAAAATTCGCACCAAGCTGCCCCGCAATAGCAGAAGCTTTTTGGTTCATCGGATTGAAGCAGTTGATCGAGTCCTCACACTGGACGAAGATTCGGCCGCCTTCATTCAAATAGGAAAGTAAAAGTTGTCTGTCTGCTTCATCCATATCCATACCAGGAGCATTCATGTAGATGAAGTCATAGTCCAGCAGGTTCAAACCTGTAAGCTGCTTATAATTTACATTTGTGATTGCACCAGTGGAACTATTCACATTACAAGAACCGTAATGATTGAGTACATTATATCCTAATGCAGTAAGTGTGTTATATGGATATGAATCCCACTTGCCCATGCCATTGCCGAGATGGGACCAGTAGGCAACCGGGCTCCAGTATAAAACCTTTACCTGCTTGTTTCGCAGGACAAGATTATCGTAGGCATATCCGAGTTCCTGTGTGGTATCATCAGCAGCGATGTTCGTTTCACCGTTTGTAGCGGCATCTTGATCACCACGGATCGTATAACGACCGCCAATCATCACGACCTTGGGCGCATGGATCGTTTCAGCAAAACTGACGCCGATCGCCTTATCCGCCGCCGCGTTCAGTCGCACGGTTGCTCCGTCCGCAATGACGAGGTTTCGGGCGGTGGTATTCACGGTGTTGCCCGTGATGCTGGGCGCGTGGCGAGAACTCCGGTCATTGTAGCCCAAATCCAGCAAACCGCCGCTTTTCACATAGACCGCGCCAGTGCTGGCGACGCCGTTATTCTGGATCGTCAGTTCATCCAGAACCAGGTGGCCGCCGCTCTCAACAACTAACGGAGTCAAATTGGTAGAGCTGTCCGCCAGAAAGCCGGTGCCGTGGAAGATCAGCGTTTGCCCGTCCTTGACCGTGACTGTTTTGCCGGGGGCGACGCTGCTGGTGATGTGGACATCCACGATGTCGTATTGCGCCAGCTGTTCGTCTGTCGGCCAGTTATTGGTCAATTCATATGTCGTCTTGCCATTCGTACTGGTCACAGCCTGCACAGAGGGCAGCTCCGCAGCCAGCGCGGTGACGAGGGTGCTTGGGATGAGTGATGTTACCATAGCAAGCACCAGCAGCCATGATAATATTCGTTTCTTCATGGGATAATTACTCTCCTTTATTCCTTAGATTTCATGGGTCTGTGTTTGGCCTGTGACGGCGCTCTCACCTCATATCCGAGGGAGCGCGTGTCGTTTCTTGCCTGTACGGGGAGCGTTTCATCCCAACAGCGGGACGGCGCGTCCGGCACCG
>OQVS01001759.1_pt1 | contig 14470 bp, 9 predicted proteins | sample 1691601 | NCBI WGS metagenome assembly OQVS01 (sample SAMN03418268, study PRJEB22391) | human gut metagenome | biome: human-gut; feature: organic feature; material: feces | host: Homo sapiens | place: Tanzania | collected 2013-01
AGTCCCTCAAGAGATTCCCTTACGGCAACCTCAACAGGGCTACCCGCAAGTCTTCCGGCAACAACGGAGCATGTACGTCAACCTTCCATCTGGAAGATGGTTCCTACCTCAGGCTCCAGAACATCTCTCTCGGTTACACAATGCCTGACAAGTGGTTCCACAGGACAAGCATTTCCAAGATGAGACTCTACATCCAGGCCAACAACCTGTTCACATTGACTCACTACTCAGGATACAACCCGGAGGTCAACAAGAGATCTTCTGATGCTCTCAGACCTGGCGAGGACTACTGCTCGTATCCTCTTTCAAGGACATTCAGCGTAGGTATCAACTTTAATCTGTAATCGGACATGAAAACAATCATAAAAACAGCATTGACAGGAACTCTGCTCCTGAGTCTCGCATCCTGCAGCGACAGCTTCTTCGAGCAGTATCCGTCAAATAATGTGACTGAAGGAAACTTCTACAAGACGGACGAAGATTTCAATCAGGGTATCTATTCCTGCTACGACAAGATGAAAACCCAGATGGCTTTCTATCTCAATGAACTCGCCTACCGTAGTGACGAGTGCTATCTCGAATCAATGGCGGTGTCCACCCAGGACAGATATGACATTGACCGTTTTCAGGAGAAATCCAACAACGGCATCATGAAAAACATCTGGAATGCCTGGTACAACGGCATTTACAGATGCAATGACGTTCTGGTCCACATGGACGGCAAGAAACTCACCAACGGAGACAAATACCGTGGAGAGGCATTGTTCCTCAGGTCCTGGTGGTATTTCAGCCTCTACAGAGTATTCGGCGGCGTGCCGGTAACGACGACCGTAGTTTCTCCTGCAGATGCCAAGAAAATCGCAAGATGCAGTGACGAAGACATGTACAACAGGCTCACGGAAGACCTTACGGAAGCCATCGGCCTGCTTCCGGCAAAGAGGTCCAAAGAAGTCGCAAGAGTCACAAAAATCGCGGCTCAGGCATTGCTGGCGAAGGTTTATCTTACATTCGGGAAATATCCTGAGGCACAGAAAGTTCTTGAAGATGCCATGACCGACACGGGATATGGCCTTATGGCAACTACGGCCCAGGTCTTCGACATTTCCAACAAGATGAACAAGGAAATCATCTTCGCCCTCTACTACAACAAGAGCAACGATCACGGCCACGGATATTGGTACAGTGCCACCACCAACGTTCCCGCTGACATCAAGAATCCGACTCCTGAATTCAAGGCTATCTACAGCGCAGAAGACAACCGCCTGAACCTTATCAACACATACACGAAAATCAACAACTCGCTGTATGCCATAGCCAAGTGGATGGATACCTACGATGCACAGTTCACTACCCAGGTCGGCAATGATTTTCCTATGCTGAGATACGCTGACGTAGTCCTCATGTATGCGGAGGCTCTCGGTCAGCAGGGGAACATTTCAGGTGCCCTCACTTATCTGAACAAGACTCGCAAACGTGCAGGACTTACTGAACTCACGGAAGCGGAAGTCGCTGACAAAAAGGCGTTTATACAAGAACTTGCAGACGAAAGAGGCCGTGAATTCGCGCTCGAAGGACAGAGGTGGTTCGACCTCGTGCGTCTCGACCTCGCCGTGGATTTCTTCAAGTCGCGCGGGTATTCCGTAGATTCCCACAATCTGCTGTTCCCTATACCTCAGGACCAGATTGAGATTGTCAATGACAAGTCCATCCTCTGGCAGAACCCTGGTTTTTAATCCTTAACATTGAAAACAATGAAAAAGTTATTGTTCATCATATTGGCGGCCGCAGGCCTCAGCCTGTCAGCAACATCCTGCTGGAAAGAAAACCTTCCGGAGGTAGGAGCCGCACGTCATCAGGTGACAAACCTGAAAGCCGTTCCGGGTGACGAAGAAGTACAGCTTACATGGTCAATACCGGAAGGCTGGAATCCGACAGAGTATATCATCACATATACCGACGGTGACAAAATCACTCTGAAGACATCTGAAAAGAGCTACTTGGTTACCGGACTTACCAATGACAACACTTATAAATTTGAAGTTCAGGCAGTCTATGGAGACCTTATTTCAGGAGCAGTAAGTGCTGCGGCGAAGCCTACAACATCGAGGTTTGCCATTACGGACCTCGCTGCTGAAGGAAGTGCCAACATGGTTATCCTTTCTTGGACAAAACCGTCTACCGGCGTGTCCTCCTACACATTGACCTACTCCAGCGAAAACTCTGAGGCCCAAAAAGTTACTATTGAAGCAAACAAGGAGTCCTACACTGTGGATGAACTCGAAAATGATGTAATCTACACCTTCTCTCTTGTAGCCAACTATGCTAAAGGCCCGTCAGAGCCGGCAGTTGCGAAAGCGATGCCTGCGCTCGCTGTGCCTTACTTCATCGACAGGACAAAAGCCGCCGTGAACCAGCCGATCAACTTCAAGTTCAATACTGAAGGATATCCTTCCGCTACAAATGTCAGATGGACATTCCCTGACGGAAAGATATTGACAGGAAACGAGGTTTCATACGGCATTCCTTCATCCGGCACCAAGGAGGTAACCCTGACCGTTCACCTCGGAGACAAGGACAAGAGCTGGACCATCGAACTCCAGATTCGTGACTATGTCGTCAACTTCAACGAGTGGGAATGTATCGGAGCCAACTATAACGGATTCAAAGGCTCCTGCCCTGTATTCTCGCCTGACGGAAAGATGGTCTATAACATAACCTTCAACCAGACCACCTGTCTGTATGCATTCAATGTAGAGACAGGAGAACTTGCCTGGGTCTATAAGCCGTCATCCGTAGCGGGAAGTTATAACATGCTGACTGTCAATCCTGTAACAGGTGATATCTATTTCGGGACCACAAAAGCAGGCCAGTTCTACTGCGTGAATGCAAAGGGTGATCTCAAATGGAAATTTGACGGAGCAGGTTCAATGAAGAGTGCGGCTCCTGCCGTAAACAAAGCCGGCAGCGTGGTGTTCATCGGCGATGGGGCAGGCAATATCTTCGCCCTCGATGCTGCAAGCGGCTCTAAAAAATGGTCAGCCGCTCTCGGATCTGCTGCCGCAGGTCTTCTCGTCAATGGCAATGAACTCGTTGCCGGAGCAGTAAACGGAACGGTAACATTCTACAACACCGCAGACGGCACAGTCATTACGTCTCTCAAATTCCCATGCATGACCGACATCACAGGTTTCGCAGTCGGAAATGACAAGAGAACAGTCTATCTCCCTGCAAAAACAGCGATGTGCTCATTCGATCTGGAGACCAGGGCCATATTGGTAGAATCGCTGTCTGTGGCAGACAACGACCTCTATGAGCCCGTAGTTGCACCTAACGGAAACGTCTATGTGGCAGGAAAAGACAACTGTGTCTATTGCCTCGACAAAGACCTTACCAAGGTTGTATGGAAATACCAGCACACAGTTTCTTCAGGCAAGAATGTCAATGCGTTCAATTACTCTCACCCTTGTGTGGATACGGAGAACCACCTCTATATCACATCAGGTCAGGCATCAAACGTATCTTACATCTTCAATCCTGACGGAACAGTCAAGGAATCATGGACTTACGGTTCATCCAACCAGCAGAAACAGATGGGAGGAAACAACTATCTGAACGGCGTCCTCTATTCCGCATTCGTAGGAAACACCGGGGACAATGGTGCATTCTACGGCAAATATGTAGGCGGTGAAAGAGCCAATTCATGGAGTACCCATGGCGGTGACATCTGCGGTTCCTGCTGTTTGAAATAAATGACATTAAAAATCATTGAAAATGAAAAACTTGAGAATAATTTCAATCATAGCTGCAGCATTGACTTTGCCCGCATTTGTTGCCTGTACGGACGACAGTGCGGAAGTGCAGAACCTTGCTGCGAGGGCGACAATCTCTCACGGCGGCTACTGGTCGGCTGACGGAAGCATAAAGACTCCTACCTGGGGCAAAGAAGACAAAGGCGCCATCATGCTCTATGCTGACGGAAAGCTCAGCAAGGCGACAGCAACTCCACTTCTGTCCGGAGGCACTTCAGCTATGTTCCTGTTCAACATCCTCGCCAACAGGGAGGAGACGGACGTGTTGAGCTGGTACCCTGCCGATGCCGAAATCTCATTCAGCGGACACGACGTGACTGTCAACATCCCGACCGAGCAGACAGGCAACGAGATTCCTGTCATGTTCGGAACGGACAGGCAGAACGTGAACCGCTACGAAGGCTGCAAGTTCACGCTGAAGCCTGCCGGCTGCATGGTCTATGTCAATGTCGCTATGGGTGACTATGATGTCAAGTCCCTGGAACTCACCGCAAACGGAGGCGAGAATATAGCGGGAACAGTCACTGTCAATACAGACAACGGTACTGCTGTGGCAACTGCTGCTTCTGTCAAGGTTACTCCTGCCGCACCAGTCGATTGCAGGACTGCATCCGTATCGATTCCTGTCTATTGCGCCCCTGTGACATTGACAAAAGGCATTTCAGTAAAGATTGCCACATCTGCGGGGCAGACCATCACATCTTCTGTAAATGATGAGATGGTACTTACGTCCGGCGGAAAGTACAATACCGCGAAAGTGGCTGAAGGCGAGTCCACTGAACTCGTTTTCTGCGGGGACAACCATGTTTATGTCATCAATGCCAGCACGGCAAAAGATACTTACAAAGAAGGTATCCTCTGGAGCCTTGACGTGAAGACTCTTGCTCCTGTACTTGGTCTGGCCGAAAACAGATGCGACCATCTGGACGAGTGCAAGTTCGTGGACAACGGAACTAAACTCCTGCTTACAAGCTCTTACGGCTGGTGCGCGCTTCTGGACTATGCGACGGGGAAAGTCCTCTTCCATACCACTCAGACACCGAATGCCCACTCGGCTGAGTTCATTCCGGGCGGATATGTTGCAGTGGCCACTTCTACCGGTTCGACTGCATTGCATAATAAGGTGCAGCTCTACAGCATCGACAAGAGCGAGACGATTCTTGCCAGCGCAGAACTATATTCCGGTCACGGTGTAGTCTGGGATTACAGCAGAAACGTGCTCTACGGTGCAGGTGGCGATCTTGTCAAAATTTTCAATCTGACACTTGGAGCGACCCCTGCAATAACATTGAAGAAGAGCATCAAGGCGCCTAAGAACGGCATCCACGACCTGATGCGGGTGGACAACAACACGCTCACCGTCGCAGGTGACCACGCTTATCTTTTCAATGTCGAGACAGAATTGTTTACGGAAATGACTCTTTTCAGCGGTTCTGCATCCATCAAGTCATTGAACTACAACGGTGAGACCGGTGAGATCTGGTACACTGACGCCACGATTCCTGAAGGAAGTCAGAGCTGGTCGTCCCAGAAGATCAGATACAGCACCAACAAAGACGGATCCGGTGCCGAGCGTATCATCAAAGTCCCGGATATGGATATGTACAAGGTGAGGGTGAAGAACTGGTAGTTTTGTAAAAAAATGCCTATTTTTGTAAGTTAAATGCTTAACGACGACAGGCAACTATTGAACAAGATAGCAGATGGGGATGTCAAAGCACTTGGCATCCTCTATGTGCTATATGCCTCAAGGGTGCGTAATTTTGCATTCAGCTTGCTGAAGAACTCATCGGAAGCGGAAGACCTGACACAGGACCTGTTCTTGAAAATCTGGAACACGAGAGAGAATCTGAGAAGCGTGGATTCATTGCAGTCCTACCTTTTCAGCATGACTCACAATTCGGTGCTCAACTTGATCAAGCACAAGAACGTAAAGGACAGGTATCGTGACCACGCCGCAGATACGCACACTGAAGAATATGAGCCGTTGTCGCAGATAGATACCGCACAGTTGCTGCAGAACATCGATGAGGCGCTGGAGCGGATGTCGGTATTGCGTAAGACCATCTTCAAGATGCACAGATATGAACATAAGACATATCAGGAAATAGCTGATGCTCTGATGATCAGTCCGAAGACAGTACAGTACCACATATCTTGCGCATTGTCCGAGTTGCGGAAATTATTATAAAAACACATAATTTATATGAAACGTAATTTACTGATTTTAGCTGTTGCTGCATTGGGCATTGTTTCTTGCGGAAACAATGAGCCGCAGTATGCGAACAGGGCGGAGAAAATCGTCGCAGAGATTCACAACCCCGCTTCCAAGTATGTTGTAGTTGCTTGTCACAGAGGTGATTGGAGGAACTACCCGGAAAACTCCATTCCTGCCATCGAGTCCATTATCCGTATGGGTGCGGACATTATGGAGCTCGACCTCAAGCTCACCAAGGACAGCGTTCTGGTCCTGTCTCATGACGCCACCCTGAACCGCTGCACCACAGGAAAAGGCCTCGTAAGCGATTATACATTGGACGAAATCAAGCAGTTGAGACTGAAGAGAGCACACGGTGTCGCTACGGATTCACTCCGCATGCCTACCCTCCGCGAAGCACTCGAATGCTGCAAAGACAGGATTTGTGTCAATGTGGACCAGGGATATGAGTACTACGATATGGTACTGGCCATCACTGAGGAACTCGGTGTGACCGACCAGATTCTCATAAAGGGCAAGAAACCGGTAGCGGAGGTTGCTGCCAAAATGGCTGAGCATGAGCACAATATGATGTACATGCCTATCATTGACATCCAGAAGGAACATGGTCAGGCTCTCTTCAACGAATATATGGAGACAGGCACAGTTCCTCTTGCTTATGAGGTATGCTGGAAGAAGGCCACTCCTGAGGTCGAAGACTGCTTCAAGAAGATAATTGCTTCAGGTTCAAAGCTTTGGATTAACACTATCTGGGGAAGCCTCTGCGGCTATCTCGATGATGACAAGGCTCTCGACTGCGGCAATCCTGCTGAGGTTTATGACAAGGTCATCGCATATGGCGCGTCAATGATTCAGACAGACCGTCCTGAGCAGCTGATCAGCTATCTCCGTAAGAAAGGACTTCACGACTAGAGAGGGGAGCGGAGATGTTTGACTTCTTCAATATGAGCGCACCGTCAGCCGTTAAAGTTGCGCCTGAAAATGCTGACAAAGTCTGGAAGCGTAAGCGTTTCCAGACCTTTTTGACTATCACCTTCGGCTATGCCCTCTACTATGTGTGCCGCATGTCGATGGGCGTCATGAAGCAGCCGCTTATAGATGCGGGCCTGCTCAATGCCACCCAGCTCGGTATCATCGGCGCCTGCCTCTACTGGTGCTATGCCGTGGGCAAATTCGTGAACGGCTTCCTCGTGGACACTGCCAATGTCAAGAGATTCATGGCCGCCGGCCTGATCGCTTCCGTTGCCGCCAACTTCATAATGGGAGTGCTGGGCGTTTCCGCAGCTAAAGCAGGACTCAGCAGTTCATTGATATTCATCCTCTTCGCGATAATGTGGGGAATCAACGGCTGGGCTCAGTCAATGGGTGCTCCGGCTGCTATCGTGGCATTGTCCAGATGGTTCCCGCTCAAGATACGCGGAACTTATTACGGATTCTTCAGCGCGTCCCACAACATTGGCGAAGGCCTTTCATTCATATTCGTCGGCTCCATCGTGGCTGCGTTCGGATGGAAATGGGGCTTCTTCGGTGCGGCCTGTGCCGGCATCTTGGGAGTTATCATGGTGCTGCTCTGGCTTCACGACACACCTGAAAGCAACGGTCTGCCTCCGGTTGAGGTTCTCTCCGGTGAGAAGACACAGCAGGAATATGACGCAGACAAGGCCGCAGCCGGAATGTCCGCAGGCAAGGACAATTCAGAGGCTCAGACTCAGGAAACCAGAAGGATACAGAGAGCTGTGCTCAGGAATCCGGGAGTGTGGATATTGGCATTGTCCAGCGCATTCATGTACATGAGCCGTTATGCCATCAATGAATGGGGAACTATTTTCCTGCAGGAGACATACGACTACGAATTGAAAGCAGCTGCAGCCATCATCGGCATCAACCCTATCTTCGGAGTCATCGGAACCGTATTCTCAGGCTGGTTCTCCGACAAGGTGTTCAAGGGTGACAGAAAATATCCTGCATTCGTCTCAGGAATTCTCGAGGCGATCGCGCTGTTCCTGTTCCTCTTCGGCGGCGGAAGCAAGTTCGTGATTGTCCTGTCAATGATTCTCTTCGGTGTCGCTATCGGAGTGCTCATCAGCTTCATAGGCGGACTGATGGCCATTGACCTTGTGCCGAGAAAAGCCACTGGTGCTGCTCTCGGAATTGTCGGCATGGCATCATATGCTGCAGCAGGTATCCAGAATATCGTTTCCGGACTTCTGCTGGACGGCAACACTTTCGAGACAGTGAACAAACTTGGTGAAACTGTTGTAAGACACGACTTTACCTATGTCAGCTGGTTCTGGTTCGGAGCAGCTGTCATATCATTCCTGCTTCCGGTCCTGAACTGGAGACGCAAGCAGCAGGAAATCTGATAATACAGGACTACTACAGATCCGTTCCCCGCAGTTCTATTCCGTCGGCATCCCAGTCTATCTGGTCGGTATCCGGTTCGTTGAATGGCTGCAGGAACGGATTGTGCGTTCTCTCATCCGCAATACTGCTGGTTCCTCCGTGTCCCGGGAAAACCGTGACATCTGCAGGCAGGACCAGCAGTTTTTCCATAATGCCTACGATCAGCTGGTCATAATCACCTCCTGGCAGGTCTGTCCTTCCGATGCAGCCGGCGAAAAGTGTATCTCCCGTGAACAACGCCTTGTCTGCAGCATCGTACAGGCAGACGCCTCCCGGAGAGTGCCCCGGAGTGGATATGACAGTGAATTCGGTCTTGCCGAAACTCAATGTCTGATTGTCGGCGAGGGGCAATGTGCAGAAAGAAGTATCGACACTCTTCAGGCCGAAACGCCTGCCGTAATCGTCCCTGAGCAGGTAATCATCCTCCGGACTCATATAGACCGGAATACCATATTTTTCGGCACATTCTTTCGCTCCGTAGATATGGTCAGGATGCGCATGGGTGAGCACTATCATCTTGGGAGTCAGGCCTTTCTCCGCGATTTTGGAATACAGGGCTTCCGCCTCTCCGGCAGTGTAGAAACCCGGGTCAATGATGGCGCACTCACCGGTTTCGTCACCGGCGACATAGCAGTTTACCTCGAATGGATTGAAGTGGAATGTCAGTACTTTGAGCATAGTGATTGTCGTTTTGAACAGCACATTTTGGCAAAATTAAGAAAAACCGCTTTGTTTTCCTTGTGAAAGTATCGTATTTTTGCACTACAACACGTTCACAAGAAAACTATGCATATCGGAATAGCAGGCAACATAGGTTGCGGGAAAACGACATTGACCCGTATGCTCTCGGAGCATTATGGGTGGACTCCCAAGTACGAGGCGGTCACCTATAACCCTTATCTGGAGGATTACTACAAGGATATCAAGCGCTGGTCTTTCAATCTCGAGGTGTATTTCCTGACCCAGAGGTTCAAGGACGTGCTCGAGATCGCCCATTCCGATGATGTCATCATCCAGGACAGGACCATCTTCGAGGGCGTCTATATCTTCGTGGCCAACAACAAGGCCATGGGAAATCTCACGGACCGCGACTACGAAACCTATATGGACCTGTTCCGTCTGATGATGTCGCTTGTGAAGGCTCCTGACCTTCTCATCTATCTGAAATCTTCAGTTCCGCATCTGGTGGCCCAGATACAGAAACGTGGAAGGGAATATGAGAAAAGCATTGAACTTGAGTATCTTGAGGGGCTCAACGAGCGCTACGAAAAGTGGATTGCCGAGTACCCTGGCAGGGTGCTGACCATAGACGCTGACGGCCTGGATTTCCAGAACCGTCCGGAAGACTTCGCGTCCATCACCGACAAGATAGATTCAGAACTGTACGGCTTGTTCTAGCAGTACTTTTCCTGTCGCTCAGAAAAGCAATGCCAGGTGATAGGCGATGAACGCCATCAGCCAGGCTACCAGCATCGTATAGACGCAGCAGGCTATTGCCCAACGCCATTTTCCGGTCTCATTCTTTATCGCCACGAATGTCGCTATGCACGGGAAATACAGCAGGATGAATACCATGTAGGACAATGCCGCGGCCGGCGAAATGTCCTTCAGCAGCGCACTCTGAAGCTGGGTGTCCTCGCTAAGGTCCTGCCCTTCCGAAACCTTCGCCCCGTCTGCATACATCACGCCCAATGTGCTGACTACAAGCTCTTTGGCGGCGATACCCGTAAGCAGTCCCACATCCATTTTCCAGTTGAAGCCGAGCGGCTCCATGGCAGGTGACACCAGCCTTCCGAGCTGGCCGATATATGAGTTTTCCTGTTGTGCGGCATAGAGTGAGTCGATCTGCCCGGCGAGAAGTGACACCTCCGGTGTAGCCTCTGCATTGACCTTGTCGGAAACTGCGGCGGTGTAGGCTTCCTGAGCGACGGACAGCTCCTTGCTCTTAGGGAAATAGCCTAAGAACCAGATGATTATGGAGCAGACAAGGATGGTGGTGGCCATTTTCTGCAGATATTGCTGGCCCTTTTCCCAAGTATGACGCCAGATGGCTTTTCCGGTAGGAACCCTGTATGGCGGAAGTTCCATAACAAACGGCAGGTCGTCGTCTTTCACGAATTTGCTCAGCAGGATGGCGGAGAATATCGCGAGCACGATACCCAGCATATAGATGCCCAGCAGGGCAAGCGCCGCATTGTGCGGGAAAAACGCTCCGGCAATCAGCACGAAGATAGGCAGTCTTCCGGCACAGGACATGAACGGAATGATGGCTATGGTTATCATCCGGCTCTTTCTGCTCTCGATTGCACGTGTCGCCATAATCGCAGGCACATTGCAGCCGAAGCCCATCACCATAGGGATGAATGACTTGCCGTGCAGACCGATTTTGTGCATCAGCTTGTCCACGATGAATGCGGCCCTGGACATATAGCCGGAATCCTCCATCAGGGAGATGAAGAAGTAGAGTATCAATATGTTAGGCAGGAACACCAATACGCTTCCGACGCCGGAAATCACGCCGTCCACTACCAGGTCCTTCATCCATCCGTCCGGCATTATGGACGCTACGAATGCCCCGAATTTGCCGACCAGCCAGTCGATCCACTGCATCGGATAGTCGCCCAATGTGAACGTCGCCTGGAAAATGAGATAGAGTATCGCGATAAATATCGGGAACGCCATCCACCTGTTCGTCACGACAGCATCTATCTTGTCCGTCAATGTCTTTTTGGGCGTTATGTCCAGATGAGGCTTGTACGTCTCGGCGAGCGCGCCCTGGATGAAGGCGTACTTGGCGTCCACGATGGCCGACTCTGTATTTGTATGCAGCAGGTCTTCGATTCTGTTCTCTTCTTCAGTCCGCGCTGTTATGATTTCATCCCTGTTCGGAAGAGTCTCGATGACCTTCTCTATGTCCTTGTCGTCTTCCAAGTACTTGATTGCCAGATATCTTGTGGAGTACTTGTCCCTCAGTGAATGGTTCTTCTGAAGAAGAAGTTTTATACGGTCAATGCTCTTTTCGAGTTCTGCTCCATGGTTGATGTGAATATGTCTGGCGAGTTTCGCGTCGCTCTGAGTATATATCCGGATGACAGTGTCGAAAAGCTCCGGAATACCCGTTCCGTCCCGGCTTATAGTAGGGCAGACAGGCATACCTAAGAGATAGCCCAACTGCTTGATGTCCAGCTTGTCACCTTTCGCCTTCAGCTCATCGTACATATTCAGGGCCATCACCACTCTGAGGTTCATGTCGATAACCTGGGTGGTGAGGTACAGATTCCTTTCAATGTTGGATGCGTCCACCACATTGATGACGACATCAGGCACATTGTTTATCAGATTCTTGCGTACATAGAGCTCCTCAGGGCTGTAGGCGGAAAGCGAGTACGTTCCCGGCAAATCCACAAGCACGAACTTGTAGCCCTTATATTCGAAAGAGCCCTCTTTGGCATCCACGGTCACGCCGCTGTAATTGCCCACGTGCTCGTGCGAGCCTGACGCGATATTGAACAGTGAAGTCTTTCCGCAGTTGGGATTCCCCACAAGCGCCACCCTGATGACGTGGCCCCGCTCCTCGGCGAGGTTGCTCATCATCTTGTTCAGCGACCATTCCTCATCACAGTCGTCAGCGAAAATGGTGTCGAATGCGTGGTCCTGCTGCATGGCTTTCTTGGCCTCGCTTTCGCCGATCACCTCTATCTGGTCGGCCTCGCTCCGTCTCAATGAAAGTTTGTAGCCAAGTATCTCATATTCGATAGGATCTCTCAGCGGAGCATTGAGAACCACCGTCACTTTCTTTCCGGCGATGAAACCCATCTCAATCAGACGCTTCCGGAAGCTCCCGTGGCCGTTCACCTTTACGATGACGCCCTGCTCTCCGGTGTTCAAATCAGATAATTTCATACTATCAAAAATTTTAAATTCTTCCTTGTCCGCCGTTGCCGCCTACTCCATTGAATTCATGTCAATGAGGTTGTTCAGCAATGCATATACTGTCAGGCCGGCCACAGTCTTGATGCCGGTTTTTCTCGTTATGTTCTTCCTGTGAGTTATCACAGTATAGATGGAAATGAAGAAATGGTCCGCTATCTCCTTGTTCTGCATGCCTTTGGCCACACATACCAGTATCTCCTTCTCCCTCGCGGACAGCTCTTCTCCTTCTGCCTTCACCTCATTTGGGACTGATTTCAATGTAGAAGTCAGCTTCTGCTCTATCTCATCGGATCTGTCTGAAAGATAGATGGTCGCATCATATCCTGCCGCTATTCCGGCATCCATTGCAGATGAAAGCAGCGCTACCACAGGCACATCCAGAATGTTTTTTATCGTATCCCGTCCTGCAGAGCGCCCCGACCTGTCCAATGCCGCCATATCCACGATGACAATATCCGCATCATACTCTCCCAGCTGCTTCTCCGGCTCCTCAGACACATACTGAAGCATACCGCAGACATCGAAGCCGGAAAAATTGTCAATGACGTGCCTGATGCCCTCAGCAATGATTACTGACGGCTCGATTATGAGAATTTTTCTTACAGGTTCCCTCATTTTTCCTTTACTCCCAATGCCTTTTCCCTTGCCGCCGCCATAGGGACAAGAATTTCATCTTCAATATAAGTGTGTTTCCCCAGGTCGTCCTCCAATCTGTACAGACAATCCAGCACATCCTGTATGAGATTGCTGTCGCAGCTCTGAGGCAGATACTTCATCACTATATTCTTGAGGTCGTTCAGCTTTTCCTCCACATTCGAATGGCTCTCCTCATATTGCCCGATTCTGTAGCCTGTCCCTGTGACAGCCCCTTCAGAAAGTTCCTTTATATACGGGAATACTGTCGTCTCCTCATATTCGAAATGCTTCAGAATCTCGCTCTTGTACCCTTGACAGAAACGCTAAACGTTAAGACGATTCTGCTTTCTCTGCTCATGCTGCTTCTTCCACCGGGAGAGCTTTTTCTGTTTTATTTTATGAAAGACACGGATACGGGCAGCTTCCTGACAGGATTTATCACATTGGGAATGCTTCTGCTTGTGTTTGTTTTTGTGTTTCTGACGGGGTTATATCAAAAAACATTTTTATACAATAACGGTGCACATCCGGAAAGACTTCTGGGTGTATATGTGCTGGGGCTTCTGCTTGTGGCAGTCAACTCGTTTCTGCCGTGCCAGCTCTGGCTGTTTCTGCCGCTTGCCGTGATGCTCATGCTTGCATCTGGGCCGCAGACAGGGATAGGCGCTTATCTGATCCTGTTATATCTGCAGGAGCTGATCAGTCAGCCCGATCCGGTTGTATTTGTCAGCTTTGCACTGATCGGTATGATGGGGATGGTTTTATTCAGTCATCTGGATACGACCTTTTTATTTGGTGTGCCCCTATTTACAGCGCTTCTGTTTACCTGTCTGGCACTTCTTTGCATGGATTTTGCACAGCAGGGTACGATCACTTTTGAAAATGTCCTGTATACGGCGATCAATCTGTTTGTCAGCTTTATCATCCTGACACTGGTGCTGAAATATCTGAGTCTGCATATATTGCATAAAAACAGAGATAAATATCAGGAAATGAACGATCCGGAATATGTGCTTTTGACAGATCTGAAGCAATATTCCAAGAAGGCATATTATCATGCGGTGCATACGGCTTATTTCTGCGAGAAGATCGCCAGAAAGATCGGTGCGGATGAAATGCTTGCAAAAGCAGGCGGCTATTATCATAAGATCGGGCGGATGCGCGGAGAAGGGAATCTGAAAAATGCACTGGCGATCGCAAGGGAATATCATTTTCCGCCGGAGCTTGTACAGCTTCTGAAGGAATATGGCGGTAAAAACACGTCGCTTGTTTCCAAGGAGGCAGCGATCGTCCTTTTGGCGGATGCAATGGTATCGTCTGTCATGTTCTTATTTGAAAAGAATCCGCGTGCGGAGCTGAATTATGAACAGATCGCAGGCGTGGTTTTTAAAAAGCAGATAGAAAGCGGTATTCTGGATCATTGCAGTCTGACGATCAGTCAGCTGAATGAGATACATAAGATATTTGTGGA
>OQVS01001763.1_pt1 | contig 14460 bp, 14 predicted proteins | sample 1691601 | NCBI WGS metagenome assembly OQVS01 (sample SAMN03418268, study PRJEB22391) | human gut metagenome | biome: human-gut; feature: organic feature; material: feces | host: Homo sapiens | place: Tanzania | collected 2013-01
TTCCACCGGTTCGGGTAAAACTTTACTTGCGCAAACTTTGGCTAAAATTTTGCGTCCGGCTGACGTGATCGCTTTTTATGGAGATTTAGGAGCTGGCAAAACTACTTTTGTGCGCGGTTTAGCCAGGGCTATGGGAGCTTCTGAACGCGTTTCTAGCCCCACTTTTGTGCTTATGCATATTTACGAAGGGCGCATTCCTATTTACCACTTTGACGCTTATCGTTTAGAAAACAGTGAAGAATTGCTTAATATCGGTGCAGAAGAATATCTTGGCACCGATGGTATAGCTTGCATAGAGTGGTCGGAGCGTACAGAGGAACTATTGCCTAAAGATTGTCTGCGCTTAAAAATTTATTATCGTACAGATTTGGGCCCTACCGGACGAGAATTGGTCTTCGAGTCTGATGGAGGTCGCGGTCAAAAAATAGTTGAGGCTTTACAAAATGATTCCCAAGAAAATAGATTACCATAAGTCTTTGATTATAGGTATTGATTGCTCCGGTGAGAGTTTTAGCGTGGCTCTAGTTCAAGATGGTCGTTGTTTGGCAGAGCGTGGTGGTTTTAGTCCTCGCTCTCACCTTTGCCGTCTTTTCCCTTCCATTAAAGGAGCTCTCGAAGAGATCGGCGCTTCTTTTAAAGATGTCGGCGCTGTAGCTGTGACTATTGGCCCTGGCTCTTTTACCGGTTTACGCTTAGGTATAGTGACAGCTAGGACAATTGCTCAGACTATCGGTTGCGCTTTGGTAGGTGTAAATACTTTAGAGGCTTTAGCGGCAGCTCATCCCGGCTGTTCTTGTCTTTTGGCTGGCCTAGATGCCAGAAGAGGAGAAATTTTTGCTTCATTTTTTGATACTTCCGATGGTACTTTGCGCCGTCTGTGTGCTGATAAAGCTTACTCTCCTCAAGACTTAGCTGCAGAAGCAATTCGTTTGGGATGCAAATTGGCTGTAGGCAGTGGCCCTGTTCGTTACCAAGAAGTATTGCAAGAGAAAGGATCAATCTTAGTTTCTGCATCTGTCGATGCTCAAGTGCGTGGAGCATGGGTTGCCTTTTTAGGCGAAAAGGCCTTTAAAGCCGGGCATACCCAGGGCATCTTGGAATTAGCTCCCGTTTATTTGCGTTCGGCTGACGTTCAGTTAGGCTAAAAAATGGCTATTCCAAAGATAGAAATTCGCCGATTTACCAAAGATTTTTTGGATCAAGCTTCTGAATTGGAACTTTTGGTTTATGGCGAAAAAGAAGCCTGGCCCAAAGAGTCCTTCGCCTTTGATATAGAACGTGGTTATGCCCGCTATTTAGTTATTTTGGCTGATGGACATGTAATCGGTTATGCCGGCTCTTGGAATTTGCTGGGCGAATTGGAAGTTAGTACCGTAACTATTGCACCTCAGTGGCAAGGACATGGCTTGGGGGTTTACCTTTTCGCCAATTTAATAGCCAAAGGGCTTGAAGATGGAGTTGAAGCCGCTACTTTAGAAGTCCGTTTTAATAATGAACCGGCTTTATCTGTCTATCGCCGTTTCGGTTTCAAGGCTGTCGGAGTTCGTAAAAAATACTATGAAAACCGTTACGATGCTATTGTCATGCGGGTTGACAATATGCAAGATCCGGCTTACGTTCAGCAAGTTAAAGGCTGGGCCGACAATTGCCATTTGAAAGGATTGGACTAGAAAGAGATTATGAGTAATCGCAGCAATGCTAATTATATAAAGTGCGATCCGTTTTATCCCAAGTATATTTTAGGCTTAGAATCCTCTTGTGACGAAACTTCTGCCGCTATTTTGGGAGAAGGACGTGAAATTTTAGCTAATTTAGTTTCTACACAAATTCCTTTGCATGCTAAGTACGGTGGGGTTGTGCCTGAAGTAGCCTGTCGTGCTCATATGGAAGTTATCAATCCTATGATTGAGGAAGCTTTGGAAAAAGCCAATCTGAAATTTAGCGATTTAGAGGCTGTAGCTGTTACTTGTGGCCCTGGCTTGGTAGGAGCGGTATTATTAGGTGTGGCTGCGGCCAAAACTTTAGCCGGATGTTTGGACATTCCCTTAATAGGTGTCAATCATATGGAAGGCCACATCTTTTCTGCCCTTTTGGAAAATTCCGATTTGGAATTGCCTATGATTTGCCTTTTGGTTTCCGGCGGTCACACAATGTTGGTGAAAGTAGATGGCCCCGGATCTTATGAAGTGCTCGGTTCTACGCGAGATGATGCCGCTGGTGAAGCTTTTGATAAAGTTTCTAAAGCTTTAGGCATGGCCTATCCCGGTGGCCCCAAGATTCAAGAAATGGCTCTCAAAGGCAATAAAAATGCCATTCCTTTTGCGCGTCCGATGATCAATCAAGGATATGAGTTTTCTTTTTCAGGCTTAAAAACTGCTGTATTGCTCCATTTGCAATCTGAAGAACGCGGCACCGATGCTGACATTTGCGCTTCTTTCCAAGAGGCAGTTGTCGATGTGTTAAGCACCAAAGCCTTTAGAGCTGTACGTCGCTGTGGAGCTAAGTCTTTAGCTTTGGCTGGTGGTGTTGCTGCTAATAAAGCTTTGCGCGAAAGATTAGCCGAAGGAGCCGAGCGTTTGGGTATAACTTTTGTCTGTCCTAAATTTGATTTATGTACTGACAATGCCGTTATGATTGCCAAGGCCGGTTGGGAATTAGCTGCTCAGGGTTGGCGTTCTCCCTTAACTTTGGACGCTAAACCAAATTTAGATTTGGTGTAAATTTTATCTATGAAATTAGGTTTTTGTTTAAGTGCCGAACAATTCGCTCCCGCGCAGCTGATCGAGCAAGCTAAAGGGGCTGAGAAGGCCGGATTTGACGGTCTAATGATTTCTGACCATTTACAACCTTGGGTGCCGTGGCAAGGCCAAGCTAGTCACGCCTGGACTATGTTGGGAGCTCTGAGCCAAGGTACTAGCTTGCCACTTTCTACCGGAGTTAGCTGCGCGGGAGGACGTTGCCATCCTGTTATTTTGGCTCAAGCGGCAGCTACGTTGGAGTGCCTCTGTCCAGGACGTATTACTTTAGGACTAGGTGTAGGCGAAGCTTTGAATGAGCATGTCTTCGCTTCTTATTGGCCAGAACCAAAAGAAAGGGTGCAGCAGCTTTTGGAAGCTGTCAGCCTAATTACCAAGCTGTGGAGCGGTCAAGAAGTACGCTTTAAGGGTGAATATTTCAAAACCGAAAGCTTGCGCTTATACACATTGCCTGAAGTGCCTCCAGGGCTGATGATTGCTACTTCCGGCCCTTATTTATGTTCTAAAGCAGCTTCTTTAGCCCAGACTTGGTTGACAGTGTGGGCTAGCAAAGACAAATTGCAAAAATTGCTGGGCAAATTCAGAGAAAGTTGCGGCTCGGCAAAAAAAATAGCCCGTTTACAAGTACATGTAAGTTGGGATGTTACTCAGGAAAAAGCTTTAAATGCAGCTATGCAAGAATGGCCCAACGGCGGCTTAAATTTTCCCAAGGGCGATATTCGCTTTCCTGAAGTGTTAGCCGAAATGGCTAAAATGGTGCGTCCAGAAAATTTTACCAATCGAGTTATTATCACGTCCAATCCCGCTGACATTTTGGCTATGTTGCAAGAAAGCGCCGCTTTAGGCTTCGATGAAGTCTATATTCATAATTGCGGCCGCAATCAAACTGAATTTTTGCATATGTGCTCTCAAGAACTGATACCGGCTTGGAAGAGTATTGATCCTACGGTCAAACGTTCCTGAGCATTTAGCTCGATAGGCAGCAAAATCTAGGGGAAAAAGTTTTTCTCTTCCGGCCGCAGCAAAGCTTGAGCTGTCAAAGTGCTGGGCTGCCAATCGAAGCCGCGGGCAATTACAAATGGCGCTCTTTTTAGTTTGCCGCAAGCTAGCTCGGCTCCGGCTGCCAGGGCGTCGGCGCTAGCCATACGAGTTACTTTCAAGATGCGGCCGGCACTATCTGCTTGGCCGCGATAATCTGTAAAAGGATCAAAACCGCAACAACCTATAGCCACATTTACTATACCTTCGCGCCAAGGTCGGCCAAACGAATCGCTGATAATTATAGGTACAGCAAAGCCTGTCCGAGCTTGCAACTCTGTATATAAGCGTTGGGCTGACAGATCCGGATCTTTGGGCAATAGGCAAGCTGTCGGCTCGCTGTCGGTTGTTGAGCCTTGGCCAATATTGGATAGATCTATGCCGGCATTGGCGCAAGTAAAGCCTTGTTTGGTCTTTACTATTAGGCACCCGCGGCTCATGCGCACAATAGCGGCACTCTCTTGCAATACCAATTCTACTAGTCTGGCGTCTTTATTGTAGCGTTTTCCATAGCTTAAAGCTAAAGGCGAAGGTTGTACTTGGCTAAGTTTTACTAATCGGCCTTCCGTTTTGGCTACCGCTTTGTGAGTGACAATTATAATATCGCCCTGGGCTAGAGGAATAGGAGCTGCTTCTAGCAGGATCGAAACTAAATTGTGGCCTGGTTCTAGTTCTTTGTCTGTGGTAATGGGGATAAAAGAGACAGCTCCTGGCGCAGTGTTGGGGCAAGCATATTTGTCGGTAGCCAAAACTTTTTTTTCCTTTCCGGCTCTGAGGTCAATCTAAAGTCTCTCTGTTTCAACGTCGGTTGCCGCTGCCCTTGAAAAATGTGTTTTTGGAGGCTTTCTCACGTGAACTTAGCCAATTTCAGACGCTGGGAAATTATAGGCAGCGGCGGCAAAACTACTTTTATGTTGGAAAATGCCAAGCTTTTGTCCAGGCAAAAGTGCGGCCAAGCCAAAGTGATCTTTACTACCAGCACCCATTTGGCTTGGCCCGGCGCCCGGCAGCATTTTTATCCCGGCCAACTTTTGGAGTGCGGCAATTTAGAAAGCGGCAGCTTAGAAGCAGCCGAAGCTCGGTGGCGTGAAGCTTCTTCTCTGGCTTCGGCTGCAAGCTCTTCTGCTCAAGGTTATGCGGGCCGCTTGTGTGGTCTAGCTCGCCTAAATGCCGAACGTACTAAATGGATAGGCTTTACTCCGAGCGAGCTAGACAAAATAAGCTGTTGGCCGGGATTGGATTATTTGTTGGTAGAAGCCGACGGCTCTAAGTGTTTGCCCATAAAGGCTCACGCATCTCATGAACCGGTTTTTTACCCTCAAGCCGATTTAGGCGTTGCTATTATCGGCATGCAAGGTTTGGGCAAACGCGTAGAAGAAGGCCAAGTGCATAGGCCCGAACTTATGTGTCGGCTTCTCCAGTGTGAGCCGGGCGCCGTAGTAGGCGCAGGCCCATTTGTGCATTTGGCCTGCGCCTACTTGGCACTTTTGCCTACACAGGATAAAGTGCTCGTTTTTAGCCAGGCAGAAAATTCGCCTCCAAATCTTTTGGCCGAGTTGGCTGCCCAAGTGCGAAAGCATTATGCTGCAGTTTATATTCTAAGCCAGGCAGCTGACGAGCAAGGCCAAATTGTATATCGCGAATTTTAGCCTTTGTTGTAGGGCCGCTCTTCGCTTAAGCCGCTCCGTCATGCTTGAACTTGTATATTAAGCGCTGCCGGTGCCAACAATTGTCGCAATTGCCGCAGTATTCTTCACCGGCTTGGGCCAGACTTTGCAGCAAAATTCGGCGGCGGCACATTTTAGTGCGGCAATAATTTTCTATAACGTCCAAGCGCCGCTGTGCCGCCTCTTTCAAAGATGCAAAGTAGTCAAACAAATGCTCTGGTTCAAGCCTAAGCTGCGTTGGCGCTTGCCAATCGGCTTCATATCCCAGAGCGGCCCTAACTAGCATAGCCCAGGCGCCGGAACTCATAGCCCGAAAATTTGTGCGTCTCATTTCGGAGGCTGTCAAATTCTCTGCCGAAGCCAAACGCACAAATTGATCTATTTCTTGTATTTGCGGAAATTTGTCTTCTAAGCAATGTTGCAAATGCTTAAAGTCTTCCGGCGCCCACATAAGAAGGCAGCGCCCAGGAAGCCTGTCGCGTCCGGCCCGCCCCGACTCCTGAAAATAGCTTTCTGGAGCTGCCGGAGGAGCCATATGAATTACTTGGCGTATGTTCGGTTTGTCTACACCCATGCCGAAAGCTATTGTGGCAGCTATCAAATCAAATTTTTCTTCTAAGAATCCTTGCAAAATTTCTTGTCTAGTTTCGGTTGACAAACCGGCATGGTAAGGGGCAGCTCTAAATTGTTGGCCTCGAAAAAAAGTGGCTATTTGCTCTGCTTGGTTGCGGCGGGCCACATAAATTACCGCTGGTAGCCCTTTGGCATGGCGCAAGTGAGCCAAAGCCAACCAAGGGCGTTGCCGAGAAGCACTTTTTATAACTTTGTAACTGAGATTGGGCCTATCTAATGACAAACGCGAGAGTAAAGGTCTATCCAACCCCAAACTTAGGCTTATTTGTTGGGCGCTTTCAGGATCGGCCGTTGCTGTCACAGCCAAAATGGAGCGTGGACGCAAAATCCGCACAATTTCACCTAAGCGCAAATAACTACTGCGAAAATCGTGGCCCCATTGGTTTATGCAATGAGCTTCATCTATAGCTAAAAGTGAAATTGTTTGAGTTTGCAATCTGGCTAAAAAAGCGTCTTCCAGGAGACGTTCTGGAGAGGCAAATAACAATTTTAGTTGTTTTTCTTTAAGTTGATTTAAAATTTGTGTTTTCTCTTGTATTGATTGAGAACTGCTCAGATAAGCTGCAGGTAAATTGCGCTTTTGCAATTGTTTAACCTGGTCTTCCATTAAAGCTATCAGAGGGGAAACTACGAGCGTTAGTCCTGGCATAAGAAGAGCAGGTAATTGATAAGTTAAAGATTTGCCGGCTCCAGTAGGCCAAAGAGCCAAGACGTCTCGGCCGGAAAGCAAAGCTTCTACAACTTCACGTTGGCCGGGGCGGAAGTTGTCCTTGCCAAAAAAAGATTTCAATAAATATGTTAAATTGCTCATAACCTGCCTCCTAAAATTGTATTTTGGAAACAGTCTATATTTAAGAATGGAAATTAGCCTGAAATACTATGTCGGAAAATAAATGCGCCTTAATTCTTTTAGGCGCCGGGGGTTCTGCACGTATGCATGAGCCTAAACAGCTTCTGCCTTGGAAAAATCGGAGTAATTTGCTAGAGCATGCTTGCCTTACTTGCTTAGCTAGCCAAGCTGTTTGGAATATTTTTGTATTGGGAGCCAACAGAGAAAATATTTTGCAAGCTTCTCCTTGGTTACAAAAAGGACTAGAACAATATGTTTGCCCAACCGATCATATTGCTAAAAATAGGCGTTTTAGTGTGGCTTTTAACAAGAATTGGGCGTCTGGCATGGCTTCTTCTTTACAAATTGGTTTAGGCAAATTGGTGAATCTCTTTCCGCAAGAAGATACTCTCGATTGTGCAGCCGTATGTTTAGCAGATTTGCCTCTATTAAAAACAGAGACGATCAACAATATTATCAAAGCGAGTGACAATCTGACCCAAGCCGAAAGACGAAATACGATTATTGTCCCTATTTGGCAAGGACGGCGCGGCCATCCGGTAATTTTTGGTCGAGATTTTTGGCCAGAATTGATGCAACTGAGTGGAGACAGAGGAGGAGGAGCGGTTTTAAAAAAATATCCCTCGCGTTGTCTTTTTTATGAAACAACGGGGCCGGAGATATTTACTGACTGTGACACTTGGGACGCTTACGCAAACTGTTGCCGTCAGGAAAATTTCACGCTCCCGCTCTTGGAAAATACAAGTCATAATGAATTATAAAGCTACTTTAGTTGGCATTCGCGGTGGGGGCGATTTGGCCAGCGGTATTGCCCATCGTTTATTTAAAGCCGGCTTTCCTATTGTTATAAGTGAATTGGCTAATCCGCGTATGGTACGGCGCAGCGTCTGTTTTGGCGAAGCCGTATGGGAAGGCAAAGTACAAATTGAAGGTGTTGAGGCTAGACTCATCCACTCTGAAGTTGAACTTCAGGGCGTACAGCAGCATCATTATATAGGTGTGGTAGTCGATCCAGAAGGACAAATTTTTGATAAATTGTCAGTACGCTTCTTAGTTGACGCTCGTATGTTGAAAAAAGAAGTAGTCGATCAGCGCAGACAAGGGCGTTTAGTTATTGGAGTAGGGCCAGGTTTTTGTGTCGACAAAAATGTTGATCTTGTTATAGAAACCATGCGAGGTCACACTTTAGGACAAGTAATTTATCAAGGAAGTGCTCTTCCCGATACCGGAATCCCGGGAATTATTGCCGGAGAAAGCAAACGCCGTCTTCTCAAGGCACCTTGCTGTGGTATTTTTCAAGCCGAAGCTGAGCTTGGAAAGATGGTTCTTGAAGATGAAGTTGTAGGACGTGTAAATGATATTCCGGTGAAGGTGCTGTTAAGTGGCAAATTGCGAGGATTGATTCGCAGCGGTACTGAAGTTAGAGCCGGAGAAAAAATTGGCGATTGCGATCCCAGAGGAGATAAAGTCGATATTTATACAATTTCTGATAAAGCTAGAGCTGTCGGCGGCGGAGTGTTGGAAGCGATAGTTGGAAGATTGTTTAGTTAATAGACTTAACCTTTTACTAAACGCCTTTTTGCCTAAATATTGCAAAAAAAACTGCACAAAAGGGCAGGAACAGATATTGTAATTGAGAAAATGGGTTGAGCCTTTCGGGGGAAAAGTTTCGCCTTGGACAGATGTAGCTTCGGCTTTTTTTGGGCTGCAGCTTTCTGATATATTGATTTTAGGACTAAGGAGTTCTTCTTTAACATGACTCGTGGTACGGCAATTCGTGCAATGATTATGGGCATGACCGTAATGGTCTTGACCGCCGGTTCTAGCTTTAACGCTGATGCCAAAACTCCCAAAAATAACAGTGCCGATCTGGAAAAAGGACGCAAGATCGTTATTGTGCACACCAACGATCTTCACGGCAATATCGAACCGGACAGTAAAAACCGTGGTGGTCTAACTCGTATCGCTTCTTTAATAAAGAAGATCAGAACCGAAAACCCCGGCAAAGTTATTTACTTCGATTGTGGCGACGTAGCTCAAGGGACTCCGGTTTCTAATTTATTCCATGGTGAGCCCATGTACAAATCCCTCAGCTATATGGCTCCTGTAGCCGGAACTTTGGGAAACCACGAATACGACTGGGGCATGGATGTTCAGAAAAAGATGCTCAGCAATGCCAACTATCCTATCTTGGTGGCCAATGTGGTCAACAGTAAGGGCCAAAATCCTTACAAGCCGTACATGATTACCAAGATCAATGGCGTTAAGATTGGTGTTATCGGCTTAATCGCTCAGGATATCCCTGGCTTGGTGAAAAAAGGCAATACCGCCGATTTGAAATTCTTGGATCCGGCTGAAACTTGCTTGAAGTACATCCCCAAGATGTATAAAGATGGCGCCGAAATGATTGTGGCTGTCAGTCACTGCGGTGTCGATACTGACAAAATTACTGCTGAAAAAGTTCCCGCTATCGATTTAATTGTAGGCGGTCACTCTCATACCAAGCTTGACAAGGCTATCAACGTAGGCGGTCATACCTGGATCGTGCAAGCTGATCACTACGGTCGCTATTTAGGTCAGATCGAAATGCACGTAAATCCTTACAATGGCAAGATTTACGATTTCGATTATAAGTTGATCCCTGTCGATAAGAGCTGCACCATCGAGGCCGATCCTACCGTAGCCGCTATTGCCAAAAAGTACAACGATCAAGTACGTCCTTTAATGGAAAAAGTCGTGGGTAGTCTCAAAGACGATTTGAGTATCAGCAACGCTGAAGGACAATACGATTCTTCCTTAGGCAATGCTATTTGCGATGCTATGAGAAAAGAATCCGGAGCTGATATTGCTGTTTACAACTGGGGAGGTATTCGCCTTGAGAATGTTAGCGCTGGAGAAGTAAAGTTAGATACGCTCTTCCGCTTGCTGCCCTTTGACGATCCGGTCGTTGTTATTAAGGTTAAAGGTAAAGATTTAATCGATCTTTTCACTCAGTCCATTCGCATGACTGAAACTGGTCCTTTGCAAGCTTCCGGTGTAGAGATGGTTGCCAATGGCAATACCAAAGAAGTTATTTCTCTCAAAGTTAATGGCAAGGACGTCGATCCCGAAGCCGATTATACTGTTGCCACTACCGAGTTCCTTTCTAAGGGCGGCGACAACTACAGTGCCTTGGGTCGCGGCGAAACTACCAAAACTATCGGCATTACCAGAGATGTCTTTGTCGATTATTTGAAGGGCTTCGACAGTATGCCCGCTCCCGCTACCGGTAGACTTATTAAAAAGTAAAATAACTTCATTTTAGCTTTTAATTTGTCAGCTTAGGAAGATACGCTTCGTTTCTGTGTTCTTGATAACTTACAGAAGCGAGGCGTTTTTTTGTGGGCATAATTAACGATCTCAAGACTTCTAAAGTATCCAAAAAACATTTTAGATAGCTTTTTACAAAAAAATATTTTGTTTTTTGCAAAAAGCTCTTGACGAAGCTAGACTATGTGTATATAATGCACTCGTTCCCGAGAGATAGCGAGATAAACGCTTCGAACGAGAACGAGAGAAAACAAAATGGTAGTGAAGACTACGATGCCGAATCGTCTAACGGTAGGACAGCGGACTCTGGATCCGTACGTGAGGGTTCAAATCCTTCTTCGGCAGCCAACTTCATGCCACGTTGGTCTAGAGGATCAGGACGTCGCCCTCTCACGGCGAAAATCGCGGGTTCGAATCCCGCACGTGGTACCATTTAGGGCTGGTAGCGTTTCCCCCCCCCGCGTACCGGCCCTTTTCTCTATGTAGATAAAGAAAGCTCGATTCCGTCTGGAGTTCGGGCTTTTTTTATTTTTATTTTTTTATAGATATTTCTGAGAAAATAATCTAAAGCTATTTTTTTCAGGACTAATATTTTTTGTGGCTGTTATAGTACAATGAGCTAGTATGGAAAATGTCTTAGTCTATGTCAAAAAAGCCAGACGCTTACAGTGTCTGATTTCGTTTTTTGTTTTTGTTTTAGTTTTTGCCGGTTGGGGACCGGCTTGGGCTCAACAAAAAGTCAACTATTATAGTGAAGTATTGCCTAATGGTATGCTTTTAATTTTGTCTGAAAATTATGCTTCTCCGACATGTTCACTTAATATCTTTTGTAAAGTAGGCGGTTTTGAAGAAACGCCGGAGACTATGGGCATATCTCACTTTTTTGAACATTTGTTCTTCCGCGGTACCCCAACTTTAAACGGCTATCAATTTAAAAGGGCTATCGAAGCTTTGGGAGGACAAACCAATGCTTCTACAAGTCGCGATTTTACTCACTATTACATCAACTTACCTAGTAAAAATGCTGTTAAGGGCATGCATCTTTTGGCCGATGCCTTAAAAAATGCAGAATTAGATCAAGAATCTATCGATCAGGAACGCAAAGCTGTTCTGGAAGAATATCGTATGAACTTAGAAAGCCCTGCGCGTATCATGAATCAACTGATCAGCGAAATGGCTTATGGCGATCATCCTTATGCCAGGCCTATTATCGGCACCGAATATACGATCAAATCTTTTAACCGCCCTGATTTTTTGAAATTTCGTGATACTTTTATCGCTCCTGAACGTACCAGCGTAGTTGTAGTTGGAGATTTTAATAGCGCAGAAATGCTCAATGTGTTGCGTGAGGAATTTTCTTCCTTTACACGTCCTCAAAAACGCATTATCAGCAATTATGCCTCTATCAAAAAGCCGGAAAAAGAAATAGCCAATACCCAGGAAGTTAAGGCGCAGTCCAGCTTTATTATGGTTGGTTTTGTAGGGCCTTCCATTCATGATAAGCCAGATATTTACCAAGTTGACGTTATGTCTTTTTTGTTAGGTTTGGGGCGTGGCTCTTTAATACAGCGCGAATTGGTTAAGAAGGGCAAAATCCAAGATGGTGGCGTACAATTTTTAACTCAGCGTTTCCCTGGTTTAATTTCAATTTACGGCATAGGCAAAGTTGGTAACGAAGAACGTATCAAACGTGAATTATTGTCTTTAGCCGATTCTGTGTGCCAAGGTAAGTTTACAGAGCGCGATTTGCGTAGAGCTAAGGCATTTTTGCGCAGCAATTATTCTTTTTCGGAAGAAACTAATGCCGGCAAAGCTGAAAATTTGGGCTTTTATGCCTCTATCGATGATGTAAAATTTACTAATCGCTATTTGGAAGAAATTGAAAAAGTCAGTAAAGATGAGGTAGTAGCGGCAGCTAATAAATATTTAAGCGGAGGATACTACTGCGTAAAATTAGTTGGCCAACCTCCCAAAAAGACGAACAGCTCTAATGCCGTAAGTGAAGAAGCGGCCACTCCCGGCAATTATGCAACTGAGCACTAAAGAAAGGTGAGTCCATGTTCAAAGTCTTGACAAAAATTGTTACAGGTTTCGTTCTCGCTGCTTTCCTTTCGTCGTCGGTAGTTTATGCTGATGAACTTAAGAAAAGCAATTTAAAGTTGCCTACGTTGCCTGATTATAACCGCTCTACGTCCGCTACCTATAAAATCGATAATTTTTCACTTTCTGGAACTTCAGCCGCTTCAGCTGCTACTGCGGCAGTAAAAAAATATGTCTTACCTAACGGGTTGGTATGTTTAACTTTAGAATCTCCAAGCGAAAATTTAGTAGTGCTAGACTACTTAGTGCGTTGCGGAGTCAGTCAAGAAGGCAGCAATTTGCAAGGATACAATTTCTTGATCTTAAAAATGCTCAACAATCGTATTTCCGATGATAGTGAAGGGGACGATGTTGTAGAAATTACCGGAACGTTGGTCGATGATGGAGCTTCAGCCGATTATAGCCGTTTGAGCATCACTACTTCGCCGGTTAATTATATGTTTATGTTGCGCCGCTTATGCAAAGCTGTATCTAATCCGGATTTTTCTGAAGCTGAGTTGCAAAGGGCTCGCGAGCAAACTTTAAATCGCATGGGGGAAGGGGGCGGCACTTCCGATCAGCTCTATGATATTTTTTTAAGCTGTTTTTACAGATTGCATCCTTATAAACGTTCCCCACAAGTAGTACCAGTTATTCTAAAAAGGGCTACGGCGGCTGACGTCAGCGCTTACTTTAAAAACAACTTTACTCCGGATCGTACGGTGATAACCGCAGCTGGCCGACTTAACGGACAGAGAGTGCGTAAGGAAGTAGCTTCCGATTGCAGCGCCTTGATACCGGCTCGAGAAAAAATTTTAGAAGTTCAGTGGGAGCCACAAGCTTCCGAAAAAGAAGTTTATTTATATTCTCAGTCAGAATTGGCTTGGGTTTTGCTTGGTTATCAGGCTCCTTCTTTGCAAAGTTCTGACTATGCAGCCATGCAAGTTATTTACGGAGCCTTAGGTGCCGGGCTTAGTTCGCGCCTTTGGACTCAATTGCGCGAAAATCGGGGTCTGGCTTATGAAGTGGGAGCCAGATATCCCGAACTTTTGGGGCCTTCACATCTCTTATGTCACGTAATTACTAAGCCCGGATCTGTTGGAGTAGCTAGACGACGCATGCTTGCCGAAATAAATAAGCTGAAGAAAGACGGTATGAGCGATCTGGAATTGGCGGAAACTAAAGAAAAGTTGCTTGGTATGTATTTATTAGAAAGAGAAAGTATGAGTGGCAGAGCTTTGCATTTAGGTATGGCTGAACTTTCCGGCGCCGGTTACGAAAGTGATGCTCGTAAATTGCAAGAATTGCAACGTGTAACTGTATCTGATGTAAAAAGAGTAGCCAACGAATACTTGCGGGAGCCCACTTTGATAATGGCTAGGCCCGGCGGTCGTTTCTATTTTGATTGGTAAAGAGCTTATGATTAGGCAGGGGAGCCGACTGCAATAGGCTAAATATTGGCTGTTGGTATACTTTTTTGTAAACGACGGTTGCGGGAAAGAAATTAGAGTTAAAGTATGATTTGGTTATTGATTTTATTGGCAGCTTGCTACTTGTTAGGCTCGTTCCCTTCTGGAGTTGTAGTAGCTAAACGCTTTAACGGCGCCGATCTCTCAAGTTTAGGAAGTGGTAGTATAGGCACTACCAACGCCTATCGTGTTTTGGGCTTGAAGGCCGCGCTAATTGTATTAGTATTAGATGTTTTGAAGGGCTTTTTGGCAGTATGTCTGTCGTATTTTGTTTTTGTGCCCGATTTTATGCATCCTCTTGTTAAATTATTGTTCGGCTTAGCAGCTGTCGCAGGTCACAATTGGTCAATATTTTTGAAATTTAAAGGCGGCAAAGGCGTCGCTACAACATGTGGAGTCTTTTTAGCTTTAACTCCTCAAGCTATAGGTATAGCGGCACTCCTGTGGTTGGGAGTAGCCCTTTTAACTCGCTGGGCTTCAGCCGCTTCGCTTTCGGCAGCTTTTGCTTTTCCTTGCATAGCTTATGTTTATGGAGCTTCGGCTTTTGAAATAGCTTTTGCCATAATCAGCGCCGCTATTGTCATATTTCAGCACCGGCATAATATCGAACGTCTTTTGGCTGGACAAGAAGAACATATCAACATTAGGTTTTTTTAGCC
>OQVS01001764.1_pt1 | contig 14452 bp, 9 predicted proteins | sample 1691601 | NCBI WGS metagenome assembly OQVS01 (sample SAMN03418268, study PRJEB22391) | human gut metagenome | biome: human-gut; feature: organic feature; material: feces | host: Homo sapiens | place: Tanzania | collected 2013-01
AAAGCGGCCTATGGCCGTTCAAAAAGTCCGGCTTTCGCCGGTGCAAAAACAGCTGCTTATTGGAGACCCCTCTCCAAACCCTTCCCAATGGGCGGGGCTTCTATGCCGTGCTCGGGGCTAACTTTGGCAATTCTTATCGTAGTCGGTGAGGGTGGAAAATGGTGCTTCGGGATGGGGTAAAAATAAAAAAGGGACTCCGCTGAGTCCCAATCTTTGTTAACCTTAAATCTAATACCATGAAAAACACGATGCAAAGGTATAAGGTTTTTATCATATCTGCAAATAAATTACCTCTTTTTTTGCTAAAAACTATAATTATTGACTTAAATCAACACTACACCCTCCTGTTTCTTGCCATCCATGAGTATTTTGAGCGGTTTGTCAAATCTCACGTGCCTTACAAATTGAGTCTCTTCGACTGCGGGCATCGCATCGAGCACCTCCTTGCGGTAGATGCCGTTGTCGGTGTTGGTGTCGATGGTGAAGTAGCCCACGCCAAAGCTGGTGAGGTTCTGGAAGAAGTGGGTGCCCTGGCTGGGGTCCACGCGGTAGTTCTTGAGTTCGACCTCGACGATGACCTGAGCGGCGCTGATGTGAGGCCACTTGACCGGCACGCCCAGCCAAGGGTCGCTCGAACCCCACCGTCCGGGCCCTATGAGCACGTATCCATGGCCCTCGTCGAGGAAGCGGCGGTTGATGCGCTCTATCTCGCAGGCTATGGCGGGGTTGTTGATGGCTGTAAACTGGTCGTCGGTCTTGACATAGACCACATCGGTCACCTCTTCGCTGGCGCCGTGACCCAGCGAGTTGTGGGAACGCAGCAGGCAGCGGTCGTCGCTGATGGCGCAGATGTCTTCGTCGAGCATCTGCTTGCTGTCTACGATGGGCCTTATCTGCAGGAGGAAGAAGCTGCCTGTGCGGTCGGCGTTGAGGTTGCAGGCAAACTCCACCTCTATGGGGCGCCTCATCTCTGCCGCTCCGTAGCGCATGGTCATCTGCAGCAGTTGGGGCAGGGGGAACACATCTTGCTGCAGCACTCCGGCAAAGGAGATTATCTTGCGTCCGCCGTCGTAGAGTCCGTCGCGTATCACCTGGTCGTAAGGGTCGTAGGTCGACGCGATGAAGTTGAGTGCATGGTCGGCCTCGGCGTCCTTGACCCTGAGTTTGAGGATGTTGAACCCGTCGTCGACCTTGAAGTCTTCGCCCACGTGCTGCATATCGAGAGCGTAGAACTGGGTCTGCGTCTCGCGCAGCGCAGTCTCCATCTCGCTCGTCTGCAATACCTGATGCGGATGATAGGGCGAAACGCGCAGCGTCTGTCCTCCGTCTACGATATACTTGCCCAAACCCAGCGCGAGCGAGGTGATACCCTCGTCGGCCTGTTCGTCGCCGATGGGGTAGTAGTTGATAGATCGCAGCACACCCGAGAAGTTGGGGTAGAAGCGGTTGCCATACTGGTGGCCCACCACCTCCTGCAGTATCACCGCCATCTTCTCCTGGTCTATCACGTTGCTCGTGGCGGTCATGTATGCCTTGGAGTCGCGGTAGAATACCGAGGCATAGACGCCCTTGATGGCACACGCCAACATCTGCAGCATGGCATACTTGTCGGCGAGATAGGGTATCATGTAGGTCGAGTAGATGCCGGCGAAGGGCTGATAGTGTGCGTCTTCGAGCAGCGACGACGAGCGTATGGCTATAGGGCTCTGTATGGCTTCGAAGAAGGCATAGAAGTCGGCGATGAACTCATCGGGCAGCTGCGCCTGGAGGAAGTGCTGGAGTATCTCTTCGTCAGAGGCGTCGCTGAGGGCTATCTGGTAGAGGTTGTTCTGCTCCATAAACCGGTCGAAGACATCGGTGCAGAGCACCACGGTCTTGGGTATCTGCACGCTGACGCCGGCAAACTGGTTGAAGTCGGGGTGGCGCTTGATGATGTTGTCCAGAAAAGCCAGGCCACGGCCCTTGCCGCCGAGCGAGCCTTCGCCGATGCGTGCGAAGTGGCTGAAGCGGTCGAACTTCTTGCGGTCGAACACCGCCACCACGCCCTGGTTCTTCAGGTGTCGGTACTGGACGATGGCATCGTAGATAATCTGTCGGTGGGCATCGACATCCTGCAGCTTGTTCCATGTCACATCCTTGAGGAACGCCGACACGGGGAAGATGGCGCGCGCCGAGAGCCAACGGCTCATGTGGTTGCGGCTGATGTGGTAGAGCATGGAGTCGTTGGGAATCTTGAAGATGTTGTCCTGAAGCTCCTTCAGACTGTGTATACGCAGTATCTCCTCGTGGCTGCGCGGGTCGCGGAAGACGAAATCGCCAAATCCCATGTGCTCTTCCATCAGCCGGCGCAGGTCGAGGCTCATCTTCTTGGAGTTCTTGTCGACAAACCTGAATCCCTCGGCTTCGGCCTTGGCGCGGTTGCTGCTCTCGGAGCTCTCCATGATGAGCGGCACATATTCGTTGCGGCTGCGTATTTCGCGGAAGAGCTTGATGCCAGCTTCGGGGTCCTTCTCGCCGTGGATGGGGAAGCGGGCGTCGCTGATGACGCCCAATACATTGTCGCTGTAGCGTTCATACATGGCCATCGCCTCTTCATAGGTGCGCGCGAGCACCACCTTGGGTCGTCCGCGCATACGCATGGTGGCGGCATGGCGGTTGAGCGCCTCGGTCGAGAAGCGCTGGCTCTGCAGTAGTATATAATTATAAAGGTTGGGGAGTATCGAACTGTAGAACCTTATGCTGTCTTCGACCACCAGAATCATCTGCACACCCGCCTCGTGGATGTCGTGGTCCAGATTCATCTTGTCCTCTATCAGTTTGATGATCGAGAGTATGAGGTTGGTATTGCCCAGCCAGCAGAATACGTAGTCGAAGATAGACAGGTCTTCGTGCTGCATGCGCTTGGTGATGCCATGCGAGAACGGAGTGAGCACTATGCAGTGCATGTGGGGAAACTTGTGCTTGATGGCGCGGGCCACGGCGAAGGCATCGTTGTCGGCGTTGCCGGGCATACATATCACCAGGTCTATATTGGTGGTGTGCAGCATCTTCTCGGCCTCCTCGGTGGTACTTACCTGGGTGAAGGTGGGCGGATAGCGTAGTCCCAGCAGCATATACTCATTGTATATCTTCTCCTCGATGCGTCCGTCGTCTTCGAGCATGAAGGCGTCGTAGGGGTTGGCGACGATGAGCACATTGTAGATGCGTCGCATCATCAGATTGACAAAGCTCACGTCTTTGAGATAGAACTTCTCCCATTGGGCAGGTATCTTCGATTCCATAATACACATATTTATATTATGCAAAGGTATATCAAAAAACTTTTTTAGTATGCTTTGCGTCAAGATAATTTTGCTTTTTGTGGCATTATTCATGCTTTTTGTTTTAATTTGCATCATGGCGGTCGTCGCGGCCAGCCGTCCCGCCGGCCTGGCGTATGTCGAAAAGTAAGTGGGGAGAGTAAAATAAATGCGTTTTTTCTTGTTTGTTTGCTTCAAATACACTACTTTTGCCATAGTAATAAACAATCTGTAAATCTCAATTACTTAAACAAATACCACTATGGAAGTACAGAAAATCATGCAAGACCTGGAGCGCAAGCATCCTGGTGAGTCAGAGTTCCTTCAGGCAGTGAGCGAAGTGTTGGAGTCTATTAAGGACGTCTACAACCAGCATCCTGAGTTTGAAAAGGCCAAAATCGTCGAGCGCATCGTAGAGCCCGAGCGTGTACACATGTTCCGTGTGCCATGGGTAGATGACAATGGCGAGGTGCATGTCAATATAGGTTATCGCGTACAGTTCAACGGCGCCATCGGCCCGTACAAGGGCGGTCTGCGATTCCATCCCTCTGTCAACCTTTCTATTATGAAGTTCCTGGGCTTCGAGCAGACATTCAAGAACGCGCTCACCACGCTGCCTATGGGTGGCGCCAAGGGCGGTTCTGACTTTTCTCCCCGCGGACGCAGCGATGCCGAAATCATGCGTTTCTGCCAGGCGTTCATGGACGAGCTCTATCGCTATATCGGTCCTGATGAGGACGTTCCCGCAGGCGACATCGGCGTAGGCGGTCGTGAGATTGGCTATCTCTTTGGCCAGTACAAGAAGCTCACTCATCGCTACGAAGGTGTGCTTACCGGTAAAGGCATAGAGTGGGGTGGTTCTATCCTCCGTCCCGAGGCTACTGGTTTCGGCGCGCTCTATTTCGTCAACCACATGATGAAGGACAAGGGGCTCGATATCGCCGGCAAGACAGTGGCTATCTCTGGTTTCGGCAACGTGGCTTGGGGTGCTGCCAAGAAGGCTACCCAGCTGGGCGCCAAGGTGATTACCATCAGTGGACCTGACGGTTATATCCACGACCCAGAAGGCGTCAGCGGCGAGAAGATAGAATATATGCTCGAGCTCCGCTCCAGCGGCAACGACATCTGCCAGCCCTATGCTGAGGCTTATCCCGAGGCTACATTCGTGGCAGGCAAGAAGCCATGGGAGGTAAAGGCCGACATCTATCTGACCTGTGCTACCCAGAACGAGCTCAACGGCGACGACGCCGACATGATACTCGCCAACCACCCATTGTGTGTGGCTGAGGTGAGCAACATGGGTTGTACGGCTGAGGCTGTCGAGAAGTTTGTGGCTGCCAAGCAGCTCTTCGCTCCCGGCAAGGCTGTCAACGCTGGTGGCGTGGCAACATCGGGTCTGGAGATGACTCAGAACTCTATACGCCTGCACTGGAGCAAGGACGAGGTCGACGAGAAGCTCCACTACATCATGAGTTCCATCCACGACCAGTGTGCCAAGTATGGCACTGAGCCCGATGGCTACATCAACTATGTCAAGGGTGCCAATATCGCCGGCTTCATGAAGGTAGCCAAGGCTATGCTGGCCCAGGGCGTAGTGTAAGCGCAATGCACAGACCGCGGTTGTCGGCAACGAAGCCGGCAACACGCGGTTGCTACATAACTTATGAAACAAATACGAAGAGTAATTATTGCAATCTTATCACTCTTGAGCTTTACCCCTATGCTGGCACAGACGCAGAGGGGTAAGGCTACTTTTTATTCCAAACGCGCCACCGGTGCGCGTACCGCCAGCGGCGACAGACTGCATCACGACAGCCTCACCTGCGCCCATCGCACCTATCCCTTCGGCACCCTGCTCAAGGTAACCAATCTCTCTAACAACAAGTCGGTAGTGGTCAAGGTCACCGACCGTGGCCCCTTTGCCCGTGGGCGTATCATCGACCTGTCGTGGCGTGCTGCCAAGGAGCTCGACATCCTCGCCAAGGGCGTATGCACCGTGAGGGTAGAGCGTTACAACGGCAGCGAGATTCCCTATCGTCCTGCCGAGGGCATCAATCTGCCTGAGATAGACTTCGAGATAACCCAGGCTGGCTACAGTTTTACCGACGAGTGGGCCGAGCGCATGAAACAGAGCGATATGCCCACAACGAAGACCAAGAGAAAACACACCGCCAAGCCCCACGCTACCAAGAAGCACGCTTCCCACAAGTCGGACAACTCGCAGCAGAAAGACCGCAACGCCGAGGACAAGAAGGAAGAGGGTAACGCGTGGTCCAATATCTTCAAGACCATCAAGAAGAAGAGCGAAGAGATGTTCTGACCCGTTTCCGCCGGTCAGAGTCGCCGCCGAGGCCATTGTTCTGGCTTCGGAAGTTGTGTCCGTCGTCCCAAATATAGCCCTCTTGCCCCTGATTTGCGACAAGGACGCCGTGTCGTTGCCCATGATTTGCAACAAAAGTAAAGGCCTGTTGCCCCTGATTTGCGACAAAAACAGCAGTTTGTTGCCCCTGATTTGCAACAAATTAGTCTGAAAGTTTCTGGAACTCACGAAAAATCCATATCTTTGCACCAAGTCAAGATAATTCATTATGTTTGAACGGCAGATATTGGCTAAGCTGGAGCAATGGAAAACCTCAAGCCGGCGCAAGCCATTAATATTAAGAGGTGCAAGGCAAGTGGGCAAGACAACGGTTGTCAACCAATTTGGCAAGCAGTTTGACAACTATCTCTATTTCAACATGGAGATGGCCGAGAATGTCAGGATGTTTGAGATGGCAATTCCCCTTGACGATTTGGTCGACATGCTCTTTGCCAGTCAGGGCAAGGCGCGAACCCCTGGCAATACCCTCATATTCATCGATGAAATCCAGAATTCGCCCAAGACCATCGGACTGCTCAGATATTTCTACGAGCGGCGCCCCGACCTTCATGTCATAGCCGCTGGCAGTCTGCTCGAAAATCTCATTGATGTAAAGGTGAGTTTTCCGGTAGGGCGGGTGCAGTATCTTGCCTTGCGGCCCTGCTCGTTCTACGAGTTTCTGGGTGCAACGGGCAAGCACAATCTGCTGGCCTTATTGAGAGAAAAGCCAGAGATGACCGTGGCGTTTCATGAGCAGATGATGCATTGGTTCAACCTCTTCGCCATCGTCGGTGGAATGCCCGAGGCAGTGAAGCAATATGCCGAAACACGTGATATTGTTGCCCTTGAAGATGTCTATGAGACATTGGTGCAAGCCTACAAGGATGATGCAGAGAAATATGTGGCAGGAAACAAGCTGACAGACACCGTGAGGTTTATCCTCTCGTATGGTTGGGCGTCGGCTGGCGAGACCATTACGCTCGGCAACTTTGCCAACTCGGGGTATAAATCGCGTGAGGTGGGCGAAGCCTTCCGTCTCCTTGAGAAGGCCATGCTCCTTGAGTTGGTCTATCCGGTGTCTTCGACCCAGTTGCCTTTGGTTCCAGAGACGCGGAGGATGCCCAAGCTGATATGGTTTGATACCGGACTGGTCAATTATCAAGCCGGTATACGCCGTGAGATTATCGGTTCGACAGATATGGTTGACTCCTGGCGCGGACACATAGCCGAGCAGGTGACGGCACAGGAACTGCTGGCGCTCGACGACCGTGTGGGGCAGCGCAGAGCCTTCTGGGCCAAGGCCAACAATGGTGCCGAGGTCGACTTTGTCATCAACCACGAGTCGCAGCTTTATCCCATAGAGGTCAAGAGCGGTTCCAACTCGCATCTGCGTTCGCTCCAGGTGTTTATGGACAGTTGCGACCACGATGTGGCTGTAAGGATATGGTCCAAACCTTATTCCGTAGACAGGGTCAATACGCCCAAAGGCAAGACGTTCAGACTCGTCAATCTGCCATTCTATCTCATCGGGCGTATCCATGACATCCTGGAAGAGGTGTCCAATCACTGAAAAAACAGCATTACATTCAGCCTTTTTGTGTCGTGTGGTTACATCTTTTTTTGTAACTTTGCAACAGATTGGCACTGAACTTTATCGGTAGAAACATTAAGAAAACGACAATGAAGATATTTGGTATCGGAATGAACTACATCCAACACAATAAAGAGTTGGATGGCGCGTTATATAAGACAGAGGCCCCAGTGTTGTTCACCAAGGCCGACTCGTCGCTGCTCAAGTCGGGCAAACCCTTCTTCGTTCCCGACTTCATGGGACGCATAGACTACGAGGCCGAGTTGGTGATACGCATCTGCAGGTTGGGCAAGAACATTCCCCAGCGTTTCGCCCATCGCTACTACGATGCCGTGACGGTGGGCATCGACTTCACCGCCCGCGATGTGCAGCAGCAGCTGCGCGAGAAGGGTCTGCCCTGGGACCTCAGCAAGAGCTTCGACGGCGCCGCAGCCATCGGCGAGTGGGTCGGCAAGGACAAGTTTCTCAATGTGCAGGCCCTGCGGTTCCACCTCGATATCAATGGACAGACCGTGCAGGAAGGCTGCACCGCCGACATGGTCTTCGGCATCGACGAGATAGTGGCCTACATCAGCCAATATTTCACCCTGAAGACCGGCGACGTAATCTTCACCGGTACTCCTGCCGGCGTGGGTCCCGTGCATATCGACGACCATCTGGAAGGTTATGTCGAAGAGCGCAAGGTGCTCGAGTTTAACTGTAAGTGAGACGATATTGAAACATAAAAACCATCAGCCATCTGAAAACAGTCAGATACATATTAGTCATGATGCTTCTTGCGTCGGCCATGGCCACCCGGGCGCAGAAGTTTTATAATTTGACCGCCCAGCAGGTCAAGATAGACAGCGTGGCCCCCACCTTTGCATGCGCCATACCCCTCTCGGGCGATTATGCCGACAGCGTCTATACCGTCAGCATAGCCTATCCCGAATATATCGACATGACGGCTGCCGACATAGCCCGCTACCGGCTTGCCACCCATGATGCCCAGCCCGGCGCAACCCCCCTTATCACCCAGCACATCGTCACCTCGCGCCGCCAGGCCAGCCTGGAGGTCGCTTTCTGCCCCGTGGTCTTCCGTGGAGGCCGTCACCAGCTGCTCGTCAGTTTCATGCTCGATGTGCAGTCGCGCCCCCTCAGTCGTGCCGCCCGTCGCCGCCAGCGTGCGGCAGTGGTCCCTGTGGGCGAGCGCTATGCCGCCAACTCCGTGCTGGCCCAAGGACGATGGGCGAAGATACGTGTGAGCGAGAGCGGAGTCTACCAGATTACCGAGTCGCTCATCCGCCGCGCCGGATTTACCGACCTCTCGCGTGTGCATGTCTATGGCATGGGCGGCGCCCTCATCGACGAGAAGCTGACGGGTGCCAGTCTGCAGGCCCATGATGATTTGCGCGAGGTGCCCATCTGCCAGGTCGGCGGCAAGCGCCTCTTCTACGCCCAAGGCCCCGTGAGCTGGAGCGCCAACGATGCCACCGTGCGCACCCGCAATCCCTATTCGCAGTATGGCTACTACTTCATCACCCAGACCGATGAGGCCGTGACGCCTATCGACTCCGCCCAGTTTGTAAGCAGCATCTATCCCTCGCCCCACGATTACCACTGGCTCCACGAGACCGACAACTACGCCTGGTATCATGGCGGCCGCAACCTCTATGAGAATACCCCCATCGCCCCCAACTCTTCCTACGCCTACAGTCTTCCTGCCTTCAGCGGTTCGCAGCAGACAGCCCGTATAACCGTATCCGTGTCGGCTGGCGCGGAAAGCCGCGTAGAGGTGTCCCTGGCCGACTCGCTGCTGGGCACCATCAGCATTATGCCCCAGAGCTATGACAAGGGAGCGTCGGCGACAGCCACCTACCGCATAGGGCGTTATGCCTCCGACGCCAAACTCGTCATCAAGACCATCGGCAGTTCGACGGTGCGCCCCGACTATATCTCGATGGCTTTCGACTCGCCGCGTCCGGCTCCCAGCCTGACGGGCAATATCCCCGTCCCCGATTACGTCTACAACATTACCAACCAGAACCACCACGCCGACGGCCCTGCGGACATGGTCATCATTATCCCCACCAGTCAGAAGCTGCTTGCCCAGGCCGAGCGCATCAAGCGCCTCCATGAGCAGCGCGACGGCATGCGCGTGACCATCGTTCCTGCCGACGAGCTCTTCAACGAGTTCTCCAGCGGAACGCCCGATGCCAGCGCCTACCGCCATTACCTCAAGATGCTCTACGACCGCGCCGAGACCGAAAGCGACATGCCGCGCTATTTGTTGCTCTTCGGCGACGCCGTGTGGGACAACCGCATGCTCATCAGCGACACCCGCCGTCTCAGTGCCGACGACTATCTGCTGTGTTACGAGAGTGAGAACTCTTTCAGCGAGCTCTACTGCTACGTGAACGACGGCTTCTTCACGCTGATGGACGATGGCGAAGGCACCGATATCGCCCGCGACAAGGAGGATATCGCCGTGGGACGCATACCCGTGACTACAGCCGAGGCAGCCAAGGGCGTGGTAGACAAGATAGAGGCCTATATGACCAACAGCAATGCCGGAGCATGGCAGAACGTGCTCATGTTTATGGGCGACGACGGCAACCAGAATATCCACATGAAGGATGTCGACATGGCTGCCGAGCAGGTGGCTGCGCTCCATCCCGGCTATCATATCAAGAAGGTGATGTGGGACGCATACCAGCGCGAGTCGTCGGCCACCGGCCACGCCTATCCCGGCGCTTCGCAGGATGTGAAGCAGCAGATGGCTGCCGGCGCGCTCATCATGGACTACAGCGGCCACGGCCGCGCCGAGCAGTTGTCGCATGAGCGGGTGGTGACTATCACCGACTTTGAGCAGGCGCGCAACGCCAATCTGCCCCTGTGGATTACGGCGTCGTGCGACATCATGGCCTTCGACGGTGTCGAACCCACGATAGGCGAGACCGCCGTATGCAATGCCAAGGGCGGAGCCGTAGCCTTCTGGGGAACCACGCGCACCGTGCAGACCCTCTACAACCGTCCGCTCAATATGGCTTACCTGCGCCACGTGCTCACCGTGAGCGACGGACGCCCCACCACCCTCGGCGAGGCGCAGCGTCTGGCCAAGAACGAGATGGTGACCACCGGACAGGATGTCACCGTCAACAAGTTGCAGTTTACCCTCCTCGGCGACCCCGCCATGACGCTCAATCTGCCCACTATGACCGCCGTCATCGACAGCATCAACGGTGTGCCCGTGACCGCCGACGCCCGTCTGCAGGTGGGTAAGGTGGCGCGCATATCCGGCCACATCGAGCAGGCTCAAGACTTCGACGGAGTGGTGACAGCCACCGTGCGCGATGTGCGCGAACTGGTGACCTGCAAGCAGAACAATCAGGCTGAGGCCGAGGACGCCTTCACCTACTACGACCGCAAGCGCGTCATCTACCATGGTTCCGACAGCGTCAGGGCCGGCCGCTTCGCCCTCACCTTTGCTGTGCCCAAAGACATATCCTACTCCGATGGCACCGGACTCATCAACCTCTACGCCGTAGACAATGCCCGCCTGCGCGAGGCCCACGGCGCCTTCGACCGCTTCACCGTAGCCGGAGGCGAGGTGACCACCGACTCCATAGGCCCATCCATCTACTGCTACCTCAACTCGCCCCAGTTTGTCAACGGAGGCAAGGTCAACACCACGCCCTACTTCGTGGCAGAGATCACAGATGAAGACGGCATCAACGCCACCGGCAGCGGCATCGGCCACGACCTGCAGCTCGTCATCGACGGCGACATGGCAAAGACCTACACCCTCAACGACAACTTCGCCTTCGACTTTGGTACCTATACCCGTGGCACTACCTATTATAATATACCCGAGCTCACCGAGGGCAGGCACACCCTCGTCTTCCGGGCTTGGGATGTGCTCAACAATGCTTCTACCGCCCGTCTCGATTTCACCGTGGTGCGCGGACTCGAGCCCAATATCTTCAGCGTGGGTCTGAGCAAGAACCCTGCCACCACCTACACCACCTTCATCATCAACCACGACCGCACAGGCAGTCCCATGGATATCGACATCGAAGTCTTCGACATGAGCGGACGCCTCCTCTGGACCCACTCCGAGAACGGTGTGCCCGCCACGGGAGCCTATACCGTAGACTGGGACCTGACGCTCGACACTGGCGGACGCCTCCAGACGGGAGTCTATCTCTACCGCGTGCGTGCAGGCTCTGATGGCAGCAAGAAAACATCCAAAGCAAAGAAACTTATAGTCTTGGGCAATAATTAGGCGGTAGTCTCCGTTATACTATATCATAACAATAGTAGAAGTATAATGAACAAGATCACATCTATCCTTTTCGCCATACTCCTTGTCATGGTTGCTGCCACGGCGCAGGCCCAGGACAAGAAAGATATGTTCAATCCCGTCAACACCTCGGTGACCTCGCAGACGATAGCCCCCGACGCGCGTGCAGCCGGTATGGGCGATGTGGGTGTGGCCACCGATGCCGATGTCAACTCCCAATACTGGAACCCCGCCAAGTACCCCTTTGCCATTTCGCGTGCCGGAGTGGCGCTCAACTACACCCCCTGGCTGCGACAGCTGGTCAACGATATGGATGTGGCCTATCTCTCCGGCTACTACCGCATAGGCGACTACAGTGCCGTGTCGGCCTCTATGCGCTACTTCTCCATGGGCGAGGTCTTCATGGACGGTCACACCGATGACAATGCCATGACCATCAACCCCTATGAGATGTCGCTCGATGTGGCCTATTCGCTCATGCTCAGCGAGACCTTCTCTATCGCCGCCGGCGTAAGATGGATTTACTCCGACCTTACCTTTGACTTCAATGAAGACACCCAGCCCGGTTCAGCCTTTGCCGCCGATATCGCCGCATACTACCAGAACTACATCAATCTGGGCCAGCGCGAGTGCCAGTTGGGCTTGGGACTGAATATCTCCAATATCGGTAGTAAAATCAATTTCGGTGGCGACAACCACAGCTTCTTCATCCCCACCAACCTGCGCCTCGGAGCCTCGCTCAAGGTGCCCATCGACGAGTACAATCGCATTACCTTCGCCGCTGATGCCAACAAGCTGCTCGTGCCTACCTACCCCAAGCAGCGGGAGGGCGAGGACGAAGAGCAGTACAAGCAGCGCATGGAGGACGAATACTGGAACGTGTCGTCCATCAGCGGTATCTTCAAGAGCTTCACCGATGCTCCCAACGGATTTAAGGAAGAGTTGGAAGAAATCAACTGGAGCGTGGGCGCAGAGTACGAGTACAACGACAAGTTCTTCCTCCGCGCCGGTTATCACCACGAGAGCGAGAACAAGGGCAACCGCAAGTACTTCACCGTGGGCGCCGGCTTCCGCATGAAGGTCTTCTCGCTCGACGCCGGTTATGTCATCGCCACCGCCAAGACCAACCCGCTTGACCAGACGATGCGCTTCACCCTGAGTTTTGATATGGACGGCATCAAGGACATCTTCCGCCGTCGCTAATTCCACCTTATTATATATTATGACAAAGATTAGAGTAGGCATGGGCTTCGACGTCCACCGGCTGGTGCCCGACCGCGAACTGTGGCTTGGCGGCATCCGCATCCCCCATATCATGGGGCTCCTGGGCCATAGTGATGCCGATGTGCTCATCCATGCCATCTGCGACGCCCTGCTGGGTGCAGCCAATATGCGCGACATAGGCTATCATTTCCCTGACACCTCGGCAGAGACACTCAACGTAGACAGCAAGATACTGCTTGCCAAGACCATCGACCTCATAGCCAGCCGCGGCTACCGTGTGGGCAATGTCGACGCCACCGTCTGCGCCGAGCGGCCCAAAATCAATCCGCATGTGCCCGCGATGAAGGCATGTCTCGCCCATGTCATGGGCATCGACGAGGACGATGTCTCCATCAAGGCCACCACCACCGAGCGACTGGGCTTCACTGGCCGAGAAGAGGGCATCAGCGCCTACGCCGTGGTGCTCATCGAGAAGGCATAACCCGCTTTCTCCATCCATTTTACCATCCATAACCATCAAGAGGGATGCCTCCCGCGGCCCATCATGTAGCGTAGGCATCCCCATACTATTAACCACCATCCACGACATGATGCACGACAGAAATTACCAAGAGATTATAGAGAATATTTGCCGCGAGATACAGCCTTATGCCCAACTGGGACGACAGGCCGATTACATCCCCGCGCTCGCCAGTGTAGACCCCGACAAGTTTGGCATCTATCTGAGCGTCCTCGGCGGCGACGACTGCATGTATGGCGACTACGACACCTGTTTTTCCATTCAGAGTATAGCCAAGGTTTTCTCGCTTGCCATAGCGCTGAGCCTTGAGGGAGAGAACCTGTGGACGCGTATAGGAAAAGAGCCGTCGGGCACGCCCTTCAACTCATTGGTGCAGCTCGAGTACGAGCATGGCCGCCCACGCAATCCCTTTATCAATGCCGGCGCCCTGGTGGTGGCCGACGTGCTGCTGTCTCATCTCGACGATGCCCAGGAGTTCTTCATCCAGTTTGTGCGCCAGCTTAGTGGCAATGTCACGGTCGACTATTCGATGGAGGTAGCAGAGTCGGAGTACGAGACCGCCTATCTCAACGCTTCCATTGCCTATCTGCTCAAGCATTATGTCAACCTGCACAACCCCGTCGACGAGGTGCTGCGGTTCTATAGCATGATATGTTCTGTGGAGATGAACTGCCGCGACCTGGCTCGGGCCTTTGTCGCCTTTGCCAAGAGCGATGAGCCCTTCGACCACGCCGGCGTGAAGTTGAGTGCGTCGGGCGTGAAACGCATCAACGCCATCATGCAGACCTGTGGCTTCTACGATGAGGCGGGCGAGTTTTCCTTCCTCGTGGGACTGCCTGGCAAGAGCGGTGTAGGTGGCGGCATCGTGGCAGTCTATCCCTCGCGCTATTCCATCGCCGTTTGGAGTCCGCGACTCAACAAGCACGGCAATTCCATCATGGGCATCAAGGCGCTCGAGCGGTTTACCACCGAGACCAGCGAGTCTATATTCTGATAATATCCACTTACCCATTTCATTCCATTGTCCTGTTGCTTGGGTGGGCTCTATTGCACGTTTTTATCCACCATTTATTGCGTCTATAAGGGGATGACATAAATACAAAAAGCCGTGGCGGTGGCTGTCGGCTTCGCCTTGGCGTGGATGGTGGTGCCGACTGTCGGAAAACGAGTTTTCCTC
>OQVS01001767.1_pt1 | contig 14448 bp, 9 predicted proteins | sample 1691601 | NCBI WGS metagenome assembly OQVS01 (sample SAMN03418268, study PRJEB22391) | human gut metagenome | biome: human-gut; feature: organic feature; material: feces | host: Homo sapiens | place: Tanzania | collected 2013-01
AACCAAAACGCTCAGGAAAGTGAGCTAAAATTGGAACAACGAACTGGACACCCTACCAACTTTGTCAATTGATGCATATGCGCTATTATGCCTTTAGACTTTTTGTTTCGTTGCGTTTGTAGTGACAGACCGTTAGGAAGGCGTGACGCTGAATGATGGTAAATGTGAAATTAATTAATAGTTGTGGAGTGTGGAAGTGTTAAATCCAAACCGTTGAAACGCTCTGAGAATCGCGTATTTTTGGAGAAATGAAATTTTGACCGAAAAAATCGCAAAATTTCGTAAGTTCTGTAATTCATTGTAAGTCAGCGTTATATGATTTTTGCTGATGAAAAACACTTGGGATTTCTTCGTCATTCATATCAAACGCTTTAATCGTTCAATATGAACGATCAAAAAGTTTTTGATGAGCGAATGGGGGTACGGAACGTTCTGGAGAGGAAATTCAAGGTTTTTTGTATTCTTATTGGTTGCATTTTTTGTTCTTTCTTCTGTTTTGTGCCGACAGGGAAACACGCAATGGGCAACAACAGGCAATAAGAGTAGATAAAAGTGTAAATAATTTAGAATTGTGCATGTTAAATTAATCCGTGTTGACTGTGAACGGCTGTTAAAATGGGCGTCGTGTTTATGTTCCGTGGTGTCCGCGCGATACATCTATTCTCCATAATATGCTTGTATTGAAAAAAAATGTGTATCTTTGTCGCATTGTAATAAAAGCAAAGAGAAACGTTGTTGGTCATGATGCTATCAGAATACATAGAAATACATAAAAACACAATAGTGACAAGCATCTGTGGTGTGATTGTCGCAATCTGCTTCACAGTGATTTACGTGTACACACGCACACCATCGTACCCCGATGTGCTGGTTGCTGCCGACTCGCTTTTCGACAGCAGTCCGCAGAAGGCCGAGGCTGCACTGAAGAGCTATCGCGTGGCGCACAAGGATATGGACGGCGACACGGAGTGGTATTGCAGGTTCTTGCAGCTGAAATCGGACGTGAAGCAGCTGAAGGGCGCAGAACTGGAAAAGGAGGCTGCGGCAATCGTAGACCATTATGAGTCGGAAGCTGACAGCCGTATGCTTCCGCAGGTGTACTACTATGCCGGCAGCGCGTATTATCTTATGGGCGATGCTATGCAGGCTATGAAATATTTCTATAAGGGGCTGCCGATGGTTCCGGAGACAGGAGAGAATGAAAATCTGAGGGCTTCATATTATTATATGCTTGGAGGCATATTGACGTATCAGCATCTGGACAAGGAAGCGCTTGCGGTGCAGATGAAGGCTCTGGAGATTTTTGAAAAGCACAGAAACTACAGGAGGATGCTGCATTGCAGCCTGTCGGTATCGTGGTCTCTCAAGTCGCTCGAAAGGCACGCCGAGTCGTTGGCGTATCTGAAAAAGGCTAAGTACTATGCCGAAAGGTATGGTATGGAGGAATATCTTGGGGCGATAAACAGCCAGATGGCAGACCGATACTATGTTCTCGGAAAGTATGGCTTGGCAGAGAAATACGTCATCGTAGCCCTGAAGGACGAAAGCCGGGAGAACAGGAGCGCTGCATACAACACCGCGCTGAATATATATGAGGCGGTGGGCGACAGGGAGAAGGCAAAACACTATAGCGACGAACTGTTGGAGTGCGGTACGGTATACAGCAAGCAGGCTGCCTACAGATTCCTTGCACGCTATTTCAGACAGAACGGAGATATGGAAAAGGCATACAGGAACAGTCTTGAATACAGTGCCGTTACCGATACGATAGTGCAGCTAACGGCTTCTGAATATTCAGCCAAGGCAAACGCCATGTTCAACTATAAGTTCATAGAGAAAGAAAGAGACAGGCTGAAGCTGAAACTGAAGGAAAAGGATGTCGTTTTGTATATCGCTGCTGTCATTGTGCTTATTGCCTTTGTGTATGTTCTTGTGTTTTGGTATCGAAATTTGAAGCGCCGGCGTATGCTCGCGGCATTGCTTGCTGATGCCCGGAGTAGGAACGAAGAGGTGATGATGCAGCATAAAAGGGAATTGGCTGATATAAGGAGGAGCATGGCTGCAATGGCGTCAGAGAGGAGGGATATACAAGAAAGGTTCCGGCAGAAGGAAATGGAGATTGAACTTTTGCTGCAGAAAAACGAGATGCGCAACCGTATCTCTGTCTCGGCGGAAAATTTGTTCAGGGAAACGCCTGTATACAAGGCGTTGGAAGAGGCGTGTAGGAATCCGGAGAAATTGTCGGTAAATACAGTTGACTGGAGTATGTTGGAGAGTACTCTCTTTGAGGTATTCCCGACATTTAGGGATGGCATCTTGAAATTCAAACGTATGGGCGAGCAGGCTTACCGTGTCTGCTTGTTGCTCAAGGCTGGTTTCAACGTGCAGGAGATCGCTTTTCTGACAATAAGGTCTGATGAGGCGATAAATTCTACGCGAAGGAGATTGTATGAAGCGAATTTCGGCAAAAAAGGCAAGCCGAGTGACTGGGACAAGGTAATAAGGGCTTTGTGATTCTTGTCCGTAGAGATAAACAGACGTTCGGAAAACGTTCATTTTAATGGTGTATCTTCTTTATAGTTAAGGAGTTGAGAAATGAACGTTTTTTGAACGTCTGTTTTTTTGCTTTTATTTTGACCGTCACGTAATTTTGTGGCAAATTTTTTTATTAATAGTTTAGTAGATATGAAAACCTTTAAAGCATTTATTATGTTCTTGCTGTTATGTGTTACGGCAAAAGCTGCTGACAAAGTTGTATTACATCCTTTAGGGACTTTAGGAACTCTGTATCCTTCATGTATTCCTGATGTGTCGACCGACGGCGACGATGTTAACCTCAAGTGCGACTCCACCTTATATAACGTGGACGTCGTAATCAAGGACCAGTATGGCAACGTGATGCACCAGTCCACGCAGACCATCGGTCCTTCGGAAACCACCATCTTCGTGCCGAGCACTGACGGCGACAGTGAGAAGACAACCATCGACCTCTATTACGACCGTCGCCATCTGAGCGGCTATTTCGAGGAGTAGGTCTATTTTTTTGTATTTTATTGTCTCATTGGAGCTTGAAAAAATCTCCGTGGCTTAAAAACTTTAGTTTATGAAAGTAAAACATCTTATTTTATTATTAACGGTGCTGCTCTATACAGTTGCAGTTGCTGGCAGGGAATTCGTCTCCGTTCGTTTCTCTGAGTCAGAGTTTTCTTTTACACGTAATTCTTTTAACTGTATAAACATAGTTCCAGCCAATCCGATTTCCTCTTATGGGGAAGACGTGTCAAAACCGGCATTGCCTCTTTTCCCCGTGAATGTTCTTCTGCCTGAAGGAACTTCGTATAAAGGAATAAAAATTCTTTTTTTACTTGTTTCTGTAAAGATAAAACAGTATATTTGCAATTTCGTTACAAACAGTTTAAAATTTTGCCTATGAAAAAGTTTTTTATCTTTGTGTGTTTCCTTGTCTCGCTGTGTGCGCAGGCAAAAGGCGATTACATACCAATGCTGACGGATGGCAAGGTGTGGAACTGTAGGATGTTTAACCCGAGATATTCTACGGAACGCAATTTTGACTATCAGATTTCTGTTGTTGGCGATACTATTGTAGGCGGACGCCAGTGCAAGAGGATTTGCTATTACTATTATGATCTTGATAACAGTAAATCTTTTGGCGCATGGTATGAAGAGGGCAGGAAAGTATATAGTATTGATGGTGAAGAAGCAACTTTGATGCTTGACTTTAATCTGGAGAAAGGTGATCCGATTTATCCTGACGACGGTTGTTATTATGTTTCTGATGTAGACTATATCACGACGGGCGGCGTAGAGAGGCGCAGGATTGCAATATCATACAGTAAAGACGGGATTACTTTCGGTGAACCTAATGCTTACTGGATTGAGGGAATGGGTACAACCGATTTATATATGTGGGCAACGGATTTTCCTCTTATCCCTGACGGCTCTCAAGAATGTTTGCTGTCATGCTACGACAACGGTGTCTGCATTTACGAGAACGACAGGGTTCCGGGATGGGCACAGACGGGTGTGGCAGGCGTGAGTTGCGAGCGCCGGATGGCGGACGGCAAATCGTATGACCTTTCGGGAAAAGCCGTGGACGCGTCTTCATACAGTGGCATTATGATACAGAACGGCAGGAAGGTAGTGAAGTGACGCTCATGCCATTATAATTATTAAATAAATAGCTTGTTGCCGTCCTGGCTTTGTGGGGATTGTTCCCCTAGAGCCGGGGCGGCTTCTTTAATAATAAGGAGGGAAGAATGCATATATAAAAGGTATGGAATATTTTACGCATAAGAGAAAGTATGTATAAAGGCGAATGACTGAAAGGAAGTGGAAGTAAAATGTTTGAAAAACGCGAATTTAATAGACAAAATGCTTTGTTCGTTTTTTATTTATTCTTAAATTTGCAACACTAAAGCATATAATACTAACGTTTTATTAAAACAAGTTGGCTTATGAAAAGATTCTTTTCCTATCTTACTTTGGCTATAACGTTCGCAATGGCGAGTGTGCTGTCTTCGGCAGCCCAGGGCTATGAGCGAGGAATGGCCGAAAAGACAGCAGCGCCGCAGAAAGGAAGCTATCTGCTGCAAGTGCCGTTTGAATTCGCATTGCAGAACAAATCGGAGTTCGAGATGCTCACACTTGAAGCATCGGCAAATTCCGGAAAGTGGTTCTATGTGGGAAACTATAAGGCTATGGGAACACCGTCGCCCAAGAAATACGAGGGAGAATACAGAGATGTGGACAGCTGGGCATTCATGCCGGGAGCAGTCTTCACGAAGGCAGACAACAACTATGAACTGTCTTTCGAGCAGTTCGGAAACATGTCGTTCAACTATTCGCGAGTGGAGGTGTGGATAGGCACATCGCCATCGGCAGCCGGAATGGTTACGAAAATCGGAACGGTGGACAATTTCCAGAACAATATGAACACTGATCCTGCCGTGAAGCAGAAATTCAGCTTCGGGCTGCCGGGAGGAGTGGCAGGAACATACTACATAGGATTCCACTGCACAACAACAGCAGAACAGGACGGATGGTGCTACATCAACAACATATCCGTGGGCGAGACGACATCAAGCGCCGCCGCGCCGGCAACGGTGGTGGACGCAGTGGTGAAAGCTGCCGACAAGGGAGGGCTGAAGGCAAGCGTGAGCTTCAGAATGCCGACTGTGGACATGGGAAACAATGCCCTGCCGGCAGACAGGAAGCTGACGGCTGTGGTGAAATCGGAAGTGGACACGAAGAGCGTGGAGGCACTGCCGGGAGAAGAAGTGAGCGTGGACGTTGCCACGAAACAGGGCGACAACAAGATTACGGTGCAGGTGAACAACGAGAAGGAAGGGGCACCATACGAATACGCCGTATACACGGGAGTGGTGCTGCCTATGAGAATACACAACCTGAAGGGAGTGCTCTCGCGCGACAACATGGCATACACGCTGACATGGACCGCTCCGGACAAGGGCGAGAACGACGGATACGTGGACTTTGACAATCTCGACTACGATATCTACCAGTATGACGACCAGAAGCAAGACTATACTTATCTCACCACAGTGGGTAAGAAGCTAAGCTATACATACACGCTGGCAAAGGGAGAGAAGCTGCGCACGGTGAGGCTTGCAGTGTTCGCACGCAATGATGCCGGAACAAGCACCGACCGCATAAACTGGGTTGACCAGGACAGGGTGTACGTGGCAGACATGGTGGGAGAACCGTATCAGCTGCCAGTGGTGGAGGAGTTCGACAACCTGGAGATAAAATATACGCCGATAAGAATAATGTATCCCAACGAGGACTATCGCGGACGCTGGGTAGTGCAGGACCCGAGCGAAATAATTCCGGATGCCAACCATTCGGCTCTCGTGGGATGGGACCCGCTGACCGAAGACCCGACGATGGGGCGTGCTGCAATAGCAAAGTTCTCCACACTGGGCAAATCGGCACAGGCTTTCTCGGTGAGACTGCTGAAATATATAGGATATTCATCGAAGATGACATTCTATGTGGCTGACTATGACACCGACCCAAACAATCTGCACAAGATAGGCGAAGTGGACTGCAACGATGGCAACGAAACGGCATGGGCTGACTACACTTTCCCGATTCCGGAGGAATTCATGGGCAAGGAGTGGATACAGATTATTGTTGACGCACAGTATGACGAATACAACTATATGTACGCCATCGACCGCTACAGCATCGCCGGTACGCACAACAACGACCTCTCGGTTGTAGGAGTGAACGGACCGCAGGCACTCGAAGTGTCATCCGCAGGAGAATATGCTGCCGAGGTGTATAATATAGGAGTGAATATGGCTACGGCGAAGGGACAGTTTGAGGTGGTATACGACGGAACGACCGTTGCACGCACGCAGACCGTGGAGGAGCAGACTATAGACTCGGGCGACAAATACACCTTCAGATACAAGTATACCCCGGTAGCCGACGACTACGGCAAGAATGTGTGCATACGGTTCACGCTGACTGGCGGCGACGAGGATGCTACAAACGATGCGGCAGAGCAGCAGGTGGAGGTAAGGCTTGCCGAGACACCGGTAGTAACTACGCTTGCGGCATATCCGATAAACGGCGGAGCACTGCTCTCATGGAAACAGCCGGAGCTGAACAAGACATTGCTTGCGGCGTTTGACAAGGAGGAGCCGTTCTCTTACGGAGCAACGATGGAAGGATTTACAAACTACGACGGCGACGGCAAAACGGTGTGCAAGTTCAGCAGTCTGACGATGCCGAACGAGACATTGCCGAAGGCGTTCATGGTGGTGAACCCGGAGCAGATTGGCGCCACCGACCTTGATGCGCACAGTGGTGCGCAGTATCTGATGGCGATATGTCCGGATATGGAAAACGGTGCTTATCCGGCAGCCGACGACTGGCTCATCTCACCCGAGGTGAAGGGCGGAAGCGTGTTCTCGTTCTGGATGGATATCATCAACGAGAAATATCCGGAGAGCGTAAGGATAAAGGTTTCTACAACCGACGCGCAGCCGGCAAGCTTTGTGCCTCTGGGCGGCGGCTCGATACTGAAGGTGAAGAAAGGCTGGCAGAGATACGAATATGTATTGCCGGAGGATGCTAAGTATGTTGCGATAAACTATGTAAGCAAAGACAAGTTCGGAATACTTGTTGACGACATAAAGTATGTGTCCGCAACCGAGAAATACTCTGTGAAAACCTACAACATCTATCGCAACGGCACGAAGTTGGGACAGACGAATGATATGGCAACGTCGAACTGCGGCTACAGTGATATGGGACTTGAAAGCGGCACGTATGCATATCAGATTGCTGTGGTGACGAGCGACGGCGAGGAGCATACTCTCTCGAACACCGCAACCGTGGAAATCAATCCTGCGGGAGTGGATGAAGTGGGTGCGGAAGGCGCTGTGGTGAAAGACTGCTATCTTGTGAGCGGTGTGCGTGGCAACGGACAGCAGAAGGGCATCAATATTCTGAGAATGAGCGACGGCACGGTGAAGAAAGTGGTTCGCAAGTAGGCGTGTCGGCTGCTTACGCCCATCGGGCGATGAATAGGAAAGAGGGTGTGTCAGAGCGGAAATAAGTTTCCGGCTTTGACACACCCTCTTCAGTTTATCTCAAATCGGTCATTAAATGTCCCGATGACCGATTGGGTGGGTATGGATTATTGCTGTCTGCTATGTGGAGTCTCCCTGGCGGATAGGTTTATTCCGGGTCGAGACCTTCGAAGATTCTCTTCTCCTTGCGCTGCATGATCAGACGGTTGAGCTTCTGCTGGCGTATCGGCCTTAGCCAGCGCTTGGCATAGATGTTAGGTATTGCCACGCCGATGGCGATACACAGGATTATGAGCGATGCCTTGACTGCATTGGAGAAAGCCTCCGTCAGTTCGCCCACAATGCCCTGCATCTCGATGAGGGCGAAGAGGGCGCGATACATGAGCACACCCGGCACCATCGGTATGACGCTCGGTATGGCAAGACAGTGGTGGGGCGTGTGGAAAACGTGTACGAACTTTACGCAGAGCACGCTTATGAGTAGTGAGCCGACCAGCGATGCCATGATGGGGCCTTGGTCAAGACCTACATTGTTGTTGCTTTCGCCGAGGTTGACGAAGTTTCTTGAGCATACGGCAATGATTCCGCCTATTGCCACCACCCACAGCAGCCGGCGCGGAATGTTGAAAATCATAGAGAAACCCATTGCCGATATGGCAGCAGCGATGGAATAGCTGATGTAGCTGTTGTGTGGCGTCATACTCAGGTCTTTCACGAAGTTGTCCACACCGCACACCGTGATGGCCATTGATATGCCGAACGACATTGCCGTTACCATAAGCAGCGTGTTGATGGCACGGCAGAGACCCATCTGCATGTGGCTTTCAATCATGTCTGACACGAAGTTTATCAGAGGCACTCCCGGCACGATGAACAATGCGCATGCCATCATCGGATGCCACGGAGTGTTGGAGTGCAGCACGTGGGCAAGCCATTGGGGCAGGGCGTTTGCCACTGCCGGAGATGTGGAAAGGAATGTTGACAGCCATGCCAGGATGGTGGATATGAAGGCGGCGATTCCTATGTTCACATATCCGTTGGAACCTTTCTCGTTGAGCCATGCCCTAAGTCTGAATCCTGCCATGGCTGCAATGGAGGCATAGAAGAATGCTGTCCAGTCGCAGCCGAACTGTATGCAGAATCCACCGCAGGCAAATCCGGCACCTATAGTCACCTGGTTTACCGTGTAGTTGCGCGGCTTGTTGTGTATTCTGTCCAGCTCTTCCTCGTATCTGTTCAGCGAGTAGTCTTTCTTTATCGCCTCCCACGACAGGTTGCTGATGGCAGATATCGTGGACATGTTTATGCCGTGTGTGTCGCATCTTTGGAACTTGCTCAGCGAGTGTTCCTCGTCGCTCAGATTCACTTGCAGCATATTGTATGTTACATGGATGTGCAGGTTTTCTCCCGGCAGTCCGAGATAGGCGGCTGTGCGGTTCATGTTTCTCATCACGCGACTTGTGTCAGCACCGCTTGCCACGAGCATCTCTCCTGTGCGCAGCAGCAAGTCGAGTTTTCTTCTGATTTCCTTTTCCTTTTGTATCCTGAATGAATCTTCCATTATCTTCTTCTTCTAAAAGAGTTATGCAAGAGGGTTCCAGCCTTGTGCCTTGAGTTCAAACTCGTTGCCGTCGCGTGCTACAAGCTGGCAGCCGAAATCCTTTTTCGTTATATGTCCTATAAGCTTAACGTCTTCAATCTGCTGCACCTTGTCCATATCACCGATTGGTACGGTGAAGAGCAGTTCGTAGTCCTCTCCTCCGTTCAGTGCGCAGGTGGTCACGTTCATGTTCAGTTCCTCTGCCATCACTGCCGTCTGATAGTCTATCGGGATGTTTTTCTCGTATACGCGGCATCCGCATTGGCTTTGGCTGCAGATGTGCATTAGCTCGCTGCTCAGTCCGTCGCTGATGTCCATCATGGTGGTAGGCTTGATGTTCATCTCGTGCAGCTTCTTTATGATGTCGCCCCTTGCCTCTGGTTTCAGCTGCCGTTGCAGAAGATATTCCTTTCCTGCGAAGTCGGGCTGGAACCGTGCGAGTTCCTCCAGTGCTTTCTTGTCGTTTTTCTTCTTCGCCTCGTTCACCTGCTGGTAGTAGACGCTCTTTTCCCTCTCAAGCAGCTGCAGTCCCATGTAAGCTGCTCCCAGGTCGCCCGAAACGCATATCAGGTCGGTATCGTTTGCTCCGTTGCGGTATATTATGTCGTCCTTGCACGCCTCGCCGATGCAGGTGATGCTTATTGCCATTCCGGTGAATGATGAAGTAGTGTCGCCGCCCACGATGTCGATGTTCCATTTGTCGCACGCCATTCGCAGTCCGCTGTAGAACATCTCCATATCCTCCACGCTGAATCTCTTGCTCAGTGCCAGGCTGACGGTCATCTGTCTTGGTGTTCCACCCATGGCGAATATGTCGCTTATGTTCACCATGGCTGCCTTGTAGCCAAGGTGCTGCAGGTCGATGTAGGTAAGGTCGAAGTGTACTCCTTCCATGAGCATATCGGTTGTCACGAGTACCTCCTTGTCGGGATAGTGCATCACGGCGCAGTCGTCGCCCACGCCTTTTACTGTAGACTCGTTCTTTAACTTGATGTCGTCGGTGAGGCGGTGTATGAGTCCAAACTCTCCAAGCTTTGCTATATCGGTCATTATTTGGTTCGTTGTTGAGTTGTATATGGTTATATATATAATAATGTAAATGAGTGGGAGTACTTGATTTCCTTCAAGTATTCCCACTCTTTATTGCTGTTTATGCTCTATTTGTGCATTGTTGTCATCTGTCATTTATGCATTGCTGTCATTTATGCTCTGCGTATCATTTCGCGCATAATTTCCGTCATCAGCGGCTGTGCCTTGTTTGCTGCCACCTGCACCTCCTCGTGGCTAACCTCCACTGGAGTGTCCTCAAGTCCGAGGTCGGTGATGATGCTGATACCGAATGTCTTTATGCCGCAGTGGTGTGCCACGATAACCTCTGGTACGGTGCTCATACCCACGGCGTCGGCTCCCATACGGTGGTACATCTTGTATTCGGCAGGTGTTTCGAACGTCGGTCCCTGAACGCCCATATATACGCCGTGCATCACGCGGATTCCCTTTTCCTTTGCTATTGCGTCAGCCTCGGCGATGAGAGCGTGGTCGTACGTCTCGTGCATATCCGGGAAGCGCGGTCCTGTAGGGAAGTTCTTTCCGCGCAGCGGATGCTCGGGGAAGAAGTTGATGTGGTCGGTGATAATCATCAGGTCGCCAATCTTGAAGTCGGGGTTCATACCTCCCGATGCGTTCGACACGAAGAGAGTCTTGATGCCCAGTTCGTACATCACGCGGATAGGGAATGTAACCTCCTTCATGTTGTATCCCTCATAGTAGTGGAAACGTCCCTCCATAGCCATGATGTCCACGCCTCCGAGTTTTCCGAAGATGAGTTTTCCGGCGTGTCCTTCAACGGTTGATACGGGGAAGTTCGGGATGTCCTTGTATGAATACTCGTAGCTGTCAGTTATTTCTGAAGCTAATTGTCCGAGTCCTGTTCCCAGGATTATTGCTGTTTTCGGACTTGTTGTCATCCTTTGCTTTAGCCAGGATGCTGTTTCTTGAATTTTTTCGTACATAGCCTATTATATTATCTTTAAAGTCGTTTTCTTGGTCGAGCATGAAGCTCACGGCTACAGGCAGCACATAGATACGGCTGCGCACCTCATCGCTGAGTCCATTCATGCCGAAGAGCCTTGCATTGTCTTTCTCTGTGGTTATGATGATTTTGTCTTTTCCCGTCATCTGTGCGTACACCGTGTTTATGCGGTTTATGTCAGAATCGCTGAACTGATGGTGGTCGGCGAAGGTGAGTGGTGTGATGTTCTTGGTGTATGGCTGCAAGTCCACAATCATCTGCTGTGGAGATGCAATGCCCGTGAGCAGCAGCACCTGCGTATCGGCGTTGATGGTGTTGAGTTTGCGGTCGGGACCGCAGTATACGGGTTTCAGATTGTCGTATTTCAGTGTGGTGAAATACAGCTTCTGATATGGGAATAGGTTCATCGTCTTCGTTATCACCCTGTATTCCATCGGTTTGAGGTCGGCGGGACACTTGGTCACGATGACTATGTCTGCTCTCGATTTGCCCTTTCTCGGTTCCCTAAGTCTGCCTGCCGGCAGGAGCTTATCGTACATTATCAGGCGGTGGTAGTCCACGAGCAGGATGTTTATTCCCGGCTTCACGTATCTGTGCTGATATGCATCGTCGAGCAGTATGACGTCGGTGTCCTTTGTCTTTGGGTCCTGCGTCAGCTGCTCTATGCCGTGGCATCGGTCTTTGTCCACGGCAACGAATATGTCGGGGAATTTCTTTTTCATCTGGTATGGCTCGTCGCCTATTTCGCGCATCGGCGTGTCATTGTCGGCAAGCACGTAGCCCCGGCTCTTGCGCTTGTAGCCCCGGCTCAGCACAGCAACCTTCACCTGGTCGCGAAGCGTGTTGATAAGGAACTCCACGTGGGGGGTCTTTCCCGACCCCCCCACGGTTATGTTGCCCACCGAAATCACCGGGATGTCGAAGCTGCGACTCTTCAGTATTCCCAGTTCGAACATCTGGTTCCTGAGTCTCACTCCCCATCCGTAGATCCAGCTGAGCGGCATCAACCATTCGTTTATCTTTATGAAATCGCCTTCCATATTCTATGACGGATGAAGAATGGAGTGCACGTGTGCTCTCCATTCCTCATCTTCATTTGTTTTATTCTATTTGATGTTAATAAAGTAAGGTATGCGTGCCTGGATTGCCGACTGCTTGTCCATATCCTTCAGCAGCATGAATACAGAGTAGTATTCACCCATTGCGGCGCGCATCTTCGAGTCGATGTAGTTGCCGGATGATGCAGACCTAAACAGCTGCTCCATCCAGTCCGCCTTGGCTGGATACGGGCTTGTGTAGTATTCGTCGAGCTTTGCAAGCTTGGCAGCTTTTGCCACAGCTTCGTCCAGTCCGCCGAGCTGGTCTACGAGCTTTATCTTCAGAGCGTCCTGTCCTGTCCATACGCGTCCCTGTGCAATCTTCTCCACAGCGTCGGTGCTCATGTGTCTGCCGTCGGCAACGCGCTGGCGGAACAGCTTATAGCCGCGGTCGATGTATGTTGACAGATATCCCATCTCCTCTTCGTTGAATGGGCGTGCCATTGTTCCGAACGCACTGTTCTTGTTTGTCTTCACCTCATCGAATTTCACTCCGAGCTTCTGTGTAATCAGTCCGCTCATATCGGGGAACATTCCGAAGATTCCGATACTGCCGGTGAGCGTTGTCGGTTCAGCCACGATCCAGTTGGCTGAGCAGCTCATATAGTAGCCTCCCGAAGCAGCCATTCCTCCCATAGACACCACCACGGGTTTCTTTGCCTTGAGCAACTGTATTGCTCGCCACATCTGTTCAGATGCGTATGCGCTACCGCCGCCCGAGTTGATTCGAATGACCACAGCCTTCACGTCGTCGTCATCGGCAAGGTCTCTCAGGTCCTTGTTCACCTTCGCTCCGTCGATAACAGCCTTTCCCTGTCCCATTATTCCGGCAGCTGCACCGTCCACGATGTCGCCGTAGGCATAGTATACGGCAATCTCGTCGCCGTCCTGCTTGCCCTCCGGCACACTCATCATTCCTGCTATGCCTATGGTGTTGTAGTCTTCGTCTTTTCCGAGTTTCATCATCGTCTTCACCTCGTCCTTCAGCTGGTCGGCATAGACGAGCTTGTCCACGAGCTTCATCTTCAGATAGTCCTTGGTGTCAGCAAAGACAGCCATATTGTCGGCATACTGGTTGAGCTGTGCCACGCTCAGCTTGCGGCTCTTGGCTATGTCGTTGCAGATATTGTTCCAGATGCCGTTGATGAATACCGACACCTGTTCGCGGTTTGCATCGCTCATCTTGTCGCCGGTGAACATCTCGGTTGCGCTCTTGTATGCACCCACTTTCACCACCTGCATCTGCACGCCGAACTTTGCCAGGGCATCCTTCACGAACATTGTCTGCGAGGCAAGTCCGTGGAAGTCTATCTGTCCGCTCGGGTTCAGAAACACCTTGTCGGCAGCCGATGCGAGATAGTATGTGCCCTGTGTGTATGTGTCGGCGTAGGAGATAATCCATTTGCCGCTCTTTTTGAAGTCCACCAGTGCCTTGCGTATTGCCTGCATCGAGGCGTAGGAATCGGGGGCAAAGGCTCCACCTTCTATATAGATTCCCTTCACCTTGTCGTTCTCTTTAGCTTTCTTTATGCTGCTCAGCACATCGTCGAGTCCCATCTGCGACGGTGCGTCGCCGGAGAGCCGGCTAAAGATGTCGTCTTCCGACCTTTCCTGAAGCGCTCCGCTCAGGTCCAGTATGAGCACCGTGTTGTCGGCAACGTCTTTCGGCGTGCTGTCAGAAGCCACCATACCTACGATGCTCATCATTGCGAGTGCGCCTGTGATAATGCTGAAGGCGAATATGCCGACAACCGTTGCGCTTACTTGTTTAAAAAAATCTTTCATAGTCGTAATTGTTTTATTGTTAAACTTTCTCACTTATATAACGCAGCCTGTATAGCGAAAACTACGCATAAGGTGAAAAAACGACAAATTCTTTTCTTTTCCCCGTCATTCTATCACCACTTCGACCGGGTTGTCAATCTCCTTTTTCCATTGTTTCATCCATGCGAACCACTCCTTGGCATCTTTGAATCCGAAGCTTTCCTTGTCGCATGTGAAAGCCATGTGGTATGTCAGCCTGTCGCTGCCCTTTGCGCTCAGCGTGTAGAGGAACTGGTCTTTCTGTCCGGCGGGTTCCCCCGTCACGTATTTCTGCGGCACGTTCACCGCCAGTCCCACCACCACTTTCGGTTT
>OQVS01001769.1_pt1 | contig 14440 bp, 15 predicted proteins | sample 1691601 | NCBI WGS metagenome assembly OQVS01 (sample SAMN03418268, study PRJEB22391) | human gut metagenome | biome: human-gut; feature: organic feature; material: feces | host: Homo sapiens | place: Tanzania | collected 2013-01
AATGAAGCAGCTGTACACATACTTTTTACCTTCCTTTCACCATTATTATAGAACTATTAGCGTTTTTTTATATCTTTTATGCTAGAATACAAGTGTTAATTGCGTTGAAGAGAAGAGTAGCTTGTGTAGTTTCTTAAAGAGAGGGGTCGGTTGGTGTAAGATCTTAGGGACAGCGTGTGAAAAAGGACTTGGAGCAAATCGTAGGCTTGCGTTAAAAGCATGAAAGTTACAAACAAAGGTGGTACCGCGCATTTTAGCGCCCTTGGGCTACCTTTTTTATTTTGGAAAAGGAGAAAAGATGGAGAGAAAGTTTAACGACCAACAATTGGCAAGAAGAAAAAAGTTAGATGATTTAGTTGCTAAGGGCATTAATCCATTTGGTAATGCCTACACAAGAACTGCAAACAGTAAGAGCATTAAGGAAGCTTACGGTGCATGTTCTAAGGAAGAATTGGAAGAGAAGAAGGTAGAAGTTTCTATCGCTGGTAGAATCATGTCAAAGAGAAGAATGGGCAAGATGTGTTTCATGCACGTTCAAGATCGTTATGGTTTTATTCAACTTGTTATTAATAAGAACGATTTGGGTGAGGAACCTTATGAATTAGTTAAGGCTAGTGATGTTGGTGATATCGTAGGTATTGAAGGTAGAGTTTATCGTACAAATCCAACTGAACAAAATCCTCAAGGTGAGTTATCAGTTTATGTGTTGAAGTATACACATTTAACTAAGTCACTTAACCCATTCCCTGAGAAGTTCCATGGTTTAACAGATATTGAAGAAAGATATAGAAGAAGATATTTGGATTTAATCATGAATGAAGATTCAAAGAGAGTTGCATTCATGCGTCCTCAAATCTTAAATGCGATTAGAGCTTTCTTAGCTTCAAGAGAATTTGTTGAGGTTGAGACACCAGTTTTAACCTCATTGTTAACAGGTGCTAGTGCTAGACCATTTGTTACTCACCATAATGCTCAAGATATTGATATGTATTTAAGAGTAGCTCTTGAATTAGATTTAAAGAGATTACTTGTTGGTGGTATGGAAAAGGTTTATGAGATTGGTAGAACTTTTAGAAATGAAGGTATGGATCCTCAACATAATCCTGAGTTTACTTTGATGGAATTATATGAAGCATATTCTAATCTTGAGGGTATGATGGAAATTACTGAGAGCATGTATAAATATATTGCTGATAATGTATGTCATAAGCGTACTTTCAAGTATTTAGGTCATGAGATTAGTTTAGATGATGATTGGAAGAGAGTTTCAATGACTGATGCGATTAAGGAAAAGACTGGTATCGACTTTAAGCAACAAATGTCTTTTGAGGAAGCTTGCAAGTTAGCTAAGGAACATGATATTGAAGTTGAGAATCACTTTACAACAGGTCATATTATCAATGCGTTCTTTGAAAAGTATGTAGAGGAGACTTTAATTCAACCTACTTTCTTATATGGACATCCAATTGAGATTTCTCCATTAACAAGAGCTAATGAAGAAGATCCTCGTTTCGTTGATCGTTTCGAATTATTTATTTCTGGTCATGAATGTGCAAATGCTTATACTGAGTTAAATGATCCAATTGATCAATTAAAGCGTTTTGAGGATCAATTAAAGGCTAAGCAATTAGGTGATGATGAGGCTAGTGATATCGATATGGATTTCGTTGAGGCTCTAGAATATGGTATGCCACCTGCAGGCGGTATCGGCTATGGTATCGATAGAATGGTAATGTTGTTTACTGAGTCTGAGTCTATTAGAGATGTTATCTTGTTCCCTACAATGAAGCAATTAAATGGCAATAAAGCTGCTAAGGTAGCTCCTGTTAAGACAACTGCAGATGGTGAAAAAGTTGATTTCTCTAATGTAAAGATTGAACCAATTTTCACTGAGATGGTTGATTTTGATACATTTGCTAAGTCAGATTTCCGTGTTGTTAAGATTTTAGCTTGTGAGGCTGTTGAAAAGTCTAAGAGATTGCTTGCGACTATTTGCCACTGACTGACGAGTGCGAATTGATTGTGGAGAATGGACAAATTGGGCTGAACGCTTTTCCAAGAAGAGTCAAAGAAGTGCTAAGCATAACCAAAGTCGGACAAAGAGTGCAATTCAAGGTAAGTCCATCAGAGATTTTTGTCCCAACCAATGGCAGAGTGACAGTCAAATATAACTATGTGCCGACGGATATTAGGTTGGACGGTAGAGTGGAAGTGGATTGTAGAGTGAGCGACGTGACGCTGATTTTCGGCGTGCTGTGCGAGTATTGTATGGCAAGCGGAAGATATGACGAGGGATTGTACTGGGGCGAAAAATTCGAGAGCGCAATGGTCGTGGCGTGCAGAACGAATAGAGAAAGATATTTGCCAAGAAGGAGTTGGAAATGATAGCAAAAAAGCATAAAAATTCTCATATAAAGTGCAATAATATTGTCAAAACCCTATCATTTTTTTGCGGTAATGACAACGATAAAAACAATGGCGAATTGCCTAGCAACTATGCAAGCGAGAGTAAAAACTTCAAATTCGAGAATTTTAGGCTGGTATCAACCCAAGGTTGGGAAAAAATCAAGTTGGTGGACGGCAGTGATATAGAACCGCTCGAAAATGTGGGCGGGGGTAGATTGTTTGCGCCAAAGCTGGTGTACGACGATCGTAACAATACTATGATTTTGTATTCGCATTCTAAGGGTTTGGAGATGAGAAGTTGTCGAAATAACAACGAAAAGTGGAAAAGATTTGATTATAGCGGGATAGCTGAATCGTGCTGTTATTATCGCCACAACAACACGGATTATGCCTTTTTGTCATCGCCAAATGGTATGTATTATATCGCCGATGGGGGCTCGTTTGCGATGGTGCTTACCCAAAAGCATATCAAAAAAATCTTGACAGTCAACGAAAGAATTTTTGCAGTGGTCAAAGATGGTTACAAGCCAAATAGCCTGTGGTTTAGTGACGTATTCAATCCGCTAGAATGGGACGTGTCGCTCGGTGGCGGTGGATATATCGACGTGGATTTTAGCTATGGCGAGATAAGAGAAATCGAGAGCATTGGCGAATATTTGTACATATTTTGCGACTATGGAATTTGCAGGTTGACTTGTTTTGCTGGGCAAGAAAACTTTGAACTCAAAAAGGTGTGCGCCCTGCCATACAAAATGCAAAACAACGGTATAGGCAAAGTAAAAGAAAAAATCGTATTTGCGACTGAAAAACAGCTGTGTATTTTCGACGGAAATAACTATTGGAAGTTGGATATTTTGCTGGATAAATATCTAAAAGATTGTGCTATCAAAAGAGTGCTGGCACTTGATGACAAAATTTACGTTTGCACCAGCAATGCCGATCACGCCAAAAATTTCGTGCTGGTGTATGATTTGACGAACAAATGCTATTGGGTGATGAGCGGGTGGCAAATCGAAGATATGGCAGTGGTCGAAGGCGGTATGTGGTCGGGCATCATTGCCAAAAGTTGGTTGAGCGATACGCTGGTGAAGTTGTCAGACAACACAGCAGAGTTTTTGTCAAACGTGGAAAGAGAGTGGAGCGTAAGGGACATTGATATGGGGTTGTTTGACTCGGTCAAAATCATCAAAGAGATAGAATACAAGGTGTCTAGCGATTGCGAATTGGTGATAGAGAGCAACAATCAACAACACAATTTTAAGCTTTGCGCCAACCAAAACAAGATAAAAGTAAATGTGACGGGCAAAAAATTCAACTTCAAGATTCTGAGCAATATGCCCAAAGTGGAGATATATCCTATGAAAGTAAAAATCGGGGTGAAGAATGGATAACTTAGACAGAGAAAAGCTGGACAAAGCATATTATAATGCGCTCATTGCAGAGCAAAAAACTCGAACAAAACTGGTGTGGACTTTTGAGCCAAATATGGCAAAAACTCGATACATATCAATATTTTGGTCATCGGGTGGCAAAGTGTTGGTCAAAATATGGGGCATAGGCGAAAAGGAGATTGGAGTCGATGATATATCGGTCAAGTCTTCTTCTTGTGTTTGGCTAAAAGAGTTTTATCTGGGTAAAGGAAAACACCAAATAAAAATAGATATGATAGCCGAGAATGGTCTTGGTGTGGAGGTCGAAGCAAGGAATGGCAGGTATGACGATAAGTCTTAGAAAAATCAAAAAAATGATTGGAAGATACAACTATGTAGTCAGTCAAAGGAGTAACAATGTGGGGAAAAATCAAAGAGTTCTTTGGAATAGAAACAAAGAAAGATAAGCAAAAGAAACAAGAAGAAAAGGAAAAAAAGGAACAAGTCATTGGCAGTTTCAAAGAGGGCGAAAACCAGCTGTTGGACAAGTTGGACGGACTTAGTCGTGAGTGGGTAGATTATGACAGAAATAGATTCCAAATGCTAGATGACGTGTTGCCTAAGGAATTGGAAATCAATCTCAAAGAATATACGGGCGACAGCGAGGACTTGATTGGTCAAAAAGTCAACGAGAAATATAATGCACAAAAGCAAAATAAACAAAATATTGCCAACGAAAAATACAATGATTTGATAGGTAGTTTGGGCGACAAAAAGGATATTGCCAAGCAAAAATTCGAGCAAGATTTGGACAAAAATATCCAACAAGAAAGAAAAACTTTGGACGAAATCAAACAAAGAGTAGCCCAAAGAGGGTTGGCAAGGTCGTCTGTCAAAGATAGCCTTGACGAGAGTGCAAAGAGCTATTTTGAAAGGGAAAATAGCAAGACAATGAGCGAGTTTGGGGAGAAAATCAAAGAATTGGACAACCAAATACGCACTTTGGAAAACGATAAAAAAGAGGCGCTGGCGGACTTGGATATAAAGTTCGCAAAACAAATCGAAGATGAAATCAAATCATTGGTTGCCAAACGTACCAACGAGATTGAAAAGATAGAAAAATACAACGCAGATCAAAAAGATAAAGCACTCAAATACAAAGCCGATCGTGCCAAAAAAGTGCAAAGTCAGTTGCAAAAGATTGCGGAAATCAGGGATATAGAGGCGGCGAACGAAGCGGAATATGGCTATAAGGGCGAAAAGCTCAACAACTATCAACAAAGATTGGACGCGGCGTTGGAATTTTATAGCCAAGTGCCAAAAGAGTACGCAAGAGAAATGATAAGCAACAATCCAAAACTCAAAAATTATCTGGGAAGAATGTACGGCAAACTCCTTTCTCATATAGGTTGATATGTGGGACGAAGTATTGGAATTGGCAATGACCAACGGCATTTGGGCGTTGTTGTTTTGTTCGTTGTTGGTGTTCGAGCTCAAAGACAGCCGTAGTCGAGAGAAAAAATACCAAAATACTATCGAAAAGTTGTCGAATGGACTAGATTGTATGCACGAAATTGGCGATGATATTCAAGAAATTCGACAAGAAATGAGAGCAAAATTGGACGGTGGAATATGAAAAGATACAAAAGTTACAATTTTTGGTTGTCTGTCATCAGTGCCGTGATGGTGTTGTTGGCGTCGTTGTCCGACAAAATCAACTTGCCGTATATCGACGGAGTGCTCAAAGCTTTGCTCGGTGTGATGGCGGTGAGCGGTATTGTCAGCAAGCCTGCGACGGGTGATGATACGCAAGATAAATCAAATGAAAATGAAGAAAATGAACAAGACGGCGAAGAAGGTCGTTGAGATAGAAGACTCCCTTTGGGGGTCTTTTTTTGTGGGGGAATAATATCAATTATAAAGATAAATAAGCTTTTTGTTGATTGGTATAAAGAGTTAGTAAGCCAATCCCTCAGTCACACTCCACCTACATTTCGTGCGACAGCTCCCTTTACACAAGTCAGCCTTTTCAATAGGTTTTGCTATCGCAAATGGAGTGTAGTGGCGATTTGTGTGTCGGTTTGACTAGGAAAATACTAAATACCAACAAGGCTAGTTGTAGTTTTTGGCGAGGCGGTAGAGAAGAGTTACAATTTTGGCGGGGGTAGTGCGGTCGTAGTGATAGGTTTTGAAATTGCTGTGATAGGTGTCGTCGATAGCTTGGACAAGGCTGTCGGCGGTCATATCTTTTTGGCTTAGGGTGTGGCAATAGCCTTGTTGTTCGTACTGCTGGGCGTTGGTGATTTGGTCGCCACGTGACGCTTTGGCGGGCAAGGGGATAAACAAAGTTTTTTTGCTAAGAGCTAACAATTCTTGGGCAAAATTGGCTCCACAACGGGATACTACCACGTCGGCAACTTGGATAAAATCTTGAATATTGTCTACGTATGGCAAGGCAAAATATCCATCGTGTGTGGGCGGTGTAAATGTTTCGCCTGTGATATGAATTACAATATATCTTGTGCATAGCTTGTCAAGGCTTTGGGCAAGCGTGTTGTTGATAGCCAAAGCGCCTAGCGAACCGCCTACAACCAACAAAATTGGGCGGGTGTGGTCGATATTTAGTTGGGATAAAACCGCCTTTTCGTCGCCGTGGAATATTTGTTCCCTGAGCGGATTGCCCAACAAATATGTTTTGGGCGAAATGAACGTGCCTTTGTGACTGGTCACCACCGCTTTGGCGTACTTGGAAGTGAGTTTGTTGGCAACGCCTAGCGTGGCGTCAGACTCGTGGCAAACGACGGGTATGCCAAGTTGGCGGGCGGCTAGTGTGGTGGGCAATGATACCCAACCGCCTTTGGAAAACACTATGTCGATTTTTTGCTGGGTGAGAATTTTTTTGGCTTGTTTGACGCAATGCGGAAGTACAAACGGAATAGCAAAGTTGGCAAAAAACTTTGTGCGGTCAAGCTTGATGCAATCGGTATGAAAAAACTTCACTTTGTAGCTCTCGCATATTGATTTTTCCATATTGTGCGAGTTGCCGATATATATAATTTTGTTGGACTTTTTGCGTAATTCGTCCAAAAGTGCAATGTTGGGCATTATGTGTCCCGCCGTGCCTCCGCCAGTCAATGCAATGTTCATAAGCGCTCCTTGTTGTTTTTACTAATCTATGCAAAATGTGTGGGATATATACGGGGATGGCTTTTACAAGGGTGGTTGCTGTCGTAAATGGGTGACAATCCCTATCGCCTTGTTTCCACATTCGTTTCAACAAGCCACTTCCCCTTGCTAAGGGGCAGTCGTTTGCAAAGGATTAGACCGAAGGGGCAGTATTTTACTAGCATTGTTGTTTGGAAAAGTGTATTTTTTGTAAATTTGAAAAATCGCTCTTGATATTATAATAAAATTAGTGTATTATAGTACGGGGGTGAATTTATGAAAGAATTAAAATTTGCTGGATACAAAAACTATCCAATCAATCTCTATGTATGGGATGAAGTGCAAAATCCTGTTGCGATTGTGCAACTGGTACATGGTATGGTAGAGCACCTTGGTAGATATGATGACTTTGCCAAATATCTCAACAGCAAGGGCTATATTGTGTTGGGTGATGACCACAGAGCGCACGGCAAAACTGCTGGACTCGATAGCCTTGGTATGGTGCCAGATGGCGATTGCTACTGGGATACCATCGAGGATCTAAAACTCATCAACAAGTACGCTTACGAGACTTACAACTTGCCAGTTGTGTTGTTCGGACACAGCTATGGCTCGTTCTTGACCCAAGGTTATTTGCAACAAGCAAGCGACACAATCAGTGCGGTTGTGCTTTGCGGAAGTGCGTTCCAAGACGGAATCGATGTCAAGACTGGCAGACTCGTTGCCAACGTCCAATATGCGTTGTTTGGCAAGGACAAGCGCGCCAACCTTATCAAAAAGTTGAGTTTCGATGGCTACGACAAGAAGTTCAAGCCTGTTGTTCCATTCGGTTGGGGCAATCGTGACGACAAAGAAAGAATCAAATATCTTGAAGACCCAATGTGCAACTACGTTTGTTCGCTTGGTTTTTACAAGAGCTTTTTCAATGCTTTGAAAGTCATTTGCAAGAAGGAAAATCTTGACAAAATTCGCAAGGATATTCCTATGCTCATTATCAGCGGTGGCGACGATCCTGTCGGCAAGAGCGGTAAGCTGGTGACAAGACTATTCGACAAATATAAGGATGTAGGTATCCAAAATATTGATATAAAATTATATAGTGGTGCAAGACACGAAATTTTGAACGAAATCAATAAAGATGAAGTGTACGACGATGTTTGGAAATTCATCGATTCTTGCAAAATCTGACTGACATTTGGAGGACAAAATGAGAGAGTATGTTTCTGATACCATCGAGGTATTGGAAGGACTTGATGCGGTGCGTTTGCGCCCTGGTATGTACATTGGTACGACGGGTAGCAAGGGTATGCATCACATTCTGTGGGAAATTGTTGACAACTCAATCGACGAACTCGCCAACGGCTTTGGCGATAGTGTTGCTATCGAGATTTATGAAGACAACAGCATTAGTGTATGGGATAACGGACGTGGCATCCCAGTTGATATGCACAAAAAATACAAAGTTCCCGGAGTGGAATTGGTATTTACAAGATTGCACGCCGGCGGTAAATTCAACAACAAAAACTACTCGTTTTCGGGCGGTTTGCATGGCGTAGGTGCGGCAGTTACCAATGCGCTCTCAGAGTGGCTCAAAGTCGAAGTTTTCAAGAATGGAACAAAGTATACCCAAGAATATCATTCTTTTGACAATGGCGAAAAAATCGTCAGCGGTGCTGTCAAAACCCCTTTGACGGAAGAGCCTTGCGACAAAAAACTCAAAGGTACAAAAGTTACTTTCTTGCCTGACAAGAGAGTTTTTGGCAACGAAAAATACAATTTTGACGCTATATCAAAGCGTATCAAAGAATTGGCTTTTTTGAATGGCGGAATCAAACTTAGCGTCAAAGATTTTCGTGTGCCTGACGGCAAAACTCAATACAAATACAAAACTTATCAATATGAGGGTGGTATCAAGGACTTTGTTAGCTATCTCAACGACGGCAAAACAAAGCTTTACGAAACACCAGTCTATGTGGAAAAGCGTCAAGACAATTTTATTGTGGCGCTTGCTTTCCAACACACCAATGCTTTCAACGAAAATATTTTTAGCTATGTCAACAACATTCCTACCACCGAGGGCGGAACTCACGAGACAGGCTTCAAATCGGCTTTGACCAAAGTCCTCAACGACTATGGCAGAGCAAAAAATCTCATCAAGGACAAACAAGCCAATTTCCTTGGTGAAGATTTCCGTGAAGGTATGACGGCTGTGTTGACAGTCAAAATGCAAAATGTCCAATTCGAAGGACAAACTAAGACAAAACTTGGCAATCCTGAGGCAAAAACTCTTGTAGAAAACTTGCTGGGAGAGTGTCTGAGAGACTATTTTAACAAAGTCAAAAAAGACGTTGTCGACGCGATTTTTAGCAAGGCAAACACCGCTTGCAAAGCAAGAGAAAGTGCGTCCAAAGCTAAGGAAGTTGCCCGCAAAATCAAGGGTATGTCCAACAGCGAACTCATCGGAAAACTTGCCAATTGCAGTGGTAGAAAACCCGAATTTAACGAGCTATTTATCGTAGAGGGCGACTCTGCGGGCGGTAGTGCAAAACAAGGAAGAGATAGGTCAATTCAAGCTATTTTGCCACTCAAAGGAAAGCCACTCAACACCGAGAAAAAACGCTTGACAGAGATTGTGAAGAATGAAGAATTGATGTCACTTATCAATGCGCTTGGCACTGGTTTTGACAAAGAATTCGACATAAAAGGTCTAAAATATAACAAGATCATTATTCTTGCTGATGCTGACCAAGACGGAGCTCATATCCGTTCGATTTTGCTGACGTTCTTCTTCCGTTATATGAGAGAACTTATCATCAATGGGCATATTTATATCGGTATGCCACCGCTTTACAAAATCAGCGAAAAGAGCGGTGACAAATATGCTTACGACGATGAAGAATTGACCAAAATCCTTGCAACTTGTGGCAAAAACTATACTTTGCAAAGATTTAAGGGACTTGGCGAGATGAATCCAGAGCAGTTGTGGGAAACAACAATGAACCCTGCATCTCGTACACTTATGAGGGTGACAATCGAGGACGCTGCCGAGGCGGACAGACTTATTTCTACGCTGATGGGTGATGACGTCGAGCCTCGTAAACAATATATTTATGAATATGCTGATTTTAACAAGGTAGACAAATTTAAGGAGTTGAATTCGTAAGGATTATGGCTAAGAAGAAAGAAAAAGAAATAATTGAAGATAAATCAAGGATTATTGAGGGAAGTGTAGAAGAAATTTTGCACAATGCTATGATTCCTTACTCTGAACACGTTATTTTGGACAGAGCTTTGCCAAGAGTCGAAGACGGTCTAAAACCTGTGCAAAGAAGAATTTTGTACACAATGATGGAGCTGGGTATCACTCCTGACAAACCGCATAGAAAATGCGCTCGTATCGTCGGTGATTGTCTAGGTAAATACCATCCACACGGCGACAGCTCTGTATATGGCGCACTCACTCGTCTTGCCCAAGATTTTACTATCCGCAGTACGCTCGTTGACGGACACGGCAACTTTGGCTCTATCGACGGCGACAGCCCAGCGGCTATGCGTTATACCGAGGCAAGATTGACTCCACTAGCGCTCGAGTTGCTCAGAGATTTGGACAAAGACACCGTGCCAATGTCACTCAACTTCGACGACTCTCTCGAAGAGCCTGACGTTTTGCCTGGCAGATTCCCTAACTTGCTCGTCAACGGCGCAAACGGTATTGCGGTAGGCTTGGCAACCAACATTCCGCCACACAACTTGGGCGAAGTGATTGACGGCGTGGTTGCTTATATCGACAATCCACATATCACCATTGATGAGATGATGCAATATATCCCTGCGCCTGACTTCCCAACGGGCGGTCTTATCATCAAGACGGACGAGATAAAGAAAGCATACGAAACAGGTAAAGGCAGAGTGATTATGCGTGCCAAAACCGAAATCGAAAAGGACGGCGACAAAGAAAATATCGTCATCACCGAAATTCCTTACCAAATCAACAAGTCTACACTTTTGCAAAATATCAACACGCTTAGAGAAGAAAAGAAAGAAATCTTTGGCGTGATAAGCGATATTGTAGACGAGTCGGACAGAAAGGGTATGCGCTGTGTCATCAAGCTCAAAAAAGACGCTGACGCCAACAAAATTTTGGCTGGACTTTTCAAAACAACCAAGATGGAATGCGCTTTTTCTGTCAATATGGTGGCAATCGCAGCAGGAAAACCTCAACAGCTGGGACTTCTCGACATTTTGTCCACCTATGTAGAATTCCAACGCAATATCATCTACAAGCGCAGTCAATATGACCTCAATGCCGCTCAAAAGCGTGCGCATATCCTAGAAGGTTTGCTGATTGCGGTCAACAATATCCGTGAAGTTGTGGAAATAGTGCTAAGTAGCAAGACTTATACCGAATCTCGTGAAAGACTGAGAGAAACGTTCAATTTGACCGACAAACAAGCAGTTGCCGTGCTCGACGTTCCGCTCAAAAGACTTAACAAACTTGACGTCACCAAGATGCAAGAAGAGCTCGAAGATTTGTATAAAAAAATCCAAGAACTCGAAAGCATTATCAATTCTAAGCGCAAACAACTCTCTGTCGTGCGTAAAGAAATTCTTGAAATCAAGAAAAAATATCCAGAGCCAAGAAAATCATTTATCGTGGGCGAAGAGGACAGCAAAATGCAAGAGATTGATCTCAATGCAAAACTATCTCGTAGTGGCTATCTCGTGCTCGGATATGATGGCGATCTAAGATTTTTGACTGAGAGAAGTTATCAAATGGCGATGAAGAGCATCGTAAATTGTAGTATGAACAACCTTGCCAAGAGAGTCATTGCTTGTGACAACGAAACCAATATTTTGGGCTTTACCAACAAGGGTAATGCGGTGGTGTTCGACATAGACAGCTTTGGCGACGACAAGTGGAAAGGCAGAGGCACGAGCATTGCCAAAATATCCAAGGCAGACAGTGACGAAAAACTTGTTGCCATCTACAATGCAAGCGAATTTGCGGGCAAAGAAATCTATTTCTACACCCGTCAAGGTATGGTCAAAAAGACGCTTGGCGAAGAGTATAGCGTAGAGAAAAAGACCATTTATCCTGCCATTGTGCTCAAAGAAAAAGACGAACTTATCAAGACGGAAATCAAAGACGATAAATGCGAATATATCTTGTTCACCACTCGTGATGGAATGGTGCTCAATGCCGAAGCCGACATTCCTACCCAAGGCAAAAAAGCCAGCGGTGTGAAGGGAATTATGCTGACAGACAAGGACGAAGTGGACTTTGTAGGACAAAATGACAACGAAGGAGAAATCGTCGTGGTGCTCGACAATGGTTGGGCTAAGCGAGTGGTACTTCCAAGCATTGAGCCTACCAAGAGATTCCGCAAGGGCGTAAAACTCAACGACAACAAGAACGGCAATATCGTCTATGTCGGACTGGTCAAAGAGCCTTATGATTTTGCTGTGGTGAGTATGAACAAAGAGTGCTTGCCAGTCAATACCGAAGATATATCTATCGAAAACCGCACTTCTAAGGGCAAAAATATCTTGAAAACTGTGGCAAAAGACGTGGATTCTTTGGTGATTGCGACTTGTCTAGAAAACAATTTGATATAGTCTAAATTGTTGATTAAAAAACTTGATAGTATTATAATAATATCGTCATACGTGGGTGTGGCGATATTTTTTGGAGTGATGATGGCGCTAGAGAAAAAATTGACGTACAAAGACGGCTTTAAGCTGGGTATCCCAATTTGTTTGGGATATTTTTCCGTGTCGCTTGCGTTCGGATTGATGGCGATGAATGGCGGACTTCCGCTGTGGGCGCCACTGCTTACTTCGCTTACCAACTTCACTGGTACGGGACAATTTGCGGGTATAAATTTGCTGTTGTCAGGTGCTAGCATTGCGGAAATATCTTTTACCGTGTTGATGATAAATATCCGGTACTTTTTGCTGTCTATGTCGGTGAGTCAAAAGTTGCCAAAAGAGATTGGTCTTGGCAAAAGACTTTTGATGGCGTTCGGTATGACGGACGAGAATTTTGCGGTAATCTATGCCCAATCCAAGATGTTGACTTTTCCATTCTGCATAGGCGTGATGACCAGCTCATATATTGGCTGGTTCGGCGGTACGCTTGCGGGTGCGGTGCTGAATAATATTATTCCTGTAATGTTGACGGCGGCACTAGGCATTATGATTTATGCAATGTTCGTGGCTATCGTGACGCCTAGCGCCAAAGAGTCTAGGGCGGTGCTTGGCGTGGTGGTTATCGCTGTGGCTATCAGCTGTCTATTCCGCTATACGCCATATCTTAACAAGCTGTCCAAAGGCTGGGTTTATGTCATTGCTGGACTGGTTAGTGCGGTGGTGATGGCACTCATCAAGCCTTATAAAGACGAAAACGACCAACAAAATAATAGCGAAGATATGCCAAATCAGAGCTTGGAAAAGGACGAGACAGAGCAAAATGCTTGTGCGATAGAGGATAGCAATGAAAACAAATTGCACGAGGGAGGTGGCGCATGCTGAAAATATTGGCAACAATATTGTGTATGGCAGTGGTGTCATATTTGCCTAGGGTGTTGCCGTTGGTCATTTTCCGTGGCAAAATCAAGAACAACTTCGTCAAGTCTGTGGTCAACTATATGCCGTATGGAATTTTATCGGCGATGATTTTCCCTGAAGTGCTGTATTCGACAGGGCATATCGTATCGGCGCTGGTCGGGTTTGGCGTGGCGATTATCTTGTCGTGGCGCAAGCTAGGGCTACTACCTGTCGCTCTTTGCTCGACAGCGGGAGTATTTTTGGTGGAGTTAATTTTGAAGTTTTGTTGAAATAGAACTTCAAGTGTGATACAATAACAAAAAGGAGATAAAATATGGATATCAATTTTTTTAAGAAAGCAAAAATGCAAGCAATGAAAGACAAAAATAGAGATGCTATGAGTGCTTATGACGTGGTTATCAGCAAAATTATGTTGGCGACAATCGACGCCAGAGCAAAGGGAAATGAGCTCGCAGAGAGCGATATTGTTGTGATTTTACAAAAGGTCGAGAAAGAACTCCAAGAAGAGCGCCTAGGCTATGTCAAGGGCAATCGTCCAGAGTCGGTAGCTAGCCTTGATAAACAAATCGAAACAGTGGCACAATACTTGCCAAAGATGATGAACGATGACGAAATCAGAGCAGAAATCCAAAAGCTCGATGACAAGTCAATCGGCAGTGTTATGAAACACTTCAAAGTCAACTTCGCAGGCAAATGCGATATGAAAAAGGTTGGCGAAATACTCAAAAGTTTGTAATATGAACAAAATGCTCCCAGTTGGGAGTATTTTTTTGGGGATTTTATTATCAGTTGAAGAGAGCGCCACTTGTTGCAAGGGGGAGCTGTCTAGAACAAAGAGCAACTAGGGTATAAATCTATTTGCGACAGCAACAACAGCTTAAAACGGCCGCCTTGTGCAAAGGGGGCTGGCTGACACAAAACGAAGTGACTGT
>OQVS01001771.1_pt1 | contig 14437 bp, 16 predicted proteins | sample 1691601 | NCBI WGS metagenome assembly OQVS01 (sample SAMN03418268, study PRJEB22391) | human gut metagenome | biome: human-gut; feature: organic feature; material: feces | host: Homo sapiens | place: Tanzania | collected 2013-01
TTGCTCAGGCACTTATAAATAATGTTAAACTATAGTGTTGCGGAATTAAGGAACAAATAGAAAAAGACAAAAAAAAGATAACATGAAACAATATCTCGACTTGCTTAACCGCATTCTGACGGAAGGGCATAAAAAGACGGACCGCACAGGCACGGGCACGATGAGCGTGTTCGGCAACCAGATGAGGTTCAACCTTGAGGATGGCTTTCCTCTCCTCACAACGAAGAAGCTCCATCTCAAATCGATAATCTACGAACTGCTGTGGTTCCTTCGTGGCGACACCAATGTGCGTTGGCTGCAGGAGCACGGCGTGAGGATATGGAACGAGTGGGCTGACGAGAACGGCGAACTGGGACCGGTCTACGGACACCAGTGGCGCTCATGGCCCGACTACAACGGTGGAACTATCGACCAGATACAGAATGTGCTCGATCAGATAAAGAACCATCCCGACTCGCGACGCATGATCGTGAGCGCTTGGAACCCGGCGGAGATTGAGCAGATGGCGTTGCCGCCCTGCCATTGCCTCTTCCAGTTTTATGTTGCCGACGGCCGACTGTCGCTTCAGCTATACCAACGTTCTGCCGACACCTTCCTCGGTGTGCCGTTCAACATTGCTTCTTACGCTCTGCTGCTCATGATGATGGCTCAGGTAACAGGACTTAAGGCTGGCGATTTTGTACACACCACAGGCGACACTCACCTCTACCTGAACCACCTTGAGCAGGCTCACTTGCAGCTCACACGCACACCGCGCCCGCTGCCCAAGATGAAGCTGAACCCCGATGTCAAGAACCTGTTCGACTTCAAATATGAGGACTTTGAACTTGAGGGTTATGACCCGTGGCCTCACATCGCAGCTACTGTGAGCGTGTAACCACACGCTGAGAACCATTAAAATAGACCCACAGGCTAAAAACAAAGAAAACAAGAATTATTTATGATAAGCATCATTGCCGCCGTTGCCGCCAACCGCGCCATCGGCAACGACAACAAACTGATCTATTGGTTGCCCGACGACCTCAAGAGGTTTAAGGCTCTCACCACGGGCAACACCATCATTATGGGGCGACGCACCTTCGAGTCGCTACCCAAGGGCGCATTGCCCAACCGCCGCAACATTGTGCTCAGTCGCACGCAGACCGACTTTCCCGGTTGCGATGTCTACGCATCGCTCGACGAGGCATTGGCTCATTGCTCGAAAGATGAGGACATATATATAATAGGTGGAGCCAGCGTTTACGAGCAGGCTCTCCCCATCGCCGACCGGCTGTGCCTCACCGAGGTAGAGGACACACCCGCAAACGCCGATGCTTTCTTCCCGGCATACGACAAAGGGTGGAAACTTGCCACAAAAGAGCAGCACGAGACAGACGAGCGCCACCACCAACGCTTCGCCTTCGCCGATTATGTGAGAAGAAGTGAAGAATGATGGGTGAAGAATGAAGACCTAAAGTGTTTAAGCTTAAGGACAAGACGACGTAAAAGACGACATAAAAGCCATAAAAAAACGACAACAGAGAAACACCCTGTTGTCGTTTTTTTATTGCTTTATTCAAAAAAAATGATCAATCTTCCTCATCGTCATCCTCATCGGTAGGCAAGTCTACGATGGGCAGCTGACGGTCTATGGCAGCGTTGAACGAGATAACGGTCTCGCTGCGTGACAGTCCGAGCGGCTGCAACTTGTCATGAATGATGCTCATGAGATGATGGTTGTTGAAGGCATAGATCTTGATGAACATGTCAAAGCCTCCTGTTGTATAGTGACATTCAACAACCTCTGGAATCTTTCTAAGGCCCTCAACCACATTGTCAAAATTTGCGGGATCCTTAAGGAACAGACCTATGTAGGCGCATGTCTCATAACCAATCTTTTCGGGATCGATTATAAACTGCGAACCTTTGAGAATGCCAAGGTTGGTGAGTTTCTGAATGCGCTGATGAATAGCCGCTCCACTGACATTGCAGACGCGAGCCACTTCAAGAAACGGTATTCGTGCATCGTCAGCTATGAGATGCAGAATTTTTTTGTCTAATGAATCTAAATTGTGATGTGCCATTCTGATTTTACTAATTTGGTTGCAAAGTTACATTAAATAATCCAAAATGGCAACAAATTAACCTATTTTTGTGTTAATTTATCATCAAAAGCAATTATTCACCTTTTTTCTCAGCCGAATAGTTTATTCTGGAAGCCCCTCCAAGGCGTATTGCCCGTTTCACATCGTTAACCACAGCCATGCGCGTGGCACGGTCAGCTTTCACCGAGACGGTCATGCGCATCTGGTCATCAGGGGCCATGCGACGTTTCTCCGCAGCCACATAATCGGCAACATCCTGAGCCGACACAAACTTGTCGTTGACCTGGATGACAGATGCCTCCTTCCCCGCGCGTCCAATATAGACATGCGTGACGGCTTGCTTTTTTGTCAGGCGTGTCAGTTCGGTGCCTTGCGGCAGCGTATATTCTACCTTGAGCGTCACCTTGCGCATGTGCGTAACGATCATAAAGAAGAAGAGCACGGTGAAGATAAGGTCGGGCAGCGACGACGTGTTAAGCGTCGGCACCTCATGTTGTCGTCTTTGTCGAATCGTCATTCTGTGTCTCCTCCTTTCGTGTCGTTATCATAGTTTTCTGCCACATGCTGCGGACAGGCATCGGTCACGGCCTTACGCTCCGCAACGCCACATTGCGCCATCGGTTTGCCATAACGACGGCGGGCCTCAGCATCGCGCACCATGGCATAGGCTGCCACCAGCTCGTTCTGCAAGGCGAAATAGCTGTCATAGCTTGCATCGGCATCGGTCTGTATGGTTATGAGATGCCGTTTGCCCGCCTTGCGCACAAACGAGGCTATGGCATTGCGCAACCCCTCGTAGCGTGCCGGCTTGCCGTCGACAACGAGCTTGCCGTCAGCCCCGATGACACACTGCATGATGTTGCCGCGCTGCACTTCTGCCACACTCTTGTCCTCGGTCTGTTCCACAGGCGGCAGTTGGCGCGTTATGCCCTTGTCCACATCCATCGACGTTGTCACGAGGAAGAAGATGAGGAGCATGAACGATATGTCGGCGGTGGAAGCCGTGTTGAGGGCTGGCACGCGGTGGCGGCGACGCTTAATGAGCATCCTGTGCCTCCTTTCTGCGGTTACGCACACGTCTCACATAGCCATAAGCCACAGCCACGACGGCAGCCACAAGCAGCAAGAGGGACGTGTCGACAAACATCTCTGCCACACGCAGCCATAACCCATCGGCATATTGTACGCCGTTTACGCTCACCGCACCGGTGGGCGCAAGGGCAAAAGAAAGGATCATGATGCTGAGTGTGCCTACGCCAACACCCAACGCTATACGCAAGGCAGGAACGCCGTTGACCACACCTGTGTGGCCACGCATGCGCCGCACCGTTCTGTAGACCGCAAACAGGGTCACGGCAACCGCCATGAGCAGCAGCAACAGCACAAACGTTATGAGCACACCGGTCAAGAGCGGAGCGTTAAAGTCGGGGTTCTCATCGTACGGATGTTCATAGCCCACAAGAAAGAAGAGGGCATAGACAACCACGATGAGGGTCATGAGCAGGTAGAACACGCTCTGCGACACCTTCACCGCCTTCCAATGCTTTATGTCGCGCAACGACAACGAGGCAAAAGGAAACAATGCTTTAAATAAGTTTTTTTTCATCATTGTTTAATAACGCCCTGTTTTGTTTAACAACGCTCCGATTGCTTGACAACGCCCTGTTTGTTTTTCATCAGCGAGTCGAGCAACGCGATGGCACACTCCTCCATCTGCGCCGTCAGACGGTCAATCTTTGAGAGGATATAATTGTAGAACAGCTGGAGCACCAGTGCCACAATAATGCCGAAGATGGTGGTGATGAGCGCCACCTTCATGCCGGCAGCCACGATGGTGGGGTTGATGTCGCCCACGGTCTGTATCTGCTCAAACGCCATAACCATGCCTATAACCGTTCCGAGGAAGCCAAGCGAGGGAGCCATGGCTATGAACAGCGTGATCCATGAGCAGCCTTTCTCAAGGTTGGCTGCCTGCACGCTGCCATACGACGCCACCGACCGCTCGATGTTGTCCATCGACTCGTCGGCTCGCACCAGACCTTGGTAGCAGATCGACGCCACAGGACCGCGGGTGTTGCGGCACAGCGTCTTTGCGCCTTCTATGTCGCCCGATGCTATCTTCCCGTCAAGCGCCGCCATAAACTTGTCGGTGTCTATCTCCGACAACGTGAGGTAGATGACGCGCTCTATGCAGAACGCAAGGCCTATAACCAGAGCCAGCGCCACAAGCGACATGAACGAGGCATCGCCCTCGATAAACTTTGTCTTAAGCATCTTATGGAAGCCCGGACTCTCCACGGCTTCTATGTCGTCGGCAGAAGCTGCAGAAGCGGCGTTGTCTACAGCAGGTGCCACAGCCGCGCTGTCGTCTTGAGCAGATGCAGCTGCCTTGTCGTCACCTGCCACAGAGGAGGTGTCGACCTTTGCTTCTTGCGAGAAGGCTGGGGCAAGACTCGCCATGCCGAAGAGCATAGATAAAACTATCGCGAAGCGCAAAAAAATTGTTTTCATAACAATAATATCTTTTTTTTATTCAAGAATCGCAAGGACCAATTAACAAAATCGGAAATGACCAATTAAGAAATCGGCAATGACCAATTAAGAAAATCAGCACAGCATGTTCGTTGACAACCTGCTGTGCTGACCCTATTATTTCTTTGTTGCGGAAAAGCGGAAAGAGGGGGATTCGAACCCCCGATTCCCTTTAGGGGAATACACGCTTTCCAGGCGTGCCTCTTCAACCACTCGAGCACCTTTCCTTATGAAGCGGATGCAAAGGTATCGCTTTTCCACTTATTTCCGTTATGCAGGTTCACTATTTAACTTATTTTACCACACTACATTCCCTCCACTCTTGGGAACACCTTCAAGGCCGTAGCGGTGGTTATGCGTGCCACCTCATCGTCGCTCACGCCGTAGCTTGCTGCGAGCGTGGAGATGACATGAGGCAAGAAGCTGCTCTCGTTGCGCTTGCCACGGAGCGGCACGGGCGCCATGTACGGACTGTCGGTCTCCAACACAATGCGGTCCAAGGGCACAACGGCGGGCAGATCCTCACGCAGATGACTGCTCTTAAACGTTGACACGCCACCTATGCCAAGGACAAACCGCGGAAAGGTCAACAGTTCGGCGGCCTCTTTCTGGTTGCCTGTGAAGCAATGGAACACACCACCCGGCAACTGGTCCTGATAGCGGCGCATGATGGCCACCATCTCGTTTTGTGCCTTGCGGCAATGGATCATGAGCGGCAGACGGGTCTCCACCGACCAGCGCACCTGTTCCTCGAAAGCCTGTAGCTGCTCATCGGCAAACTCTCGCGACCAGTAATAGTCGAGTCCCACCTCGCCAATGGCGATGAACGGATGCTGCCCGTCGAGCATCTGGCGCATCTGCTGTAGCTGTTCGCGCCAGTCGGCCTTCACCTCTTCCGGGTGCAAGCCTACCATGGGATAGGCGTAGCCCTCGTTCTCCCGACACACGCTGAGCACGGTGTCTACCGACTTCAGGTCTATGGCAGGCACAAACATGCGGCTCACGCCTGCTGCCTTGGCACGCGCTATGGTCTCTGCGCGGTCGTCATTAAACTCTTCCCCATCGATATGCGTGTGGGTGTCTATGTATTGCATCATCAGCTCTCCCGTAGTCTTAATATTTGCGTTTCATCAGTTTGTACACATACTCTACGAGCATCTGCTTGCGGTCAGCATCAATGCTCACGGCATCGAGACATTTGAGACCCTCGTTAAAGTAGCTCTCGATCTTCTGCTCTGCCAGGCGGTCAATGCCTATGGCGTTGTAGAGACGTGTCACGGCAGCAATCTTCTCCTGCTCGTCAAACTCCTTTGCCTCAACCCATCGTGTGAGCTCAGCCTTCTGCTCCTCATCGGCACGCAAGAACGCGTTGATGAGCATGTAGGTCTTCTTGTTCGACACGATGTCGCCGCCAATGGCCTTGCCAAACACCTTGGTGTCGCCATAGACATCGAGGAAATCGTCTTGAAGCTGGAACGCCAGACCAATCTTCTCGCCAAAGCTGTAGAGACGGTCGGCATCGGCAGCGCCGGCATCGGCGAGCACGGCACCGATCTTCAGAGCGCAAGCCAGCAACACGCTGGTCTTCAGACGAATCATCTCGATGTATTCGTCCTCGCGCACGTCCATGCGGTTCTCGAAGTCCATGTCATACTGCTGCCCCTCGCCAATCTCAAGAGCGGTCTCGGTGAAGATGTCGAGCACCTCCTTGAGCTTGTCCTGACGACAGTCAGCCATAAGCTTATAGGCGAGCACGAGCATGCTGTCACCCGAGAGGATGGCGGTGTTGGCATCCCACTTCTTATGCACGGTCTCATGTCCGCGACGCAGGTCGGCGTTGTCCATGAGGTCGTCGTGGAGCAACGTGTAGTTGTGGTAGGTCTCAAGGGCGCATGCCGAACTGAGGATGCTCTGCGGATCATCCTTGAAGAGGTTATAGGCAAGAAGCATGAGAACAGGGCGCATGCGCTTGCCACCCATCGACAAGACATATCTTATAGGCTCATAGAGCGACACGGGCTTGCGGTCGAAGGGCATGTGCTGGATATAATCGTTTACGATGCCCAGAATTTCGTCTGATTTTAGCAACATCTTTTTTATGTGTTAAGAGTTATTGTTAAGTGTTCAATACAAAATGTTTTTTGGAGGAACAGGGGGTTCACCAAATCCTCTTTTAATGGTTTTCTTCAAAGCTTAAACTCTATCGGGATGGCAAACATCGTGCGGCACGGCTTGCCGTTCTCTATGCCAGGCTTCCAGTGGGGCATGAGCTTTACCACGCGCTTCGCCTCGTTGTCGAGAAGCGGATGCACCGACTTCACAACCTTTATGTTGGCAATGCTGCCGTCGCGGTTGATGATGAAGGTAACGAGCACACGTCCCTCGATCTTTTGCTTCTGCGCGGCATAAGGATAATGGAGCGTGCGGGTGATCCATTTCATCATCTCCACCATGCCGCCCGGAAACTCGGGCAACTGCTGCACCACACGCAGCTTCAAGGGGTTCTCGTCCTTGTCCACCGCCATGGGCGACAGGGCCTTGGTGGTCTCCTCATCGTCAGAGGCTTGCTCGCCGTTGGCTCCACCTTCGCCCTCACCTTGAGCATCGCGCAGGGTGTTTATGGTGGCGTTGCGCTCAATCTGCTTCTTCACCTCGTCCACGACCTTCACGTTCTTGGTCGTGGGCTTGGCGGGCGCTCCAGACGGTGCTGCGGCAATCATGTCGCTACGGTCGAGGGCTGGCATGAGGTCAAGGTCCTGCATGTCGTCAAACTGTGAGGCATCGCCCGACATGTTGCCCGACGAGGTGTTAAACTCAAGGGCCACATAAAGCGTTGCGAGAGCCATCACCAACCCGAGCATGAAGAACACGGGGCGACGACTGTCAAGACTTGCCTTTTCCGACTTTTTTATTTCCACTTTTCTTTCTATTCTTTCGTTCCACAGTATCGCCGGTCTTTTTATCTTGCTGACAGTTCTTTCTCAAGCAAGCGGCAAAGCCTGACGAAAACATGCGAATCTTTTGTCAATAAAACACTAAAAGAGCGTTTATCGCGTTATCTTTTAAGCATGCCGACACAGGTCGACAGCATTTTCATCTACAAAATTAGCACAGATATTTTAAAAAAGCTGTAACTTTGCGAAATAAATTCGAATAAGGCGAATGAAAAAGGCTATTTTAACGATTATAACCATACTTTGGGCCGTTTTGGCCTCGGCACAGGAAAGTCAGACCGAATATAATTTCCTGCGCCTGCCCGTGAGCGCGCATGCTGCTGCCCTGGGTGGCGACAACATCACGATTATAGAGGACGACGAGGCTCTGATTTTCAACAACCCTGCCCTTCTCTCGTCGGTGAGCGACAAGACGATAAACCTCAACTACATGAACTACATGTCGGGGGTGAACACAGCAAGTGCCGCCTTCAACCGCGTGGTCAAGGAGAAGGCGTCGTGGGCGGTGTCGGCACAGCTCATGAGCTATGGCACGATGAAGGAGATGGACGAAAACAACACGCAGACGGGCGAGTTCTCGGCAAAGGACATCGCGTTTGCAGGCTATTTCTCCTACATGCTCTCTAACCGCTTGGCGGGCGGCATAACGGCAAAGTTTATAACCTCCTACATCGGCAACTACAACTCTATAGGCATGGGCGTGGACCTCGGACTCAACTATTATGACCCTGAAAGCGACCTGTCCATCGCTCTTGTTGCAAAGAACCTCGGCGGACAGCTCAAGGCCTATAACGACACCTACGAGAACATGCCCATCGACGTGCAGCTCGGAGCATCGAAGCAGCTGACACACACGCCGTTCCGCTTCTCTGCCACGCTCGTCGACCTTAACCACTGGAACTATAAGTTCATCAACCACCTTGTCTTCGGCGTGGACATCGCGCTGTCACACAACATCTGGGTGGGCGGTGGCTACAACTTCCGTCGCGCCAACGAGATGCAGATTGAGAACGGAGAGGAGAAAAGCAGCCACGGAGCGGGCCTGTCGTTCGGTGGCGGCGTGAACCTTGAGCGCTTCAAGCTTAATGTGGCATACGGCAAGTATCATGTGTCGAGCTCTTCGCTGCTCATCAACGTGGCCTACTCGATATAAAAGAAAGAACAAGAACAAAAAAACATTATATAACAATGAGAAAAATAGTTATCGCGATTGACGGATTTTCGTCTTGTGGTAAAAGCACGATGGCCAAAGACTTGGCTCGGGAAGTGGGTTACATATATGTAGACACGGGCGCAATGTATCGCTCCGTAACGCTCTACGCCTTGCGCAACAACCTCTTTGACGAGGACGGCAAGGTAAAGGAAGAGGAGCTGATCAGCAAACTCGACGACATCAACATCTGCTTCAAGCTGAACGAGCAGACAGGACGTCCCGACACCTATCTTAACGGGGAGCGCGTGGAAGACCTCATCCGCTCGCTGGAGGTGTCGCAAAAGGTCAGTCCCATTGCCGCCATACCTGCCGTAAGAGAGAAGCTCGTCAAGGAGCAGCAGAAGATGGGCGAAGACAAAGGCATCGTCATGGACGGCCGCGACATAGGCACCGTGGTGTTCCCTAACGCCGAACTGAAGGTGTTTGTGACGGCCAGCGCTGAGGTGAGAGCCCAACGCCGCTACGACGAGCTGAAAGCCAAGGGCATGCCCGCTTGCTTTGACGACATTCTGAAGAACGTCCAGGAGCGCGACTACATCGACTCGCATCGCGCCACCTCGCCTCTGCGCCAGGCCGACGATGCGCTGGTGCTCGACAACAGCAACATGACCATCGCCGAACAGAAAGAATGGCTTAAAAAGGCCTTCGACAAGGCTTGTGCCGAACAATAAGCTGAGCTTGCACTAAGAATTTGTAATCTTCGCATTGCAATCTTCGCATCAATATAGGCCCATTAGTTGAAAAAAAAGGGCTATTGGTTGAAGAAAGTTGTTATAAATAATTCTGTTTGTTATCTTTGCATTACAAAAACAAACGAATCACGATATTTATTTCAGATTCCATATATTTAAAGTATCTAAAGATACACAAGACAGTTAGTGAGAATTAGATTATAAATTTTGAGTTAATTACTGATTTTTTGGAAAGGACGCCTTCGTGAGAAGTCGTCCTTTTTTTATGCCTTCTTTTATAGCATCGCGTCAAAACGTTATTTCAACAACTTTATCGGGAATATGTATATAAACAAAAAAGCATCACCCTCGTTGGATGATGCTCAAACTGTTGTTGGGATACTCGGACTCGAACCAAGAATGACAGGACCAGAATCTGTAGTGTTACCATTACACCATATCCCAATGAATAGTCTTAAAAAGTTGTTGGGATACTCGGACTCGAACCAAGAATGACAGGACCAGAATCTGTAGTGTTACCATTACACCATATCCCAATAAAACGCCGTAGCAAAGCAGCAGCTTCTCTATTGCGAGTGCAAAGTTACTCATTTTTTTTCATACTCCAACTTTTTCACCGTTTTTTTTATAAAAAAAAGTCAAAATAACGCATAATTATGTGCTTATTCAGATATTTAGGTGTAACTTTGCACTCAAATCGGACGTTTTTTGCCTCGTTGCAGCGGTTGCTGACAGACAACAGCATGAGCCACACTAAGCCCAAGCATGAGACAACCCAAAAACCAGGCATGGGCGTGCAGAGAAAAAACGACGTCGCGATACACCTTATTTATATAATAGAGAGATTTTATATAAAACAAGGAAAAACAATCAACAACAGTAAAAAAGAGCTGCGGAAGCAGGTCGACAGAAAACAATTTTTAAAATCAAGCAAAAGAAAAGAGATCCGAATGGAACAGACAGAAAAATTGGTTAGCACCATCATCAAAGGAATACAAGAGAAGAAGGGACAAGGCATAAAGGTTGTTGACCTCAAAGGCATCGACGGAACCATCGCCAGCTATTTCATCATCTGCCAGGGCAACTCGCCAGCACAGGTGGAGGCAATAGCCGAGTCGGTGAGCGACACCGTGCGCATAGACCTGCACGAGAAGGCAACCAACTGCGTTGGACTGGAAAACTGCCAGTGGGTGGCCATCGACTTCACCGACGTGCTGGTTCATGTGTTCCTTCCTGAGGCACGCCAGTTTTACGACCTCGACAACCTGTGGCAAGATGCCAAGGTTACCGACATCCCCGACCTCGACTAAGAAGAGAGGAGCATAGCGAGGTGGCCGAAAGGCATAACAGCAACATCTATCCTCACAACAGCATCACAACAACAAATTCATGGCAGAAAACAGCAATCCACAACCAAACAACGACCAGCCGAAGATGCCCAAGTTTAACGTCACTTGGATCTACACCATCATCATCATCGCGCTGGCCATCCTGTTCTTCACAGGAGGAGGCAACGCCTTAGGAGGCGACAGCTCCGCAAGTCAGACGGCAACATACACCCAGTTTAAGAAATATGTGGCTAAAGGTTACGCCAAAAGTGTGGTGGTGATCAAGCCCGACAACAAGCTTAAGATGTTTGTCAAGCCTGAACACATACGCGATGTGTTCCAAAAGACAGCGCAACAGGTTGGACCGAAACCTTATGTCAGCGTCGACTATGGTTCTATCGATGAGCTTGGACAGTATCTTGACGTCATGCAGCAGCAAGGCAAGATTGTTGACGTGAGCTACGACAACAACAAGGACAACTTCCTGACCAACATCTTCTTCAACTTTGGACCGATCATCCTTATGGTGTTCCTCTGGGTGCTGCTCATGCGCCGCTGGGGAGGCGGCGGTGGCGGCGGCGTGTTCAACATGGGCAAGAGCAAAGCCAAGATGTATGAGAAAGCCGACGACATGTGCGTGACCTTCAAGGATGTGGCAGGACAGGCAGGAGCGAAACAGGAGGTTGAAGAGATTGTGGAGTTCTTGAAACAGCCGGAAAAATATACCGAACTGGGAGGAAAAATTCCTAAGGGCGTGCTGCTCGTAGGCCCTCCGGGAACGGGCAAGACCCTGCTGGCCAAGGCCGTGGCAGGCGAGGCCGGCGTGCCGTTCTTCTCAATGAGCGGTAGCGACTTTGTCGAGATGTTCGTGGGCGTGGGAGCAAGCCGCGTGCGCGACCTCTTCCGCCAAGCCAAGGAGAAGGCTCCGTGTATAATATTCATCGACGAGATCGACGCCGTGGGTCGTGCCCGCGCAAAGAACCCGTCGATGGGCGGCAACGACGAGCGCGAGAACACGCTCAACGCCTTGCTCATAGAGATGGACGGCTTCGGAACCAACAGCGGCGTGATCATTCTTGCAGCTACCAACCGTGCCGACATGCTCGACAAGGCCCTGTTGCGTGCCGGACGATTTGACCGCCAGATAAACGTAGACCTGCCAGACCTGCCTGAGCGCAAGGAGATTTTCCAGGTTCACCTGCGTCCCGTGAAAACCGACGACACCGTCGACATCGACTTCCTGGCCAAGCAGACACCTGGCTTCTCGGGTGCCGACATCGCCAACGTGTGCAACGAGGCAGCCCTCATTGCCGCCCGCCGCAACGAGAAGTCGGTAGGAAGACAAGACTTCCTCGATGCCGTGGACCGCATAATAGGCGGTCTTGAAAAGAAAACAAAGATCATGACCCTGGAGGAGAAGCGCACCATCGCCCTCCATGAGGCTGGCCACGCCACCGTGTCGTGGTTCTGTGAGCACGCCAACCCGCTGGTCAAGGTCAGCATCGTGCCGCGCGGACGTGCGCTCGGTGCCGCCTGGTACCTGCCTGAGGAGCGACCGATCTCTACCAAGGAGCAGATGCTCGACGAGATGTGCTCGCTGCTTGGAGGACGAGCAGCCGAGGAGCTCTGCACAGGACACATATCGACAGGTGCCATGAACGACCTTGAGCGTGCCACAAAGAGCGCGTTCGGCATGGTGGCATATGTCGGCATGAGCGAGGCGCTGCCCAACATCTGCTTCTACAACAACCAGGAATATCAGTTCCAGCGTCCCTACTCGGAGACCACAGCCAAGCTCATCGACGATGAGGTGCTGAAGATGATCAACCAGCAGTATGCCCGCGCCAAGGACATCCTTAAAGAGAACGCCGACGGACACCGTCAGCTGGCAGAGATGCTCATCAAGCGTGAGGTTATATATGCTGAGGACGTGGAGAAGATTTTCGGCAAGCGTCCATGGCAAAGCCGCACAGAAGAGATTATCAACGACAACGAGCCTAAGCTTGAAGACATGCCCGAGGCTGTGAAGGCAGCACAGGCAGAGCACGAAAAGGCACAAGCCGAAAAGGCTGCGGCAGAGAAGGCGGAAGCAGAGAAGGCTGCGGCAGAGAAGGATGAAGCAGAGAAAACTGCAACTGAGCAGGCTGAAGCCATAAGCGAAAGCGAGAACAGCGGCAACAGCAGCGACAGCAACAAGGAGAAATAACAAAAAAGCGACAATCAGAATGAGCGACAAACTTAAAAACATGATAACGCGTGCCATAACAGGCACATTGTTCGTGGCTGCTGTGGTGGTGTGCTTCATGCGCCCGCAAGCCATGATATTCCTTTTTGCTGTTGTCACAGCTCTCACCGTGTGGGAATATACGGGGTTGGTGAACAACATCGAGGGGGTGTGCGTGAACCGCTTCATCACAACAGCAGCGGGCACATACCTGTTCCTCGCCTTCGCGGGGTTCTGTAGCGACATCACACCGTCGGCGGTGTTCATTCCCTACCTGCTCACCGTCATCTACCTGTTCATCAGCGAACTGTACACGAAGGCTCCGAACCCAATAAACAACTGGGCTTACACCATGCTTTCGCAGCTTTACATCGCCCTGCCCTTTGCCATGATCAACGTTGTGGCGTTCAGAAGCGAGGGCGGCGTGACGGTTTACGACAGCATATTGCCGCTGAGCATCTTCATCTTCCTGTGGACAAACGACACGGGAGCCTACCTCAGTGGCTCGCTCTTTGGCAAGCACAAGCTCTTCCCTCGCGTCAGTCCGGGCAAGAGTTGGGAAGGCAGCATTGGCGGCGGCATCTTGGTGCTTGCCGTGGCAGCGCTCATTGGCCATCTCATGAACAGCGGTGAGGGTGGACATGTGCTCTCCCTGCCAGCGTGGATGGGTCTCGGACTGGTTGTCGTGTTCTTCGGCACATGGGGCGATCTTGTCGAGTCGCTCTTCAAGCGCACCATCGGCATCAAGGACAGCGGCAACATTCTGCCCGGTCACGGTGGCATGCTCGACCGCTTCGACTCCTCACTCATGGCTTTCCCCGCCGCCGTGGTTTACCTCTACACGGTGCTCACCATGTGCGCTTAAAAGACAATGAGAAAAAGATTTTAAAACAATCTCTTAACGAAGAGATATAAAAACGCAATGAAGCCGTCTTCATTGCGTTTTTTTATTCAAGACAACAACGATATTTTTGCACAACAACGATGTTTAGACACGACAACAACGATGTTTAGACACGACAACAACGATGTTTTGGCACGCCAACAACGATGTTTTGGCATGACAACAACGATGTTTTTAAACGACAATAGAGACAATAGAGACAATCTTTAAATTGTTGGTGCAAACAAAAGCCACATAAAAAGAATTGTCTCTATTGTCTCTATTGTCTTTAAAAAATCGCTATTATCATTAAAAAAAATTCGTGCTATTCGAGTTATTCGTGTTCAAAAAAATCGCTGTTATCATTAAAAAAATTTCGTGCTATTAGAGAGTTATTCGTGTTCAAAAAGCAAGAAAAAAAAGCCCAAAGCGTTTTGCATATTTATGCATTTTCGCCCTTGTTTTTAGCGGCGTTCTCAAAGTGCCCAACTTACGATTTGAAAGTGCCTCTTTGACGTCCTCAAAGA
>OQVS01001780.1_pt1 | contig 14389 bp, 11 predicted proteins | sample 1691601 | NCBI WGS metagenome assembly OQVS01 (sample SAMN03418268, study PRJEB22391) | human gut metagenome | biome: human-gut; feature: organic feature; material: feces | host: Homo sapiens | place: Tanzania | collected 2013-01
CTGCAAGTTTAATTGAGTCAAGCTTTGACATTGTAATTCTCCTTTTTCTTTGCAAATTTTCGGCTGTTATGCCTTAAATTACCCTTACCTATCTTTTTAATTACCTTAGTTGCAATTATACCAAAGCCGCCGTGCTTTTTCAAGCCTGCACATTGATTATTGTCAATTACCGTTATTGTGTCGATTATCTTTTTACCGTGAGCGTTTCATTGTCCAAATCGCCGCCCGTCAGAATTTCCCTTATCGCCGTGTTGAGCGAGGAGGTAAGCCTGTTGATTTTTTCATCCTTGATTTTAAGCTTCTTTACCGCCCTGTCGGGAAGTCCGACGAAGCCCGTTACCGCATTGTAATACGCCGAGCCCTCGGGGTGCTTAACGCAAGCGCCGTCGAGCACCGATAAAAGCTGTTCGTTTACTATGTCGATTATCCTCTTATCAGCCAATTCGTCAAGGTCGGAATTTGAAAAGGTCGTGCCGAGCGTTACGGCATTTATAATTTTGCCGAGAGTCCTGACGGACATTTTATCGGCTGTACACGCAAGAGCCTTTAGCACGGGGCGCAGCTTGAGAGCCGTTTTCCTGCCCATACCGTACTCCCTCATATCCTTTATGTAAAACTCCTTGTCGGAGCTTTTTGCGGAGGAGAGTATTCTGCCGACAAGATTTTGTGCGTGAATTTCAAAGTAGCGTGAGGTGTATTTTTCGCCGTTATAGGTAAAGCCCGAGAGCTTTCGGGTTTCGATTTTAACCGTGTCCTCATCAGCCGTCAGGGTTACAATGGGCGCAGGATAGCCGACAAGTGAGCCGACGTTTATCTCATAAAGCTCCTTGCCCGTAGGAGACACATATTTATCAATGCGCTGAATATGGCTGTGCCCGACAAACAGAAAACGCATACCCGCTTCGGCAAATTTTTCGATATACATTTCGTGCTTTTTACAGCAAGTGCCGTTATCCGTTATAAGCGGCGAAATATGCGGATAGAGCAGATGGTGCTCCATACCGATAACCAATTTGCCGCTGTCAGCCTCTTTTTTAATCCTGTCCGTTATCCATTCGAGGTGCTCGGGCATAAAGCCGGAATTGCCCTCGCCGTCCTGATCGTCGATAAGCGAAAACAGTACGACGTCATTCGGGAACTCGACAATATACGACGAAGTTCCGAGGTGGGTTATGTATTCCTCCTTCGCCCTGTTCGGTCCGAAGTTAAAATACATTTCGTGCAATTCCTCGCTTGTAACGGTCTCAACGTCATGGTAAACCCTGTCGCCGACATACCGCCTTGCGTTGCCGTCACAGCACCAATCGTGGGTTGCAAGGGTAACGCAAACGGGTATTTTTTCGGAAAATTTATTAAGCTTTTCAATCATCTCGAGGTGGCTCGCCTTTTCGCCGTCGTCGGATATATCGCCGATTATCATAAGTGCGTCGGGATTTATCCCTTTAATCTCTTCGAGTGCGGCGTCGATAATAGCTCCCGTTTCCCTCAAGCATTTTTGGTCTGTTCCGCTTCGCCTTTCGTATGCCTCGCCGCTTGTTCCGAGCGTTTCGGAATAGTGGTGCGTGTCGGCAATAAAGGTGAGCGTTGTTTTATTACTGCTTTGCATTTGCTTTTTTAAGAGCTTCCTTTTCGTGTCTTGCCTTGAGCTCCTCAATCATCATATGGTGGCTCTTGCCCGAAATATTATAGAATGCCATCGGGATAAGCATAAGAGCATAGCCGATTGCAGGCAAAAGCGTAGTCATAAAGAACAATGCCTTGTTCGTTGCCGCATTCTGTATCATTGAGCCCTCTGTGTGAACGATATAGCCCGTAAAACGGAGAATTGCAAGTCCGATAGCAGACGAAACGGAGTTTTCAATTTTGCCCGTAAAGGACATAAGAGAAAGCATAACGCCCTCGACTCTTGTGCCTGTTTTCCATTCAACGTAGTCAACGGTCTCAGCCTCCATCTCCTTCTGCATAAGGTTTTTACACTCAAGCGGAATAGCGGTAAGACCCGTGAAAATAACCGTGAGAATACCTATCGGAAGCGAAACTATTTCGCCTGCATCCTTGCCGAGATAGCCGTTGCGGCAGGTAACATAGAACAAAACGTGGAACACGATTGCTATGATACAGCAAGCTCTGAAGAACTTTCTCGGGTCTGATTTTGTACCGAGCTTTTCAACAAGCTTCGGAACACCGACACCTGCGATAAGGAAGCCCGGGAATGTGATAACGTCGATGAAAACGTTGTATTTTGTTGTAAACATAAGGTCTGCTACGAAGTAGAAGGAAACCTGATTTGTTACCTTTACGATAAGGAAGAAAATGTTTGCAAGGAAGAGCATAAGAAGCGGTCTGTTTGAGAAAAGAAGCGAGAAGCACTCCGCAACAGACGGCGACTCCTCGTGATGAACAGTCCTCTCCGTTGTGTTCTTAAACGTAAAGCGTGTGAATACAAGTATGCCGATTGCCGAAACGCAGCCGCCCGTAAGATAAGCCTTTGCGGTGTGGGTGTTGAAGTAAGGAAGCCAACCTGCGCACGCAACGAAAAGACCGGGCAAAACACCCGAAACCGAACGCACGATAGACGACACGCCATAAAGCTTTGTTCGTTCAATTCCGTTCGGAGTGATAGCAAACGCCAATGCGCCCATAGGAATATCGAACGCCGTATATGTAACGTCAAGTCCTACAAAGAGCAGGGTTGTCCACGCAATGCACATCCAATCGGGCATCTGTGAGGGAATACCCACGAAGAATAAAATCATTACTGCGGCGATAAACCACGGAGCACGGCGGATATACGGTCTCATCTGACCTTCCTTAGTGCGTGTCTTATCGACGATAATGCCCATCATCGGGTCATTGATAGCGTCGAATATTCCGCAGTAAAGTCTGATTTTCGAGGCAATTCCCATCGGGTTTGAAAACCTTGAAAATAATACGTTTGTCAAGAAGTAGTTGAGGTATTTCGAGCCTGTCATTGAGGTAAACATACCCTGTGCGCCTCTGCCGAGAGCATAAGAAATCGTTTCTCTCCATGTGAGATAGGTCTCCTCGCCCACGTCCTTTTTGACGATTTTCGAGTCTAAAAATTCTTTTAACTTTGCCATTGGCTTCCCCCTCGGGTTATAAAATTTTATTTATTTCACAGGCAGAGAACACGCCTTTGTCTGTAATAAATGCTGTTATTAAATCGGCGTCGGTTACGTCGAACGCAGGGTTGAGCGCAGAAACGCCGTCGGGCGCCATACGCCTTTGATAGTGCATTTCGGTTACCTCGTCGGGCGAACGCATTTCGATTTTTATGTCCTTACCCATAAGGGTATTTTTGTCAAAGGTTGATACGGGCGCACAAACATAGAACGGTACCCCGTAGTGCTTTGCCAAAATCGCAACGCCCGAAGTGCCGATTTTGTTTGCGGTATCGCCATTTGCGGCAATCCTGTCAGCTCCGACAAACGAATGCCCGTAGTATAGAACAATATAATAAAGGTACGCGCACGTACATCTTTATAATCTGTTCCCCACTCCACATCATCCAAAAGTCTGTTTATCTCAGATTCCTTTAGAAACTGCGGTAATGGTCTACTTGCTTTAGGACCTTCCACGACATGAGCTGGGTCTTTATCAACCTTTCCCCTCATGAGTGCAAAACGATAAAAGGAACGCAACGCCGACAGCCTTCGTTTGACAGACGTGGCATTGTTTCCTTTATCCATCATGCTCTCCATCCAGTCGCGGATAATATCAGAGTCTATTGACTCCCAAGAGAGATGAGTATCCAAATTTTGGAAGAACCGCTCAAAAGCCATGAGGTCAGCCTCATATTCTTTAACCGTTTTCGGTGAGCGGTTGCGTTCGTAACGCAAGTAGTCCAAAAATTCTTCTATCATCATGCCGACGTTCAACAATATGTTTTCGGCAACGAATTTACGGAAATATATTCAAACTACCAAATTTTTTCGAAGATTTTTTATTCTTCTGTCTGACGCAACTGCTGTACGTAGATAGCGTGTTCCATCTTGAGTCTCTTCAAAACAGATGGCTTGTCATACTGCTGACGAGCGCGAAGCTCCTTTACAACACCTGTCTTTTCGAACTTTCTCTTGAACTTCTTGAGAGCTCTCTCAATGTTCTCACCATCTTTAACTGGTACAATAATCATTGTTTTTTGCTTTTAAATTTTAGATTAAACATTCATTAAGTGGAACGAGTCCACAATTTGCGGGTGCAAAGTTACATCTTATTTTCCTATCTACCAAAGTTTTAGCAGACTTTTTTACTTTTACGCAATCTATGCATCATTAAATCGGCAACGTTGCATCCTTTAACCATGCTTTTTCTTCATCGTTAAGATGTGGAGCCAATTCTCGGTAAACTCGAGCATGATAATCGTTAAGCCAATCTATTTCTTCCTGCAGCAGCATCGACTTATCAATAGGTATAGTATCGATAGGACAAAGGGTAAGGGAATCAAACTTAAGGAACTCGCCAAACTCTGTTTCCTTATATTTTTCTACGACAAGTGTATTCTCTATTCTCACTCCGAAACGTCCAGCAAGATACAAGCCTGGTTCGTCTGTCACTGTCATTCCTTCTACAAAAGGTGTAGACATCCATTCCATACGAATTTGATGAGGTCCTTCATGTACATTCAGATACGAGCCTACTCCATGACCTGTGCCATGAAGATAGTTCATACCATCACGCCACATAGCCTCACGAGCCAAGGCATCTATCTGTGTACCTGCAGCGCCTTTAGGGAATTTGCATAGTTCTATCTGTATATGACCTTTCAGCACTAGGGTATACACATGTTTTTCTTCTTCGCTTACAGGTCCAAGGGCTATAGTACGAGTAATATCCGTTGTTCCATCTTGATATTGTGCACCACTATCCAATAGCAACAAACCATGAGGTTCCAACTCTCGGTCGGTCTCTGGAGTAGCTTCATAATGAACAATGGCTCCATGGTCGGCATAACCTGCGATAGTATCGAAAGAGATATCGCGAAATAATGGTTGTTCTGCTCTCAGAGCTGTAAGCTTTCTGTCTACCGACATTTCTGTCTGTCCCCCAGCTTCTACAGCAGGCTTCAACCACTTCAAGAACTTCACCATCGCAATGCCATCCTTCAGCATAGCGCTGCGATATCCCTTTATCTCGGCATCATTCTTTACAGCCTTCATATAAGGAACTGGCGAAGTTTGACATACCACATCTACATCGCCAACAGCCTTGAATACCGAATAGCTTGTTTCCTCTGGGTCGAGCAACAAACTAAAGCCTTCATACTTCTTAACTCCAGACTTCACATTCTGATAATCATCAATATTAATGCCATGCTTACAGAGATACTCCTCCACCCCATTCTGCAGCTTCACCTTATTAATATATAAGGTAGCAGTATCCGGACCGATAAGGAGATAAGAAACAAAAACAGGATTGCAATGAACATCAGAGCCACGAAGATTCAATATCCATGCAATATCATCGAGCGAAGACACAAGCATACCATCGGCATGCTGATGTGCAAGCGCCTTTCTTATCTGTTTCAACTTTTCCGTAGTATCCACACCTGCATACTCCACAGGGTGTATCTCTACAGGATTCTGAGGGATGGCAGGACGGTCGGTCCATATATCTCGCAACGGATCAAAATTAGTACGCAGCGTGATACCTCCCTGGCGCCGCAGTTCAAATCGCAATGCCTCTACGGTATTGATAGAGTTCACCATGCCATCGACACCCACCTCTGGACTATCTATGCAAGCAAGCTTTCTGCCCAACCATTCTGGAATTGTTGGTGTGCCAGGCATTTTTAACCTCATCAGCACTATGCCAGTACCCTGCAGTTGTTCTTCGGCAGCAATAAAATATCTGGAATCTGTCCATAGAGCAGCCTCATTCTGCGTCACCACCACAGTGCCTGCCGAGCCATTGAAACCCGACACCCACTCGCGCGACTTCCAATGATCAGGAACATACTCTCCATTATGAGCATCAGTACTTGGAAAGATGAAAGCCGACAGCTTCTCTCTCCTCATCACTTCACGTAATAACGACAATCTTTCGACGATAATATTGTTCATAGGTAATCATTTGCTAATTCTACTTTACAAAGATACAGCTTTTAAGAATAAACAACAAAAGATAAACATAAATTAATAACTCTTTTCTCTTATTTTTTATTAACTTTGCGCTCGAAAAGCGAAGGAGGAATAATATAAATAGAATATTTATAAACAACTTAATAAATAAATTGTAGTTATGGAATTTTTAACTAATGACAAACTCTTGATCGTCGGTGCCGGCGGTATGATTGGTTCTAACATGGTTCAGAGCGCTTTGATGCTCGGTCTAACTCCTAACATCTGCCTCTACGATATCTATGAGCCAGGTGTTCATGGTGTATTCGACGAGATGCAGCAGTGTGCTTTCGAAGGTGCAAACCTCACCTATACAGTAAACGCTGAGGAAGCTTTCACAGGTGCTAAGTACATCATCTCTTCAGGTGGCGCTCCACGTAAGGAAGGTATGACACGTGAGGACCTTTTGAAGGGCAACTGCCAGATTGCTGCTGATTTCGGTGACAACATCAAGAAGTATTGTCCAGAGGTTGAGCACGTAGTAGTTATCTTCAACCCTGCTGACGTTACAGCTCTTACAGCTCTTATCCACTCTGGTTTGAAGCCAAACCAGCTCACATCTCTCGCAGCCCTCGACTCTACACGTTTGCAGCAGGCTTTGGCTCTTGAGTTCGGTGTACAGCAGGATAAGGTTACTGGCGCCCACACTTATGGTGGTCACGGTGAGCAGATGGCAGTATTCGCTTCTCAGGTTAAGATTGACGGCAAGCCATTGTCAGAGATGGGTCTTTCAGACGAGCGTTGGGAAGAAATCAAGCACCACACCGTACAGGGTGGTTCAAACATCATCAAGCTTCGTGGCCGTAGCTCATTCCAGAGCCCAGCTTACAACGCTGTTAAGATGATTGAGGCTGCTATGGGTGGTAAGAAGTTCACATTGCCAGCAGGATGCTATGTAAGCAACGACAAGCTCGGCTTTAAGAACGTTATGATGGCTATGCCTACTACAATCGACAAGACTGGTGTTCACTTCACAGAGCCTACAGGTACAGAAGAGGAGCTCGCTTCTCTCGCTAAGTCTTACGAGCACCTTTGCAAGATGCGCGACGAGATCGTAGAGCTTGGCATCGTTCCTCCAGTAGCTGAGTGGACAAAGATGAATCCAAACCTCTAATTAGTTAGAGAAACATCTTTCGCAAACAAATATTTGTAAAAGATATATTAAAAGGATGAAGCCTATATTTTTAGGTTTCATCCTTTTTTTATTTACATAACATGCTCTACATAACGGAAATATTTTGTAACTTTGCGATTAGTGAAACTTTTTTTATAAGGATACTAAATATACAACGTTTTTATGAAACACTTTACATTACTGACTAACAAAAGGCATATCTTGTTAGTGCTAATCATGCTGCTTTGTAGCTTGAGGGTGGCATATGCCGACGACTCGGGGCTTGTAACACAGCAGATCACGGTGGATGTGCCTACCGCAGGCACGCTGAGCAACATCATCCAGAGCGACAAGATGTACAAAATCACCAATCTGAAGATTACCGGTTCGTTAAATACTGACGACATCCGCTTCATCCGTAAGATGGCAGGATGCTATTACAACGGAAACGGAAGCAAGTATGATGGCCACCTGCAATATCTTGATTTAGGAAGCCTAAGTCAGATATCGTATGTCCATAGTTTCGAGGTTTACGACGAAAATGGCTATCGCTCCACTTTGAATGATTGCCTATTTCCATTGGCTTATCTATACAATCTGAAGACGGTTGTCCTGCCAAACCTATATAAGGACTACAACTTCTCGCTTATGGGCTGCCGAAACTTGACAACCGCAAAAATGCCAGATAATCTTGAAAAGATAGGCAATAATACCTTTAAAGATTGCAGTAGTTTAGAGGATATTAGAATATCGCCAACTGTTACATCTATCGGCGAATATGCCTTCAGCGGATGCAGCAGCTTGACCGAAATTCAAATACCAAACAATGTTACCTATATAGGCAAATACGCTTTCCATGGCTGCAGCAGCTTGAAATATATATCAATACCGGAAGGACTTAAAAACATTTCAGCCTCTACTTTTGAAGATTGTGTCAATCTGCAAAGTTTTGGCAACTACAACTGTATTGAGAGCATTGGCGACCGAGCTTTTGCTGGATGCAGCAAGTTGTCGTGGCTTTCAAATATATTTTATGGTGCCCAATTTACATCAATATCAATAGGAACGTATGTATTTGAAAACTGCAAAAGCCTGAAAAGCATGTGGCTACCAGGAAATATGAAGACCATTCCACAGGGTATGTTCAAAGGTTGCAGCAGTCTGTCGTCCGTCACCTTGCCGCAGTACCTTCTCTCTATAGACGATTATGCCTTCGACGGATGCAGCAGCTTGGCAGAAATAAAACTGCCAATCTACCTCAACTCACTTGGCTATCGTGCGTTGGCAGACTGCAGCAAGCTTACAAGTCTGGACCTGCCTTCCAGCTTGCAAAACATAGGTTCGTACGCGTTTGCAGGATGCAACGCCATGGAGCGTATCGATGCCAATATGGCTGCGCCCATCACAGCAAGTCAGAGCACATTCAATGGCGTCGACTTCAGCAACTGCTATCTTTATGTACCCACGGGTGCTTACCAAAGCTATTGGTTGGCAAACGGATGGGGCAGCTTTGAACATATCATAGACAACTTGGCTCCGCAAAAGAGCAAGATGGTGACGTTGGAAACAGCTGGTACACTGAGGGACAAGATAGGAAGCAACGAGAAGTTCAGCATCACACATCTAAAGGTGTCGGGTCCGATAAATACCAACGACATACAGTATATCCGCGAGATGGCGGGATGCTACTATGACACCAATGGCTCAAAATATAATGCCTACTTGCATCATCTGGACTTAAGAGATGCAAGCTTCTCAGCCGATGGACCTATGATAGAAGTTTACGGACAAAACGGATACAAAGGTTATATATATATTTATGCCCAGGAAAATGCGGCCAATCCAGTATACCTTTTCTCCTATTTGGATGGTTTGCAGACTGTCATACTACCTAATAATGAAGAAGAGATCGGCGAACATATGTTCGAAGAGTGTTATAATTTGAATAGCATAGAGATACCGTCAAGTGTTCAGGCAATACATTCCTATGCTTTCAAGGGTTGTAGCAGTTTAGAAGCATTGTATCTGCCATACGGTATCACCTGTATTGAAGATGCCGTATTTGCCAATTGTTTTAATCTAAAGGATATTGAAATCCCAGGGAGCGTAACCACCATTAACAACATGGCATTCGTAAATTGCAGAAGTCTGACATCAATCTCCATACCAGACAACGTCACATCTATTGGCGAATTTGCATTTAACGGCTGTTCTAATCTTAAGAGCCTGTATCTGCCTGCTAATATCAAGAACATTGGCGATGTTGCTTTCAATTGTTGTGGGCGCCTTACACGCATCATAGCTAAGATGAAAGAACCGGTCGCTATTGGTGAGGACACATTCACAGGTTTGGACTACGACAAGTGCGAACTCCTTGTACCAGAAGGTTCTGCCGAGGCATATAGACAGGCTGCGGTGTGGAGCAACTTCAACAACATAACAGATATCACCGTTGTTGTTACAGACTATGCAGGCTCATTGCAATATATGATTGAAAAGAACGACAAAAACTATAAGAACAAAATAACGCGCCTGAAGGTGATAGGTCCCATCGGCATATACGACATACAATGCATCCGCGAGATAGCAGGATGCTGGCTTGAGGAGAGTGGTAAAAAGACCGATGGAAATCTGCAATACCTCGACCTCCAAGAAGCCAAACTGGTGGGTAGTGACATAGGCATCAACGTTTACACTAAAGGTAGTAATCAAGGCGAGACTAACACAATTGAGTGTACTGCAAAGATAGAGCCTGACGGCAACCACTTCTCTAACCTGTTCAGAAAAGTGTCGAAGTTGAATACTGTCATTATGCCAGAATATCTCACAACAACGGGTAGCGGCACATTCATGGATAGTCCTCTGTCGTCAATAACTCTGCCACAGAACCTAACCTCTATAGACGACAATGCCTTTAATGGATGTGACGGTCTTAGAGACATCAGTATTCCGTCTGGCGTAACAAGCATCGGAAAAGGCGCATTCAAAGGCTGCAGTTTAAAAGAATTCACATTGCCGAAGCAGGTAACCGAAATCACCGACGAAATGTTCTGGAATTGTAGCCTTCAACATATTTATTTGCATGATGGTTTGAAGAGCATCGGCAACTATGCCTTTGCTAATAGCGCATTGACAGAAATCACTATTCCTAACAGCGTGATGTATATAGGTGAAAATTGTTTCTCTGGTTCTTATTGTTTAGAGGAAGCTGTGATATCGTCAGACTATATCGCTGAAATTCCCAATGAAGCATTTGCTGACTGTAATGCTCTGCATACAATAAAGCTGCCAGCCAATCTTGAGCGCATAGGCGAAAGAGCCTTCATTGGAACTTGGAGATTGGGTACAAAAGAGGGCCTCACGATACCATCAAAGGTGAGAGAGATTGGCGCAGAAGCTTTCTACAAGTCGTTATTTGATGCAGTTGACATTGTGCTACCTGCCAGCCTAACGAATATTTATAGTGCATTTGAGGGAAGTGGCGCTCGAGTAATTCATTGCTACATGCCTGAACCTTTACCATTGAATGGTTTCTCTTTTGGTGGTGGTGGTTCTCTCAGTAACTGCAAGCTCTACGTTCCAAAGGGCTGTGCTAATAAATACCGCAATGCCGAGGTATGGAGAGATTTCGATATAGAGGAAATGGAGGTAACTGGCATCGGTAGCGCAACCAACGACAGCACAGCAACTGAGGAGGCTCGCTACGATGCTAACGGCAATCTGCTCGCCGCCCCAGCCAAGGGCCTGAACATCGTGCATTATAGCGACGGAACAGTGAAGAAGATAATGGTGGAATAGACAAAGCCACGCTTGTCTATGAAAGGATAAATAGAAATAAAACAAACAGGAGGAAATGGTCTACGTTTCCTCCTGTTTGTTTTATTGTACGCTCGGCATGAGCATTATCTAACGGGTGCAAGGCCCGAGTAAGCCCTAATTGTGGGAATTATATAGTCAAGAGCAAGGGTGTTCATTATAAGGTGAAATCTGAAGGAAGCGCAGGCTGGTATGAAGGCATTGGCAGAGATAGCAGACATCTATCCTCGTATGACGAGCATTCACGACAGCAGCCTATTTGAAGATAGCTTCGCAATGGATTTTATCAATCATGGCTACAAAATTATCTATTGTGCTATGTACCTGTATGTTGGCTACATCAACGAGGCAACTAACTTCGCAAAAAGCCAAGGTGGAGGCGGTAGCGACACCAAGGATTGGGGACGTGAGAAGGACGAAGATGAGATAGAATGGATAAGACGGTGTTTGCGACAAGCAACTCGGATGGTAAAGCCAAGGAAAGGTAAAGGATTAAGTCGGTAACGAGAATCAGCCCCTTCTCTTTCATTAAAAAAAGAGAGAAGGGCTGGAGTGTTTTTCTTACTTATTCTTTGTATTTTCTATCAAACGGAAAGTGAAAGGAAAGCTCCATTTCACTTTTACGGCTTTTCCATTTATTTGTCCAGGAATCCATTTCGGCATGGCTTTGACTACTCGCATTGCCTCATTGTCCAAAGACGGATAAACAGATCGGTCTACCTCAACGTTACTTATACTGCCGTCTTTTTCCACGATAAACTTTACAATAACCCTTCCTTGAATGCCGTTTTCTACTGCCGCTACAGGATACTTAAGATTAGATGCGAGAAATGTATTTAATGCTTTGGTGCCACCAGGGAAAGAAGGCTTTTGGTCAACATCGTCACCATTAAATATCTTATTGCTCTCACTTTCATTTTGTTCCTTTTTTGAATAAATATCATTATCTCCCTTTTTGAACACATAAACATAATTTGTAAGATACTTGTTTTTTATCCCCAAATCATTAAATTTTACGACCAAAGGCTTGGCATCTTTATACTTTACCTTTGCTGTATCTGCATCTATGAAGAAATCATCATTTATTTCACCATAATACCCTTCTCTATTGCCTCCACGCCAAATCCAATAAGGCTTTCGATTTACGAGTATCGAGGTCGGACAAATCATATTCTGAACATAAACGAACTTGCCAAAACGACGTAGTGGCTCTGCAGTCTGAAATCCCCCATACTCATTAAAATCCTCTTGAAATTGTGGAGCTTCCGCTATAGGCACAGATACATATATGGTAGCTCTTATTTCATTAAAATTACATGTAATAGGAAAATATTCTTTGTCTGCATTATACTTTTCCAAATCCAAGCTCCAATTTTCCCCCATTCTATCCTTAATTGCGTCATAGCAAATGGAGTCAAACACAAACTTTGAAGATTGCTGTAAACGCAGTTCGTAAGCTGTAGTCTTCTCGAATTCTCTTATCTCATTCCATGCACTAAATTTTTCCTTCACATTTTTCATGACTCGTCCTCTGTCGGTCATTTCATATCGTTCCCGTTCTGAATTTTTTGCTGCATTCTCAATAAGTCTTTGCCAAAACAGTGTATTTGAATCCACCGACTTTTTATTTCTTGCACCTCTATTGTTCTTACCCATAGAAGTGGTCTTACCCTTAACCGTTTGAGACGTTTGCCCCATTTTTCTCATTTGAGGCTTTCTCGTTTGAGCATTGCTACCAACCATACATAGCAAAGCTACTATAAGTAAAATAATATGTTTCATAATTTTCCTTATTTTATAGAAAAACATTAGTACTATTTATTTCCATCTTTATCCCATCATTTTCTCCTCGCGAAAATCTTACGAACCTTTGTCCATCCCATTCTTGAGATTTTCTGACGCAATAAGTTTGGAAGCCATATCCCTTATCTACGATTCTTACCTGAAAAGGATTCCAATCGTAATATGCTTTGTTTATCACTTCTGTTATATCCACGCCATCCAATTCCTTTCGTTCTTTCATCGGGAGTTCCATCACGCAGTTTCCATATTGGTTAAAAGCATCAACGGTATGACGTTCACACTCAGCAGAATGCCAAAACGATTTACTTGGATACTTCACCTCCATTATCAGAAGCAATCTTCTTTTCAACTCACCTGATACAATTGCAGCAAAATCCAAAATCACCATAAGTTGGAACAAGCAAAACGTATGGAACAATTCTATGCGCAGCATTTTTATGAATTCGGCAAAATGCGCCCGGATCCATTTCTTCAATCCAGGACATTACGCTTAAAACATTTTCTCTAAAACCTGTTCCCTGCGGCGTACTGTGATAAAATTCCCTCGTAAAAACCGGAAATTGATTTCCCTGACGGCCAACTGTCATTTTTGCCATCTGACGGACAGTATTAAATTCTGTATCAATATCGCCTTTGTTTACTTCAACATTCACAGGACCATTCGCAATTTTTGCTTCAAGAGTGCCGCTTACAGACTTTGCCTCTTCAAGTTCTTTTAAATAACCTGCAAGCTCCTTGTCATTTTTTTGCAAAGCACGAAGCCTTTCTTGAATTTCTGCAAAAAGTTTTTTTTGCATGTCGGTGTACGGCATACGGTGCGGCTCAAGTCCAATCATAGTCGAATGTTCGCAAAGAGCGTGAATGCGATTTAAAAGCTCATTTTCCATCATCTGACGTTCGCTTTCTTTTGCATTCACAAAGCTTTCAGAACTCTGCAATTTTCCGTCGTTCTTGCTTTTTAACTGCATAAGATGCTGCTGTTCTGCAGAACCGCCGTCATTTGCCGATTTTTTTACACGAACTTCATCGGTTGCAGAAAGCGTAAGCCGGCCGCTTGCAATTTCCTTAAACCATTCGTCCATGTAGTAAACAGGCTCGCCAGTCGTATTGTCCAAAATCACTTTAGAAAAGAGTTCTTTTTGTTCCGGAGTAAAAAGAGACGGCAAAACAACGCCAAACCGCAACATCATTCTTTTTACTTTTGGCAGGGTTAAATCCGCCATTTTTGGCGCCATATTATGAACAAGTTCCCAATAAGCCATTACCATTTGCTGTCGGTAAACTGTCCTGTCTTTTGGATCTGTACATGTTAAGTATTTTGAAAGCACCTGATGAACTCTCTGAGCCGGCTGGCCTTCGCCTGTAAGACAAGTTTTGTAATACGCCGGATCGTCAAAATAAGGCATTGGCTTATCTTCAAAGAATTTTTCAATCGGATTGAATTTTGTAACGCTTAAATCAACTTTACTGGCTTGTTTTTGCTTTTCGGCAGATTCTTCCCTATTTGCATTAAAAC
>OQVS01001783.1_pt1 | contig 14385 bp, 8 predicted proteins | sample 1691601 | NCBI WGS metagenome assembly OQVS01 (sample SAMN03418268, study PRJEB22391) | human gut metagenome | biome: human-gut; feature: organic feature; material: feces | host: Homo sapiens | place: Tanzania | collected 2013-01
GCCGCTTCGCGGCTTCCCCCTCCCCGTAGGAGAGGGGAGTAAATAGCCAAGGCTATTGAATTCTTCACTCTTCACTTTTCACTTTTCCCTTTTCAAGGCGTCAGCCTTTTTTACCTTTTTACCTTTTTACTTTTTTACCTTTAAAAACGCCTTTAAAATCTCTTCCTCAACCATTCTCTTGAACTGTGCCCATATCACGTCACCTCTATAATAGATCCTGCGGTCTTTCGGCACATGCACGCGGCAGGTGGAGAAGATGTTGTTGCCTGACGAGGCAAACGTGTCGTTTGAGCAGTAGGGCGGCGTTGTGGCAGAGATGTAGAGGTTGGTGATCGGACAGCCGTCGAACACATAGTCGCCCAACATTTCGGTGTTCTTGCCAAGATGCACCGTGGTGAGGTTAGCACATTTCTGGAACAGTCCTGTCGGTATCTGCTTGACGGTAGAGGGTAGCGACACCTCCTTCACGCTGCTGTTATAGAACGCATACTTGCCTATAGATTTCAGGCCGTCGGCAAAATGGAACGTCTCTATCCGGCAGTTGCGGAACGCATAGTCGCCCACCGTCGTGACCGTCGAGGGCAGCGTGTATTCGCCTTCCTTGCCCATGGGAAACCACAGAATGCTCTTGCCGTCGCCACTGAGCAGCACGCCGTCCTTGCTGCTGTAATGGCTGTTGCCAGCCTGCACGTTGATCTCGGCTAAGGCGGTGCATCCCGCCGATGTCTCAATGCTTTCCACCAACGTAGGCACCTCAATGGTGTGTAGCGAAGAGCAGTTTCTGAAGGCATCGGCCTCTATCTTTGTTGTCTGCAACGGCAGCACAATGCGCTTCAGCTTCTCGCATGAGGCAAGCATGGCTTTGCCCACCACGTCGGTCTGTGTGAAGTGGCCCTCGGCATACGCCTTGCCGCCTTCCGCAATCTGCGCTCCCGACAGGTCAATGTCTGACAGCTGTCCTGCGGTGGCTTTGCCTTCGTTGTCGCATCCTGCCATGTCACGCAGCGTGCGCAGGTCATCGCCGTTCAAGAGCCCTGCAATAGACAAGGTGGTGAAGCTGTACTTGTCGTTGCCAACAAGCTCGGTCAGCTGTCCCGCAACGTTTATTATTGATGTCGATGTTGTGACGAAGGAAACTGCTTCGCCCACATCCTCGCCGTTCTTGTTTGCAGCAAAGGGACGTATGCTGTAAGCCACTTCGGGTTGCAAGCCGCCTATGCGCAGACGGAACATGCCGTTGTCGTCGGCCTCGCCGGTCTGCACCAGCTTGATGATTGTTGCGTCGCCCATTGTTCCCCCGTCTTGTCGAGACAGGTAGCAGCCGCTTTCCGTTATGGGGTCGCCGCCCGTTTCGCCGATGCTGTAGCTCACGATGGCGCTCAGCGGACTGATGCCCAGCACCGTCACCTCGCCTGCCGTCGGTTTCGCGTTGGGCTGTGTGGTAAAGCTCAGCTGTTCGCCAGACAGCACAACGTTGCCGCTGCCGCCCTGTAGCTTATAATAATAGGTGGTGCTGGGCGTCAGTTGGCTAAGACGATAGACCACTGTGCCGTCGTACTTGCCACCGTTGTTGTCGGCAGGGGTCAGCACCGCTGTCTTCTGGCTCATGGACGGATCTTCTCCGTAGCAAAACCACAGTTGGGGCGTTTCCGTAGACCCCGTGGTGTGGCATTGCCCCACCATCGTTGCCTCGTTGCGCGTAATGTCTATGGCCTCCAAGGTCTGTAGCTGAGGCTCAAAGTTGTCGGGCTTGTCGCTGCTGCACGATGCCAGGCCCAGCACGCACAGCACAGCCGAGAGGACCTTTGCCAACCCAGCCGAGAGGGCCGCCCCCAGCCATGTTCTTATATTTTCAATGTTACCTGTCTTCATCATCCTACCGCTGTTTAAAAGGTTTCATCACCACCTTGGCCTTGCCCAGGCGTATGCCCACGCCTATGCAGCCTTGCCATTGCTTGCCGCCGATGGTCAGGGCCGAGGCACTGATGCTCAGCTTGCCTATTGTCGCTATCACGCCCAGCTCGCCGCTCACCCCTTTATGTGACAGGCTTTCGTTGCGCAGCCAGCCGCCGCCTTCGCTGTCGGTCAGTTGCCATGCTGTGGTCTTGCGTGCATAGCCCACGCCCTCGAAGATGTCGATGTGGTTGCCCACGCGGTGTATCAGGCCCGCCGTCATGCTATAGGCGGCGTTCTGCGTGCGTCCTGTAAAATAAGGTTTGCGCGAACCGTCGGTCAGCGTGCCGTCGCGCAGACAGCTGCCCGTGGTGCTTTGTGCCGAATGCAGGTTGGTGCTTACATGCAGGTAGGCGCCCACCTTACGCATCACGGCCAGCATCACGCCCCACGAGGGGCCGTCGGTGTGTAGCGAGGCGGTGAGCAGGGCATAGCCATGCACAGGTACCACGCGACGTTGTGGCACCACCTTCACCGTGTCCACCACCGTTTGCGTGTACACTATCGTGTCGTGCTTCTCCACGACGGCTGCCAGAGGTGTGCGCAGACGCAGCTCGTAGGTCATGCGGCTCTCCAGCTTCATGCCCAACTGCCAGTTGCGCAGCACGCCCCATTGCGGATGCTTTATGGTTATCTGCTTCGTGCTTTTAGGCAGATAGAGCCATATCTCGCCCACCTGGTCGCTACGCTTCACGATGCCGAGGGGTGAGGAGAACGCAAAGTCGGATGGTCCAACCACCTTTATAAGGGCGCATGCCTCGCCGTTAAGGTCGTGCACGGCATCGATGAACGCGCTCACGTCGGTGGGCAGCTTGCGGAAACTCTCCACCGTGAAGGTGCTGTCTGCCGGTGTTGCGGCACGCAACGTTTCGCACGGCATGGCGCAGAGGCACAGAATCATGATGATGAGCCTGTGCAGAGCCGTTGTCGGACGTTCTGTCCTGTTCAGTCGCCAGTTTGTTTTCATATCTTTCATTCAAGATTAAAATCGGAAATGTCGATCACGCCGTCGCTCCCCTCCACTGTGGCCGACGGTTGCCATGTGCGCACATGGATGAGCGGCATGGCGGCGTTGCGAAAGTCCCACAGCAGGAACAGGTATCCGTCGTCGGCATAGCGGTCGCTGTGGTAGCGTTGGCGCAAGGACACGCCATAGATGCCGTCTTTCGTTGGGTGGCGCATGATGTGGAAGTTGGAGAAGCGCACGTCGACCTGCCTGTTCGTTGCAAACACCTTGGTGAGGCGGGCCAGATAGTCGCGCTTGGTGTGGAGGGCATAGCTCACGCGGCTGTCTGCCGACACGCGCCCCGTCTCCTTCGACGTCTTAACCACGTTGCCGACAATAATCAGGGCGTTGTCGCTGAACACCTGACGCAGGAAGTCGATGTCCTTGGAGGTGTATGCCGTGCGCAGATGCTCACAGTAGTTGAGGATCTGTCGTCTGCTCGCGGCATCGGTCTCGGTGAGATATCCCTTTAAAATTTTTGCTGCCTCGGCGTAGAACGGACTGCCTTTCGCCATCCTTCTTATGTCGGCAGCAGGCAAGGGCTGGCCTCCATGCGCCCCGGCATGGGCAGCCGACAATGACGGCGATGTACTCGCTTGCGTGCTTGCCCCGTTGCCCGCGGTTCCTCCCTGCGCGTTGCCCATGCTTGCCGCACGGTCTTCGGGTACAGCAGCCGAAGCCCGTTTGCTTCCTGCGTCGGTGCTGTCGAAGGTCACCATGCCATGACTGTCAATGAATCCTTCGCGTCCTGTTGCCACCTCGCGGAACGCCAGACGGCCATCGCGGAAGCGCGTGTCCAGGAGGCATCCGCGCAGCGGTATGCGGAACAGAATGTAGCCGTCGGCATCCTCCACCATCCATTGGCGTTCGCCCTGTGGTGTGGTCTGCTCCACCAGCTGCATGCCTTCGCTCACGCCGTAGCTCGTTTCTGAGGCAACGTTCTTATAACCTCCAAAGGGCAGCAGCCGTAAAGCCACTGCCCATAGAGAGAGAATCAGCACAAGGGCTGACAAAATGTAAATTCTTTTCTTCATTCAATGTCTGTTAAACAGGGGCTAAGCGTTATGCCTCAAGAAGGCCGATATGAGCCTCAAGAAGGCTTGCTATGAGCCTCAAGAAGGTTGCTATGATCCTTAAGAAGGCTTGCTATGATTCTCAAGAAGGCTTGATATAAGCCTCAAGAAGGTTTGCTATGATCCTTAAGAAGGCATAACGTTAGCCACCTGTTTATTTCCAGTTTTCAACCTCACCGCCAATTTCTATCTTCACCTTGTCGGGATTGTTGGTTATGACGAGGTTTACGAGATGCTCCACGCCTGGCTTGAACACAAACTTGCTCTCATACATGTAGCTCACGCCCTTCATCACCACCTCTACAAGCGGCTGGCGGTTTTCTACACGCTGCGGCACGACGATGGCCGAGTATGAGTAGGCTCCTTCCTGTTGCGCCTTTATGGTTTGGCGTGTGCCTTTGACATAGCGTGTTGCCACGCCTGCCTGAAGGTCTACGGTGGCTGTCGGCACGGTGTTGTGGATGTAGACATCTGCTGTTGCTGGCATCTCGCCCTCAAAGTCCTCGCCCTTAATGAGCCTTATCTTTATCTTGCTCATTATGTGCTTGAAGGTCAGGTTTATTGGCGATGCCGATGCCTTTATGCCCTTGGTGGTGGCAAAAAGAAGGTCGCTGGCCTCGTAGCCGCCGGGCGTTGTTCCTGTTTTGGCCGTGCTCTGGTCAGTGGCCACACTGAAGGGCTGGTCGTCGATGCTGCTCACACCCTGCATGTAGGGATAGTAGGCATAGGCGTTATAGGTGCCTTCGTCCCAATAGAGCGTTCGTGCGGCTGTCCAACTGCTGCCGTTGTGGGTCAGCGCCTCGTTGTTCACCAGGTTGCCGCCTATCTCCAGCGGTGCGTCGGCTTGTGCCACATACAGGCCTATGCGGTCGCCGTTCTCAAAGTCGGTTGCCGTGGCACGCGTCTGGCTTGGGTGCGTCACCGTGAAAGTCATGGGCGTGTGCCTGGCATCCTTATATTGCTGTTCGCCGTCGTCGGAACAGGCCACCAAGCCCAGCAGGGCAAGAGCCAGACCGAAGCAGCTTATCTTGTGTCTGTTCATCTGTTCATGCTTTTGCAAAATTACACATTTTTTGTCGAATATCTCCACTCTTAGCGATGCTTCCTTACCTTTGACATGTTCAGCGGGTTGCCTCTGTGTATCACGGGCGCGTGCTGGTGCATACCGCTGTTTACGTTGCCCACGCTGCCGCTCCTGCCTGTGCTGCGTGTCACGTTGCCAGCCTCGCGCTTGTCGTTCTTCACAAAGTCTTCAAACGAGTAGGTCTCGCCGGCATAGCGCTTGATGCGTTTCACGATGCTCTCGCGGCTGATGGTGCTGTAATAAGGAATGTTGTTGTTCATGCACGAGTTTTGCTCTGAACGGAACACGCCACGACTGTGCATATAGCCGCCCTCGTAGATGTCGACAAGGTCGCTGTAGCGCGGGTCGAAGATGAGGTGGCTCCACGGCACGCTCTGCATCTTGCCCGTGAGAGAGAGGTTTTCGTACCAGCCAAGGGCCTTGTACATATTGAAAGCAGACCCGTGGTCGCAGCCATCCCGGCACAGGCAGTTGTCGATAAAGGCGTTGTGGTAGATATACTCGTCGCCCAACTTGCCGAAGCCATGGCCGCCCGCCTCATGTTGCACCACGCCACGCGAATCGAGCGGATAGCTGTAGGTGCTGAGCGGACAGAAGGCTATGGCCGCACCGCTGGTCCACATCTGCGTCACGCCGCCATACTCGGTAGTGTTGGGCACCATGATGATGAGCGTTTGGTTCAGGTTCTCCTTGGTCACCGTGGGTGCGTTAAGGGCGTAGGCAAATATCTCGTCATAGTCGGCCTTCAACTTCACCCCACCCGTAAAGGTGGTGTTGAAGCGGTTGTAGCGTATGGTGTTCACCGTGCCCACGCCGCTTTCGGTAGAGAGGGGGAAGGCCGTGTAAACGTTAAAGTAGTCGCGGTAGGTGGTGTATGGCTCCAGACCGAAGAAATACTCCATCTCCTGCTTCATGGTCTTGAGATAGCTGCCATCGGCAATGCTCTTTGCGTCGTAGCCATCGCCCAGCAGCACAATGTTGATGCCACCGTTCTTGCCCTTCGTGGCCTTCTGCAGGGTGAGCCATTGATCTTCGCCATACTCGTAGCCATACTGGCTTACGCGGCACTCGTGGGTGTACTCTTCTTCTTTCAGGCGGAACACCACCTTGCCCTCACGGCTGGTTCCGTTCTTGGTCATGGCATTGATGGTGAGCGTTACCTCAGTTTTCTTGTTGCCGCTCGCGGGCGACACCTCGCACCAGTCGGGCTTGCTGGCCACCTCCCATTCGCCCTCGGCATCCACTATCAGGCTCTGCTTATGTTCTGTAGCTAAGGCGCAGGCTATAGAGGGGCGGCACACCAGCTCGTGGTGGGCGGCTATGCGTTTAAACTCATTCCACCCTACAGCCGTCTGATATTGTGCCACGGCCGATTCGGGCACCTCTACCGTGAAGTTGTCTTTCGGCACACCGTTAAAAGCTCCGCTCTTTACATAAGCTGGGTAGGCTCCCTTACAAACGATGGAACCTATGCCGAAACAATCTTTGAAAGCAGAACTTTCAATGGTTTCCATATTTGTCGGAAGTACCAAACCTGCGATATTTTTACATTGATAGAAAGTTCCAAATTTTATACTTGTCATTTTTTTAGGTATGTCCAAAATGCCTGTTAGTTGTTCATTGTACGAAAATGCTTTCGTCCCAATTGACAACAAAGTGGAAGGTAGATGTAATGTTCCAGAAAACGTACATAGCGAAAAAGCATCTGCACCTATTGATTTCAAATTTTTAGGCAATACGAGTTCTCCTTTGAAATGGCAATTAAAAAATGCTGATTCTCCAATTTCTGTAATTCCATCATTGAGTTGCAAATTGCCATTAAATCCACAAGAGCCAAAAGATCCGTATTTAATTTCCGTTATTCCCTGTGGAATAGTTAAAGACCCTGTTAGGCCGTCGCAATCATTAAAAGCAGCCTGCCCTATTCCCTTTAAAGAATTTGGCAAATGCAATTCTCCATAAAAGCCATAACATTCATAAAAGGCATAGTCGCCAATAGTCTCTAATTTTTCTGGTAAATTAAGATTTCCTGTAAGAGATGAACAACCTGAAAAGGCATAATTTCCTATTGTTTCCAATGTCGACGGTAAGGTCAGGGTTCCATCTAATCCTGTACAGTTTTGAAAGGCACAGCCTTGTATCTCAGTTACTCCTTCGGGAATAGCCAAAGACCCTACCAAATATTTGCAATCAGCAAACGCATTTTGGTCAATAGCTTCCAATCTGTCTGGCAAAACAAGATAATTGAGTTTTGTTCCTTTCATAGCATTAACAGGGATTCTTCCATTAACACCCCACCTTATATAAACATCTTTCAAATTCAAAGCTTCAAGAGAAGACATCTGTTCTCTCATGAAATTGAAATCGAAATAATTTATTTCTCCCGTAATTTTCAGATTCGTAATTTTCGTATAGTCCAGTTCCGCCGCAGCTATTGCATCCTTCAACTCACCTGCCGTCGGGCAGTTCACCACCACATACTCCTTCGCCGTAGCGTTATGGCTCACAAGGTCGTTCTCCCACGGTGTGATGCTCTCGCTGATGAGCGTGAGCTGGTATTGTCCGCTACCCGCTTTCTTGTCAACGCGGATGCCGAATTTCATCATCTTGCCAGCCACATATTCAAGGTTCTCGTTCTTCGCAAACTTGTATGGCACGCCGCCAATGGTTATGCTGAAGAGGGTGGTCCCTGCCTGGACGGTCTGCGGCACGACGATGGTGCGCCACTCGTCGCCCGTGCGTGATGGAATGGTCATGGTGTTCTCCACGCTGCCAGCAGTCTTTACCGTTCCGTCTGCCATGTTTATGCTTGCCTTGCGTATGACGTTAGCGGTGAGCACAACCTTATCGGTGCTTGCCCATTCGCTGTCGGTAAAGCCGCTGCCCTTGACGAGCGTCACACAGGCGTTCGACATGCGGTGCTTCATGGGCAGACGTATCACACTGGTGGTGGGAGCCACGTCGGCCACCTTTCCCCACAGAAAGTCGCTGGCCTCGTAACCGCCCATTTCGCCATTCTCAGAGGGCTTGCTCTGGTCGCGGCGCACCTCAAACTGGTAGTCGTCCACGCTCTCGGGGTTGGCAAACGGATAATATCCGTACACGTCGATGTGGGTGTGCTTGTCTTTCCAGTAGAGGTCGTAGGCCGAGTTCCACTTATAGTTAGGCTCGTCGAACGTGTGGCGCACGTTGTCGCCACGGTTGCCGCTGGCCTTCAGCGTGCCGGGGTTGCCACCGTCGTAGTCGACAATGTACACGCCCATCACATCGCCATCGCAAAAGCCGTTGTCGTTGACACGTGTCACGGCCAGCTGGTCGATGTCGCCGGAGAGCTGTATGCGGTCGTTGCCGTGCTGCTGTCCACCCTCTTCAAACATGTCGTCGGAGCAGGCACCAAGCAGCAAGGCAACAACCATAGCAGCCAGATATATTATTGTGTTTTTGTGATTCTTGTTCATAAAACAGCCATTTGGGTTTGTGTATAATAAAGGGAGTTATCGGAAGGTAATGGAAGTTAATCCGCCTGAGGCGGATGGAAGTTAACGGACAATACCTTTTTTATTTCTTCACTCTTCCCTCTTCACTTTTCACTTTTCACTTTTCGTTTTACGAGGAAATAAGCAATAGGATTTTTCACTTTTCACTTTTCACTTTTCACTTTTCCCTTTACGAGGAATTACGAGGAAATAAGCAATAGGATTTTTCACTTTTCACTTTTCACTTTTCCCTTAGATCGCCGATCCGCCGTTGTCGTTGCCGTCGTTCTCCCATGCACCGATGGTCACGTTCACGCCGCTGCTGGTCTTGTCAAGCGTCACGCTAAAGGTGTGGCGTTTGCCGCTCTGGAAGGTGAAGGCCTTGGCGAGGTTGAAGTCGCGCCCGTTCACGTTCACGGTGATGAGGTTACACTGTGCCACCTGCTGCGGCACGATGATGGCGTGGTAGACCGTGCCGTCGTTGTACGGCGTAATGGTAGAAGCCTGTCCTGTGGCCGTTACCTCTGCCGTGGCCAGGTTTACCGTAGCCGCCGTCTTAATGTTGTTCAGACTTACCTTTACGTTGGCGGCAGCCAGCGAGCTTTCCGTAAAGCCGGCGCCCGGTTTCAGGCGAATGTCCACCTGGCTCATAACGTGCTTGGCCTGTATGCGCACGGCATTGCTCGAAGGAGCAGCATTTGGTGTAGAGCCTATAAGCAAGTCGCCCGCCTTGTAGTCGGCCTCCGTGCTTTGGTCGGCCTTTGTGCTGAACGGCATGGCCGTAACGCTCTCCACCTGTTGGCGGTAGGGGTAATAGAGATAGAAGTCGGCATGTGTCTTGTCGTCCTTCCAATAGATTTCCGTGGCAGGTGTCCACACGTTGGTGTAGGTGTAGAGCATGTTGTCCACATAGTTGCCCGATGTGTTGAGGCTTGCAGCCGATCCGTCGGCGTTGCGGTTCACAACAAACAGGCCCACCTTGTCGCCGCTCTCAAACGCTGTCTCCGTGGCGCGTGTTATGTTGGTGCTTATGCTTATAGGCACCTTAGCCGACGGCTTGTCGGGCGTGGTGGGAGGGGTTACAGGCGACACGGGGTCATCGCTTCCTCCACAAGACATGCAGCAGAGCACTGCCATGCAGACAGATGCTATAAAAGACGCTTTTTTCACAACTTGTTTCATAATAATAAATTTTAGATTTCACAAAACGTTATTAACACTTTTGCAAAATTACGAAAAGGTGAAACACAAAACAAGTCCATAATGGTCCATACGGTAAAAAAGTTGATTGTTAGCTCCCGACACGGTTGAATGTCAGTGGTTTTTATCTTATGCAAAGATAATGCAAACCGAGAGCAGAGCGTCAAGCTTGCTTGAACGCTTTGCCGAGGTGCAGCTTATCTTATACAAAGATACAAAAGAACAGCAGCAAATGCAAGAAAGAATAGCTTTTTCTGCATGTGCTGCTGTACTTTTTTTAAAGATTTTCCCTCTGTCTACAGTTCCGCTCCAAACCTTGCTGTAGGTGCAGGAGCGCAGAAGCGGTAGTCTTGGTCCTCGTTGGTGTTGTTGAAGATCACCTTCTTCATGCCGATGAAGGCGAGACCCTTGGGGAATACTCGCTGAACATCGACGGGTGCTCCTGTGAGAGCGGGGCTGCCGGCCTTCAGACGGAACGACCACGAGCGGTCGAAGGGCAGGGGAGCGCCCTTTTCGGTGTCGTCGACCTCGCAGTTGATGTTCATCTTCGGGTTTTGCGCGAAGGCGGTGAACAGCGGGTCCTTGTCGCCCGGTGCACCACTCTTTATGTCGAGGTCGCTCCACACCGCCATGGCAGCATCGCGGCCCATCTGCTTCACGCCTGTTTCGGTAGAAGCGAAATAATAGTTGGGTGCAATGGTAGAGTGTGCAATGTCGGCCCCGTTCTTTGCCGGCTGCTTCATGCCGAATCGGCAGTCGTAGATCAGGTTACCCACAAACACGGGAGCTATCGCCTTCTCTATCCACACGCTGCCGCCCTTCTTGTTTTTTGAGCGTCGCCATCCGCAGTTGACGAGGGTGTTGTTGTACGCCACAAACTGTGAGAGAGGCACCGTCTCGCTGTTGCCTTGGTTTGAGAGCTTGAACCCGTTTGTGCAGATGTTGTAGAGAACGTTGTTCGCCACATCCATCTTGCATCCGGCCTTTATGTTTATGCCCTCTCCGCCGTCGGCGGCGTTGCCGCTGTCAGCCATGATGTTGTCATAGATCACGCCCTGTCCGCCGCTGAAGTAGGTCTGGTCGTTATAGTTGTCGTGCATGAAGCATCCCACCATGGCGAGTCTGCCGTTTGTGTTGCAGAAATGGAAGGCCGGCAGACCACCGTCGATGGTTGTCTTGTAGAGCTTGTTCTGGAACGACGGCGACGACTCTGTGGGCGTTGCTCCTGCATAGGCGAGGTCCACATGTGCGAGCACCACCTCCTGCGAGTTGTAACCGCACACTATGCCGCCCCATGATGCCGGCTTCTTCAGGTCAGAGGTGAAGACCACGGGCTTTTCTGCCGTGCCCATGCAGTAGAGGTTGCCGAGCACCACCAGCTCTACGGGCACCTGCACGTCGGCCTTGCACGTCACGGTGACGCCCGGCTCGATGTAGAGCGATGCCCCTTCAGCTATCTCCACGCTCTCTGTGAGCGTGGTGTCGTGTGTCCAGACGATGGCGCCTTTGGGATATTGCGCCAACGCCGTGTTCACCACGTCGGCCGATCCTTGTTCTGTGCCAGCGCCGCTGTCGGGGTCGGCATAGTCGTAGGGGTTTATGTTGTTTGTCTCGCACGCTGTGGCGAGCATTGCCGTTGCCGCTATTATGGCAAGGCGGGTTATGGTCTTGTTCATGATGTCTTGTTTTTTTAGAGGCTATACCTTATTCCGATGAGCAGTGTCCGCCCATAGTGGTAGGTTCCCACGACGGTGCGGTCGGTCTTCTGACCCTCATACTGCAGGTTACTCTCGTTCACCGTCTTGATGTAGCGTTCGCGCTTCGTGTCGGTGAGGTTGTTGGCTTTAAGGAAGATGCTGAGGCCGCAGGGGAACCGTTTCTCTGCACTGAGGTCGAGGCCGAAGGTGCCCCTGTCCCACTGGTCGGCATCCTTGAATGGCGACACGATGGCCAGACGGGTGCCTGTGTATGAGGCGGCGAGCTGCGCGTTCCATCCGTAGGTGGTGCCACGGTAGAGCAGCGACAGGTTGGCGGTGTGTGGAGCCTGGTTGACGAGCGGTCGTGTCTGCTTCACGCCCTGCTCATACTCGGCGCTGCCCGGCTTATACTGTCGCTTGCTTGTGGTTATCGACGAGTGGGTGTAGGTGTAGTTGGCTTTCAGACCGAAATGTCGGATAAACTTCACCACGTCAACCTCGAAGCCCATGTTCTTGGCGTTGCCGAGGTTTTGCGGCTGGTAATAGGTGTTGGAGCCCGTGACCATCTTCGAGTCGGATGTCACGAACACCTGCTCTATAGGGTCGCGCAGATACTTGTAGAACACGCCCGCGAGCACCTGTTCCGAGGGCGAGGGGAACCACTCCCATCTCAGGTCCACGTTGTCGATGCGTGCCCGTCGCAACGCCGGGTTTCCACACTCGGTATATTCCTCTCCCATGATCTGGTAAGGCACGATCTCGTAGAAGCCCGGCCGGTTGATCGAACGATAGTAGGAGAGGCGCAGGTTCATGTTCTTCGTCGGGGTCCACTTGAACGATGCCGACGGTAGCCAGTCCCAGTAGCTCTGTTCGCCCACCTGCCCCATGTTGCGAAACTTCTGCAGCATGGTGTAGATCTGGTTCGTGTGCTCCGCTCTTATGCCCGCATACATCTCGCCGTAGCGGTTCTTCATGGTGAACATGGCGTATGTTCCGCCGATGTGCTCCTTCGAGTTATAGTTGAGCTGCGATGCTTGCGAGTAGGGGGTGGTACATTTCCAGCTTATGTCGTTGAACACGTCGAAGCCGTTGCCCGGCAACTTCTGCGATATGTCCGACGGGTCAAACTGGTACGAGTAGTATCTGTTTTCGCGCTTCTTGCGGCGATACTGTGCTCCCGCCTTCCACTTGATGTCGGAACCAAACAGCTGCGTGGCGTACGTTATGTTCACATATCCCGCCAGGTCCTTGTCGCTGTTGTGCTGGTATCGGCGTTCCATGTCCATGGGTTGCGTCTTGAGCAGCGTCTTGTCGCTTGTCCACATGCTCTGTCCCTCGGCGTTTGCCACGCTGCTGGTGAGCGTCAGGTATGTGCGGTCGGGGTCTTTCTCGCGTGCTTCAGAGAAGATGCCCGCCCAGTCGACGGTGAGGTTCTCTCCCAGATGGTGCGTGCCTTTGAGGTGTGTGGCGAGCACCGTCTGTGTCTGCTCAAAGGAGCGCGTCTCGTCGTTCTGGGTATAGTCGTCAGCCGTGATATATTCGGTCGTTATTGCGCTCGTGAGACGTGTGTTTCGCGAGTTCTGCCTTATGAACATGTTGTACCACTCGAGCTTGTGTCCGCCCACCTGGAGGTCAAACTTGGCATGTAAGCCCGACGTTAGGTCGTGTATAGAATAGAAGCGGTGCTGCATGGCTCTCACAAACATGGCCTGTTCTCCAGATGCCATGCTCATGGTGTTGTATGTTCGTTCCGTTCCGCGGAAGTTGTTTTGCACACTGCCCGCCACCATGATGCCCAGCCGGTCGTTCCAGAAGCGGTTGCCCGCCGCTATGCCCGCGCTGAAGTTGGGTGCCGGCATCGAGTGGGCCGCTATGCGCGTCGGGCCGTCGGCGAAATCGTCGGCCGTAGCTTTATAGTTGGGTCCGAAAGCCTCGTAGGGTGCCTTGCGTGTTATGTCGGAGCGGTCAGATGACAGATACTGCCGGTCCGAGTGCATGAAATAGTCGGTCAGTCCCACCGATGCGTTGGCTTGCAGCATGCGTCGGCTTGGGGCGTCCTTCATGACCATGTCGACGACACCTCCGGCAGCGTCGCCCTCCATGTCGGCTGTGAGCGACTTGGCCACCACCAGACGGTCCATGAGGTCGCTGGGGAAGATGTTTAGCGGTATGTAACGGTTCTTGTCGTCGGGACTTGGAATCTTCACGCCGTTCACCAGCGTGTAGTTGTAGCGTTTGTCCATGCCTCGCAGTATGGCGTATGACGCCTCTCCCGTCGCATCCTTCTCCATGGTCACGCCCGAGACACGTTGCAGCACGCCCGCCACGTTCATGTCGGGCGAGAGCTGTATGGTCTGTGCGCTCATGACGTTAAGCACACTTGTTGCGTTCTTCTCCTGCAGCAGTGCGCTTCTGTCGGTGCGGTTCTCCTGTCGTCCTTTGATGACCACCTCTCCGAGCGTCTTCGTGTCTTCTTCGAGCGGTATGTTGAGGCGTTTGCCGTCTTTCACGTCTACCGACACCTCCACGCTCTTGTAGGCCATATACTTGATGACGAGGGTGAATCGTCCCTCGTTGGGCATCTTGTTGAGGGTGAACGAACCGTCCAGCCCCGTTGTTGCCCACATGTCTTTCAGCTCCTTCACCGACACGACCGTGCCGATGAGCGGTTCGCCGGTGGCCTTGTCTTTCACCACGCCGATGATGTTGCCGGCCGTCGCGGTCGTTGCTGTCATGGCTGTGACGAGAGCCACCGTCAGGGTTCTTATGTTCATTATGCTGTTTTTCTTTTTTACTTAATAGAACTTTCTCGTATTTGTTATGGATAATAATCTCAAGCGAGCGTCGCCGAAGGCGGCGAATATCCATAACCGCTGGTGTAGAGAGCGAAGCGAAC
>OQVS01001784.1_pt1 | contig 14384 bp, 11 predicted proteins | sample 1691601 | NCBI WGS metagenome assembly OQVS01 (sample SAMN03418268, study PRJEB22391) | human gut metagenome | biome: human-gut; feature: organic feature; material: feces | host: Homo sapiens | place: Tanzania | collected 2013-01
TAACGATTTCTCACTATGAGACACCATATAATTTGGTTAAAAAATATGGCTCATGGCGAAGTCGTAAGATGATTGACTTTTATCTTCTCTGTGGATTGGCCGTCCTAATAAAAGAGTACGTATAGGCGAGCCTTGGGATAGTCGCTGGGTAATTAACTATCCTTTGGATACTGTTTCTGGTAAGTCTTTAGTTTTAGAGCATCGCCTTAAATATTCTGTGGCCGATATTCGTCACGATGATAATGGCATGGATGTAGCTCAAATTAACTATGTAGGCTCTATCGTAGTTAGCCCCAAAGAGAAATTGCCGGAAAATATAGAAGTTTTGGGTAAAGGTCGTATTGAAGGCCAAGCTTATATGAATATAAAAGACGGCTCTGTGATTGTGGCTGATGATAGAACCGTTTGGGTTTATGCAGTGCGCTTTTTAGATGAAGACATGGAAGACTTAAGAATTTTTGACCGTAAGAGTCGTGTTTTCAGACCTAGAGTTGTGCCTAAGGCTGGAGCTGGATTCAGTAGTGCTATGCCTAAAGATGGAGAAGCTCCCGGACTTAATCAAGTGGAAAAACAGTCTGGAACTGCTACTTCTAAAGCTGGTAGCAAAAAGTAGTTTTTTTTGTCAATTTTTTAAGGCCTAGCTAAAAAAGCAGGAAAACGTTCAAAGCAAGCTAGAATATTCCTGCGGCTTCTTTTTGTTGGGGGTGGGGGTATTTTCTTCCGACAAAATGGCTGGGGCGGTTTTGATAACGAAACTTAGACGTTTTTTAAGGTCTTCTCTTTTCATAAACGGTGCTTTTGGCGCAGTGTTGTTAGTCTTGCTCATTGTGGGTGTCTACTACGGTTGTGTGATTATTTCCGAACAACGCCAAGAGTATCGTGTTAAGTTGGCTCAGCTAGAAGAGTGCGAGCGCGATGTCGCTCAAGTTCAGGCCGAAGTCGATATCTTGGAAAAGAAGAAGGCTCGTTTGCAGCAAGCCGACGGAGTAAAAGATGCGGCTAGGGAAAAATTGGGCATGGTGAACAAGGGCGAAGTAGCCTACGTAGTTAAAGGAATGCCCGATAACGAAGCTGCTTCCAGCAGAAATAAAGTTTCTGCCGGAACTTACGAGCCAGGACGCAGGCCTTCAGGCTTTTTCTTCACTTTTTTCGGCCCTCTGATTTTCTAGTTTGCAAATCAAAATAAAAAGCGGGTAAGCGAAATTTTTCTTTCACTTACCCGCTTTTTATTTTGATAACGCTTCTTGACACCAACTTACTTTTTAGCTTTTAGGGCCAGTAGCGTTTGATAATAGGATCATCTTCATCGCCTTTAAATATGCACACTTGGGTACCGACATTGACACGTTCATAAAGATCTTCAATATCAGGAATCGTCATGCGCATACAACCGTGAGAAGCCTTAGTACCAACAGTATCAGGATAAGGCGTACCGTGGAAGCCAACAGAGTCGCCAAAGCCAATCCAACGTGTTCCTAACGGATTGTTAGGGCCTGGAGGAATTTGCTTGGCATCTTTTGCCCATTCAGAATTGGGAGGCAACCAAGTAGGATCTTTAGCCATATCGGAAATAAAGTAGGCTCCCAGAGGGGTAGGGTGTTCGTCAACTCCTATAGCTACTTGATAGTAGCGAGTATTGTTTGCTTCGTCGACTAATACCAAAGAATATTGGGATAAATTTACATATAAACGGGTGCTTAGAGCGCTGGTCACCAAAACGCCTGCTATACCATCTTGGCCTAAATTGGCTTCAGCTTGCAAGTGCATGACCGCTTCTTGAGTTTTTTTGTCAAACTTACCTTTAACGTAACCCTCTTGTAAGTAGCCTCGCAAAGCCAAACGACGTTGCAACTCCGCAACATCATCGCCTACAGCTCCCAAGCCCAGGGGGGCTTGACCGTATTTCTCTGTAGTATTTACTCCAAAGGTGATACCACGTTTAGTCGATAAGCCAAAATTGTCATAAACGATCACTTCAGCCAAGTGAGTGCCTTCGTAAAGCGTAGGCAATTTATAACGGTAGTTGAGTGTTTTGGGGGCAGAAACAGCCTGGGAAGGTGTTTCCGAATTGGATTCACTTTCCTTAGATTGAGTCGAAACCACTTCTTTGCTCATCTGGCCGTCGGCTTCTACTTTAATTACAGTAAATTCCGTATTGTTGACGCTTTGGCGCAGAGCACCATCTACATAAATATCTAATTTGGCTACTCCAGAATCGGCATCGGTAGCTTTTATATCCAGAGTAAGATCTTTGCTTATGAAAATGGTGTAAGGATCCTTGGGACCGATATCTATCCGACCATAGCTCTTACCATTAGCTGCAGTTACTGGGGCTTGTTCGATAACTGGCTCTACGTGAGGAGGCTCAAAGTCGCAAATAAATTCGCGCTGGCCGGAAACTGAGTTGCCCGCTTCGTCATGGACATTCCAATTGATGGTGCATACTCCGCGTTTAGTGGGCAAAGTTAAGCAGAAAAAACCTTTTCCATTGGCTTGAGTGGTTACCGAATGCTCACCTATAGAGGCTGTAACTACTGCGCCTGGTTGATCGGCAGTGCCTTGCAAAGTAATTTTATTTTTATTTGATTTATAGCCGGCCACCGGGTGAGAAATGCTCACTTTGGGAGGTACCGTATCGATAACTATGAGCCAGCGTTCGTCATACTGTCCTGATTTTATGGCGAAAACATGTTCTCCATCAGCTAAAGCACTCGGCTTAGCTGAGGCTCGTCCCAACAACCAATCGTTGCCGACTTTGAGTTCTTGTCCGTCTACGGTAATTTGTATGGGTACCGGAGGTAGGCCGGAATAATTGACACAAAGCTCGGGAGCTGAATCGGCTATAGCCAATTTCATACCCACTTTAGGAGCTTGTGTAGCCAAATTCAAATCGCCTATAGTAACGCTGTCAATTTGAAAATGACCTGATTTATAAACATAAAGTGATATTAAAAGAAGCAGCGCAAAGCCGACAACTGCTAACGCTATGGGAAAAACTCCCCAAGCAAAGCTCTTCTTACTCTGCGCCGATTGACAAGTAGTCATAATGTAATGTAAAAGCTGTCCGCTAAAATTCAGTTATGCTCTTTTATTTAACAAGAAATACAGACCTGTAAAAACTTTGAGATCGACTTGGATACCGGCAGCCATTTTTACTTTAAGCCATTCTTCGACGTCGTCCAGAGGGACTAAATGCACTTGGATTTTTTCACTGCTGTCACCGCCGCCGGGGCCCACTTTCTTGATATTTTGAGCCAAATAAAAAGTTATAATCTCTGAAGTAATGCCCGCTGAAGCCGGACCTTCGGTCAAATAGACCATCTTTTCGGCTCGGTAGCCGGTTTCTTCTTCCAACTCGCGTTGGGCCGCTTCTTCCAAACTTTCGGAATGGCAATCAGCTTTGTCTCCCACTAAGCCAGCCGGAAACTCAATAACTCTTCCGTGACAGGGAATACGTTCTTGTTCTACCAGTACTACTTCTCCATTGGGAGTACAAGCTACCATAGCTACAATGCCGGTAACATTTTTGCTGCGCTGGGCATATTCCCAGCGTCCTTCGCGCACTAAATTTATGAATTTGCCTGCATAAAGAATTTCTGTATTATTAGTCATTGCAAATCATCTCCAAGAAGGCCGCTCAATTCTAGTCACTCACTGCAAAACCTGCAGAAGAGCGACGGACGCTCTTTCGAGCTAAAATAAGCTTTCACTGCTTAACTGATACGCTTTGGTATTTTTCGTCGATAATGTATTCTTGATAGCCGAAGCTCGGATCGGCACTGTAACCGGCTAACACTTCTTCTATAGTGAGAGCTTGCTCCGGAAAAGGAGGGAAGAGGGCGCTTTGTAAAGCTGGAGCCAATCCAGAAGGCATACCGTCTGATCCCCAAAGCAAGTCTTCTCCCGGCACAAAACCAACTTGATCGATAAGCATACGCAGTGGATTATTGTGTCGGCACAAAACTGAACTGAGTTTGTCGGCATAAAATAACGAATCGCCGCTGAAATTAGGTTGCATACATAGCGTTATTCCCAATTGTTTGCACTCTTGAGCTTGGGCTAAAGTGATAAATTGGCAATGCTCTAAGCGCAATTTAAAGCGACAGCCCGTCGGCTTAGAACAATAATTTTGCAAAACGCGCAGCACCTGAGCAATAGCTTCGTCTCCTATAGTATGTATGGCAGTATCTGCCTCCATAGCTATGCACTTTTGCAAAATGTTAGCCAGTTCGCTATCTTCGTAAATAAGAACCGGATGACCACCTCGAATGTAGCTTTCGCTTATAGCAGCGGTGCCAGCTCCTAAAGCACCGTCGGCAAAGAGCTTAAGGCGCATCCTTTTATCGCTTAGGCTGTCGCTTTCACGCCAAGGCCGTCTGGTTTCTACTTTAAAGCTTAAGCTAAGCTTATCGTCGCAAGCATAGGGAAGCGTATACATCATATCTTCGGCGCCATAAAGTCCGGCGCTGCGCCAATTACTTATGCACCGCTGAAAGGCCGGAACTAGACGCTCAGCACCCGTATCTAGAGCTGGACTTTCCGAGAAAAAGAAAAATAGTTTGGCCATTTCTTTTTCGGCTTGTCTAGCGGTGCTAGGGTAAGGATCTATATGCACTTCTCTAAGTATGTCGGCGGCCTTAGCATTACAAGTGTAGCCGTGCAAACAATTATTAAGAAAAACTAGCGGCGGAAAAGAGTGCAAATCGTTTTCGATAAGTTTTATAGCCTCATTGCGCAAACCGACAACCACAGTTAAAGCACTGCCTGGAGCGACACAAGAGCGCAAATAAGCCAGCATATCTTCTTTTGAAGTGTATTGACCGACATAAGGAAAGCAACTCAGCATAGCGCTGAAACTTAAGTGATTATGATGGTCAAATATTAAAGGAAGACGCTCTGTGTATGACATTGTGGTATTTGTTTATTTTTGGGGAGTTTTCTCCGGAACCCACAAGCTAAGCTTCAGAGTTTTATTTTCGATAGTAAATTCGGCGCGATCGCACTTGGGTTGGCTATTTTGATTATACTCAAAGACCTTACCCACAAGAACTTTTGGTTTAAGTTGACCGCTAGGATTAGATAAAGTCTCGATCCAACGGGCGTGAGGGCCGTAATCTTGAGGCAATTTACTCCAATAAAAAGTATTACTGGAGTCTTTACTCATTAAACACTGACTCGATTCATAAGTGAGAGTTTTCTTTTTGTTGTCCCAAGTCCAAATGGCAAAGACGGCGGGGCGAACATCTGAACGGGGAACGGAGACAAATATTTGAGGCTTGTTACCTTTTATCTGTCCAGCCATTTGTAAATCGGAAATACCCCACATAAAATAGCCCATAGCGCGAGCGTCTTCATATGAAGCTATCTCCGGGCTTCTACCCAGCACTTTTCCGTGGCGATCGGTTATTACTAATTTAGCAAAAGCGTTATTATCCTGATCGATCTTAAATACTTTCAGACTGATAGCTTCGCAATATCTATCGCCATCAAGATCGGCTCGTATAGTCTGTACGATTTGGCCGACTTTATAGGGCGGCTCCTGGTCGGCTTGAGCTTGGCTGGCAAAATACAAACTTGCAACTAAAATTCCTAAACAAGCGGCACTCTTGCAAGCAAATTCTTTTAAAGACATAAGACAAAACCCCCTTAAAAAGATAAGGAAAAGCATGTGTATCTTTGGCTAAGATCTATTTTTTCCCCTTGTCTATTTTGTTCACTTAGGAACAAAAAAGCCCGGCGCTCTCAAGTTTAATATTAAGTACACCGGGTTGTTTTTTTTGTAAAGTAAATGACTTTTGCTAAAATAGTTCAGGCGGAGTTAACTCTTGGCCATTCCAAATTAGAGCCGGTTTAAAGTCTAAATAGTCGGCTGAAGTTAAGTAATAATTTACTCCATTTTGACTGTAACTCAAACCAGGTTTGGTGTAATTATGGATATGACCGAAAACACAAGCGTCTACTTTGTATTTTTCCAGCAAAGCGCTAAACTGGCTAACTTGCATAGCGCCTGCTTGTGGAGGATAGTGCATCATAGCTAAGCGCAAACCGGCTTTAGGATCCAAACTTTTTAAGCCAAGCTCCAATCGGGCCAACTCACGCTGAAAAATTTTTTCGTCTTGAGCGTCGTATTCTGGAGAAGTTGGTAAGGCCCAACCACGTGAACCGCAAATACTGACCCCTTCAATATTGACGGAATCATTTTGGACAAACATAAGCTCAGGATAAGTATCGCGCAAACGGCTGATACTTTGCCACCAATAATCGTGATTGCCTCTAATAAGCACTTTTTTACCACTTAAACCGGTAAGCCAATGTAGGTCTTGTTGCGCTTCAGGAGGGCGCATAGCCCAAGAAATATCGCCGGCTACCAAAACAATATCGTCTTGTTTAACCAGGGCGTTCCAGTTGTCGGCAATTTTTTGCCAGTGGCAGCGCCACTTTTCGCCAAAAATATCCATGGCTTTATCATTGCCGAAAGATAAATGTAAATCACTTAATGCGTAAATATTCAAAACACCGCAATTATACAGAGACTTATTTTTTTGCGCAAGATAGGCAGAAAACTTTATTTTTCGGTTTCTGTAAAGGTTGTCAAAAAGGCTTGCTAAAATATTGCAGTTAAAAATTTTTGTGAAAGGCCAACCAATATGCGTTCAAGCAAAAAAATATTAAGTTTGCTAACTATTTTGCTTTTGCTTTTTGCGTCTAATGCTTATGCTAAGCCAATTGCCCAAAAAGCCACTACTCCCGAAACTCAAAGCGTATCTTTTATCCATTGGTCGGATATCCATTTGGGAGACAGTCGCACGCCCCGCTCCGTCTGGGACGAGGCTTTTGCTGCCGGCCGCCGTGATGATTTAGCTTCTTTTTACATTTTAAGCGGCGACTTAGTTGATAATAAAAAATTGGACAATTTGCAATTCAATAAAAGGGTAGCTGACTTTTGCTCCTCTTATTTGGAGCCTTTAGTTAAAGAAGGCAAACCCGTATTGGTAGCTTACGGCAATAACGATTTTTATATAAATTACAGTACCGATCCGGAAAATATGCGCCCTACTATGGATTTATGGCGTAAAGCTATGGGAGATAAATATTATTTAGACGAATTGGGCAACGGTGTTTATCCCGAACGCATGGGAAATGTCACTTGGATTAGCCTCAATTCACTTATTTTTTCTTCCATAAATTCGTGCTCTCCCACTGAACTTAAGAGTCAGCGCGAGCGTACTTTAAGCTGGTTGGCTGCTGCTCTGTCGGCAGTGCCGGAAAATTCTACAGCTGCTATCGTTTGTCACGTGCCTCCTTGCACCGACGCTTACAATCACAAATCCATGTGGGATGATGAATCGTTAAAAACTTTTCATAAAATTCTTTCCAATGTAAATTGCCATGTAATAGTTACTTCCGGCCACACTCATCGCAATGAATTGCACACTCTTTGTATAAGCGATACCGAGACTGTGCCTATAATTATTGTTGGCTCAATAGCTCAAAAGTATGGATATTATGCCAACTATCGCCGTACTACTTGGGAATTCAACAAAAAAACTGGTGTAGCTGAAAATTTGAGTTGGGATTTAAATTATGTCGATCCAGGAAAAGGCTGTCGTACAGAGGCTATTGAAGGGCCCACTTTGCCTCAAACTTGGATCGATTTCCGCCAGCAAATTGCTGAAGATGATGAAGCTTATAAATATTATTTGCGCGATTTCTATTCTTGTGAAGAGAATTGGTCTAAACTTACTTACGATCAAAAGTTGCGCCGGGAATTAGTTGAAGAAGTGTTTGTCAATACTGGGTTAGAAGGCTGCGATCCAGCTATTGACGATTCTGCCGAAGCTGAAGAAGAGGCTAAAGCTGCTTAGTTTGGCAATAAATTGAGGCGATTCAACAATGTTGGCTGCCTAAAAGCGTCCGCCCTTTTTTCGATAAGTGAAAATTGGGCGGATATTTTTTTACTTAGACAAAGCGTCTAAATAGGCGAGTATTTGTTCAATTTTAGTAATTAAAATTTGTGGTTTGGGATAATCTAAATTCCCCGCAGCGCGACCGCAAATAGCATCCAATTGTAAAGCCATTTGATCTTGGCTAGCTTTCCAACCTACTAAATTGGACAATTTGCCCAGTTCGCGTGGAGTTAGCTGGCGCATAAAGGGAGCTACAAACCACATAACGTCGCCTTTTACTCTAATTGAAGGTATAAGCATAGCTCGACACTTCAGTTTTATGCGCACCAAACTGAGCAAATGCTCGGTAAGCTCAGGCAATTTTCCGTAGCGGTCGCGCAGCTCTTCGCGTATATCTTGTAACTCTTCGTTATTTTCTACTGAGGCTATACGCTTGTAAAGGACGACCTTTTGCTGCGGATCGCCAATATAATCATCAGGCAAACCTGTAGAAATCGGCAAATCGATAACTACATTTTGCTCATTACCGGCTGCCTCTTGCTCAGGATCTTTATGATCGCGCAGCGCTTTTACAGCGTCTCCGAGCATACGACAGTATAAGCTAAAGCCCACAGCTGCTACATGGCCGGATTGTTCAGCACCCAAAATATTGCCTGCACCGCGAATTTCCAGATCGCGTTTGGCTACTTGGAAGCCGGCGCCCAGCTGAGTAAAGTCGCGGATAGTTTCCAAACGCTTTTTGGCTTGCTCGGTAAGTTTGCGGCTAGGTGGATAGAGCAGATAGCAATAACCTTGTTTGGCGCTGCGCCCTACGCGGCCGCGCAATTGGTAAAGCTGAGCCAGTCCCAAAGCGTGGGCATTGTCGATAATAATCGTATTTACATTAGGCACATCTAGGCCGCTCTCAATGATAGTAGAGCAAACTAACACGTCGTATTGGCCTTCGTAAAACTCCATCATGACTTTTTCTAATTTTTGTTCACCCATTTGGCCATGACCAACAGCAATGCGAGCTTGGGGAATAAGCCTTTGTAAATCGGCAGCAACTCTGGCGATACTTTGCACGCGATTGTGCAAGAAATATACTTGTCCATGGCGGCTCAGCTCGCGCACAATGGCTGCTTTTATCAATTCGGCATTGTGCTCGAAAAGATAAGTTTTGATAGGCAAACGATTTTCTGGCGGAGTTTCGATAACCGACATTTCTCTAATGCCATAGAAAGACATTTGCAAAGTGCGGGGGATAGGCGTAGCACTCATAGACATAATATCTATACCGGCTTTCAATTCGGAAAGCTTTGTCTTGTGCATTACACCGAAGCGCTGCTCTTCGTCGATAATCAGTAGTCCCAGATTTTTAAATTTAATATCTTGGGACAGTAAGCGGTGGGTACCGATAACTATATCACATTTACCTTCAGCTAAAGCCTCGACAGTTTGTTTTTGCTCAGCAGCAGTTTTAAAGCGTGAAAGCAAGCTAATATGAATTGGATAAGGAGCTAAGCGTTCTGTAAAAGTCATAAAGTGTTGGTGAGCTAAAACTGTAGTAGGTACCAAAACGGCTACTTGTTTACCGTGATTGACTACTTTAAAAGCCGCTCGCAAGGCAACTTCGGTTTTTCCATAGCCTACGTCTCCGCAAATAAGGCGATCCATAGGACGAGGGCTTTCCAAATCGGCTTTTACTTCGCGTATCGCTCTAAGCTGATCTGGCGTTTCCTGATAGGGGAAGGCGTCTTCCATTTCGTGCTGCCAAGGCGTATCTGAAGGATAGGCAAAGCCTTGGGCTTTAGCTCTTTGAGCATAAATTTGCAATAATTTTTGGGCTGCTTCAGCTGCGTAAGCTCTTATCTTAGCCTTAGTTTTGCGCCAATCTGCGCCATTCATCTTAGACAAAGCTGGTTCTTTGCCATCGATGCCTTCATATTTTTGCACTAAGTCTAGCTGATCGACAGGTACAAAGACACAATCTCCCTTGGCGTATTCAAGTTTGAGCATATCGTGCTCGACATTGTTGAGAGAGAGAGTTTGTATGCCTATGTAACGAGCGATACCATGTTGTAAATGTACTACTAAATCGCCGGGAGCTATTTCTTCTAAGCGCAGGGCACTGCCGCTTTTATCAGCCGGTTTATTCAAGCGGCGACGCAAACGCTGCCCCATAATTTCCTTATCAGTTAAAAACTCTAGCCAACCGTCATCCAATTGCACGCGGAATCCTTCGTTGGCATAACCTTGCAAAAGCAAAACTTGGCCCGGTTTCAAAAGACAAGGCTTGGTAGTAAAACCGGCTACATCGTGCTCTTCCAGCAATTCTTTAAGGCGCATAAATTGGGAAGTGAGCAATACTGTGCGCCGTTTTTCTTTTTGCCAAGTTGGCAAAGCTGCCAGAAGATCGTCTACTTTACTGGTAAAAGGCACAGCTAACTCAAAACCTGCCTCAAAGCGATGGGAAGGATCAATATTGAAATTTTGACTATTAAAGCTGTTACCCAGCACATCTACATCGGAAGCCCAAGCCGAAATATAAGCTTTGCGGAACTTGGTCAACATGCTTTCGAGCCGTTCCCATACGTAGTTAGTTTCGCTCTCTTCAATAAAACCTATAGAAGCGCCGCTAGAAGCTTGGGCTTCCCATTCTTGGTTCCATTCTTTGGCTGTGAGGCGTAATTGTACAGGCTCTTCTAAAACAACTAAAGAATGGGGAGATTTTTTTTGTAAATAGTCTGTCAACCAAGACTCGTCTTTAGAATCGCCGGGAACAGCAGGCAATAAAACTACTTCTTTAAGATCGCCGCTGGAGCGTTGAGTATCAATATTAAAGGCTCTTATAGTCTCGATCTCTTCGCCGAATAATTCCATACGGGCCGGTTGTCCAGTAATAGGATAAACATCGATCAAGCCGCCACGCACGGCATATTGGCCGCGCCCTTCAACCATAGGTACGCGGTTGTAACCTTCACTATTTAATATCTCTAGCAATAACTCGACGTCAATATTTTCACCGATTTTGAGAGTTAATTTGCTTTTTTCCAGCTTTTCAGCTCTAACGGTAGGTTGCATGACGGAACGTAAAGTGGCGATAATAACCATTTGCTCTTGTCCGTCTTGTTCTTGGTATTTATCTAGCGCTTGCAAAACGGCTAGACGAGCCGGATCTGCCGTGTCGGCTTCGTCTCCCAACATTTTGACCGATTCTTTTTCTGGAAAAAGCCAAATTTGTTCTTCATTAAAGAAGGTATGACAATCTTGAAAAAGGCGCTCAGCACTATCGGAAGTGGGAGTAATCCATAAAATAATGGGTTTTAAATTTAAGCTACTGTGACAAGCTTGAATAAAAAGTGGGCGAGCTGAAGCTGTTAAGCCGCTGCATACAGTAGCTGAAGCAGTTTGCAATGACTTTAAAAGGGCACCGTTTTTAGGAGTGCGTTTCCACAATTCACTCAAATAAATATTGGCATTGAGACAATTGCGATGAGCTACCTTTTGCTGCTGGACTTTATCATATTTTGAATTGGCCCCGCTATCGGCAGCCTGACTAGTATTATGGTTAGGGGACTCTATTTCGCCGGATTTTTCTAAGTCGGCACTGATAATATTTTTAAATGAAGAAGACTTGTTGTTACTCATATTGTTTTAGCGTTTTTTATAGGCAAAGATAATAAAAAAAAATAGACTCTGTGCAGTTTAGCAGTTTGCCGCAAGTGCCGTAAAGCAATTTAAGATGTATTTTCGCTAAAAAATGGCTGGACTTTTTTGCCAGGATAACAAGAGACAGAAGGAGAATAGCCGAAACCGCTTTAGTTGTGGCCAGGTGGCGACGTTTTACTTGGTTTTACATTTTGCTAAACGTTATTATTTTTGTTTGAGGGATGACTTATGGATTCCGACCAGACTTATCAGGCGTCAGTTCGCTTGAAGATATTTATGGTCGCGATCAGGGTAGTAGGTGTTATTTTAGCTCTGATCTTGACTGGCGGAAACAGCAAGGAGTCGCTATGCACTCCTTTTCCGTATGATTTTGACGATTTACCTATCATTATTACTTTTGCGGTGATCGTCTACAATATTGCTGCAGCTGTTTTCACCTGTGTTTGGAAAGATAATCAAGGCGGAGCGCCCATCATACTAACCGTATTTGATATAATACTCGGTTTGGGCTTAACTTATTTCTACGGCCCGAGTTACTTAATTTTAAGTTTTGCTCTGCCTATTTTGATGCTCTATTACATTTGGGGCAAAACTTCCGTCTTGGTGGCCGGTTCCGTTTTTGGCACTATCATTTATATTTTGATAGCGGCTTTTGCCTTCGTTTCTCGTTTGGAATCGATGCATGACGAGACTTTTGCCACTTTCTTCAAGCTCAGCTTCGCCCAGATGGGTTGTAGCTATATGCTTATCTGGATTTGCTGGGTAGCGGCTCAAGAAAATGTAGAGCGTTGCAAGAGCGAAAGTGGTTTGCAACGTGAGAAAGATTGTCTTTTCCAGGAGATCCAGGCTGCTCGCATTCAAAATGATCAGATGACTTCTGAATTGAGCGAACGCGAAAACAAATTGCGCATGCTCAACCGCGACAATGCCGGCTTAAAAGAAGAGCTGGACATTAGTCTCAAGCGTTTGCAAGAAGCCCGTTTGGCTTTGCAAGACACCGAGAAAGCCGCCGAAGAGCAAGGCCAGAAAGTTTCTCAGGCTGCTCGTCGTGAAAAATTGCAAATTCAACGTCAGTTGGCCATTATGCAACAGCGTTTGGAGCGTCAGGTTCGCTTGGTAGAAGTTTCTCGCAAGCTTTCCGGCAGCTTGGCCCTTTCCGATACACTTTTAGCTCTGACTGAGCAATTGCAAACTTTCCTTCCTTGTCAAAGCTGCGTTATTTTCATGCTTGATGAAGTTGAAGGCCAAAAGAAACTTTTTGCTGAGGTCGCTGCTAGTCCGTTCACTGATATTTTCCGCAACTATAGTTTGCAAATAGGCGAAGGCGCTCCCGGTTACGCGGTCAGCACTCTCACTCCTTTCAAAATTGACGATGGCAGTGTTGATATGAATGGCACGGTTCTTTCTACTGTAGTAGATAAAGAACGCAGCGCTTTGGTTGCTCCTTTGGCTGTGCCTGCTCAAACTATCGGTGTTGTTTACTTAGGTAGAGCTGCCGATCACGCTTTTACAGAAGATGAACTCGATCTTTTAATCGACTTCTGCGAAATGGCTAGCGTAGCTTTGGGCAATTCTATTTTGTATCAAAGAGCTGTCAACAACGGTTTACGCGATCCTTTAACAAATTGCTACAATACGCTTTTCTTAGAAGAGCGTATGCGTGAAGAGCTCAAGCGCGGCAATCGCTACATGTATTCCGTATCTTTGTTGCTCTTCAGTTTAGATGGTTTCAACCAAATAGTCGCCAACTTAGGCCAAGATGTGGCCGACAACGTCTTGCGCGAAGTTGTAGGTGTAGTGCGCAAAATTACTCGTGAAATCGACGTTTTAGGCCGCTTAGAAGGCGATACTTTTGCCTTGCTTGTCGACCATGCCGATCGTGTAAAGTGCTCTGAAGTTGGTGAACGTGTGCGCGATGCTATTGCCAATCACGCTTTCGTAGTAGGCGGCCGTCGCATTAGAGTAAGCATTTCCGTAGGCGCTGCTGGTAGTCCTCACGACGCTGCCAACGCCGAGCAACTTACTATGCGCGCTTCAGCAGCCATGCAACAAGCCCAACAAGCTGGCGGCAACCAAGTTTGCCTCTGGAGCTAGTTTTTCGCAGCTTATTGGAATAAACTGAAAAAGAGAATCGAAATAACTTTCGATTCTCTTTTTTGTTGCCAAGCGGTGAATGCTTCGTTTAGACTGCTATTTATGATAAAAGTTTTCAAAGATTTTTATACACAACATGTGGCCGAAATTTTTCGTGGCATGGCTTTAGGGCTGCTGATGTGCGCTTTATTTTTTGCTTTTGGCTATACTCCCTCGCCAACGCCCAAAATCGGCGCAACTAAAGCAGCGGTTATTGCTGAATATGGTGAGCCGGATCAAGTGGTAACTACCGAGCAGGAAGCTGCTCAAAGGCAGCGTTATCCTTTTATATATTTGCACTATAAGTGTGGCTTTTTGAAGCGTTCAGTTACTATTATTACTATTGATGGAGCCCGTGACAGCGTTCTCAACGTCAGCCAAGATGGTACTTCCGGCTATTAAGGCAAACGCTATATTTATTGGCTTTACAGTGTTTTGTTGTGTAGTTTTTAGCTTAGAGACGCTAATGGTGTTCCGCCCGCCAGTTAGCTATTTCACGCTAGCCGTGCCCTTTTACGCTTTGGCTTGTTGGCCTATAGTTTTTCCGCCTAGAGACGCTAATGGTGTACCGCCCGCTCGTTAGCTATTTTGTGTTAGCTGCATTTTTTACCATATCTACGCTCCGGCTGACTGGCCTAACGGCCAGAGGCCTGCGCTACCGATATGGTGAAAAAATTCCGCTATAAGTTTTGG
>OQVS01001789.1_pt1 | contig 14358 bp, 23 predicted proteins | sample 1691601 | NCBI WGS metagenome assembly OQVS01 (sample SAMN03418268, study PRJEB22391) | human gut metagenome | biome: human-gut; feature: organic feature; material: feces | host: Homo sapiens | place: Tanzania | collected 2013-01
ATTCCTATTATAATTATGGTATGCCCCGTATTTTCCGCAATCCCTGACAAACCGTATTCGCAAGTATGGAATTAATGACCGCTCTCAACCGACTGCACGGCGGCAAGAACATCAAGCTGCCCTACTTCATCGTTGTCAGCAGTAGCGGCACGGATATCGGCAAGAGAATAACCGGAACCTTCCATCATGGTGAGTACTTCCTTTCATTTTATATTATCAACGTTTATGTTGCGCACCATAAACGATTGACACTTACTTAAGTAAGCCCTGCAACTGTTGCGCCATATTCATTGCCTGCTGCAACTGCTGATTAGAGCGCAAGCCTTGGCGGACCATATTCATGACCTGCTGTTTAGGGTTGCCCCTGAAGGTATTCTTAAATTGATTGAACTGTTGTAACATTTCCGGCGTAAGCATGGAATTATTGCCCTGGGGCAACTTCCTCTGGTTGCCCAGAATAGAGTTAGCCATTGTTATTTACCCCCAGTTCTTTAATCAGTAGGTCGAGTTTACTTCCAAGGGCGTCAAATTGTTCGCGAGTTACAAAGTCGGCCGATGTAAGTGGTTTCTCATTTTCGATTTTATGAAACTCGTAAGTTGCTACTGTGTACTTACCCATCCCATCGACAGACTTAACGTAAAATACATCTCGATTGTTGTCCATCAATATTTCGGAGTTATTGTACATCACTGGATACGATTTAGCTTCTTCAAAGCCATTCACAGAAATAATCATCATAAGCCTCCTCTACTATAATATATGTGTCCTGAGGTAAAACAATAGGAGGAACTACCATGTCATCCATAGCTTTTCCTCCTTTCTTTAATTATATTATAGCATAAAAAGAGCCGAGTAACCCTTAAGTTACCCGGCTCTTTTCCTTAAAGTATCCTTAACATCTTCTGCTTAATATTTCGAATCCTGCCCTCAATAGTACTTACGCTATAATAGTGACCATGAAGTTCGCCCATCTCATGTGCAATTTTTATAACGCTGAAGCCTCGAGATCGCATTCGAAATATTTCTGTTTCCTCGTCTGTAAAACCGGCCTCACGTTCGAAGTACTCTCGCTCCTTGGTTGAAAATTGGAGATTGCATTTACTTCCTTTTACGGATAGCTTTTCCTTTAGCTCTTCCATTTTTCTTAGTCCGTTTCCTGGTTTTGGTCGACATCGCTGTTGCCATTGGACTCAATCACCTCCAAGCAATGTTGGATGTCTTCAGGTGTAAGATCATTAGCAATTACGTTGCCATCAGAATCTACAACTGCATAGACACCTGTAGCAAGTTGCGTAGAAGTACTTTCGAAATCATACTGATTGAGGTACCAGATGAAACCACCAACTACCATCAAGATTGCACAAAGAGCACCTACAACGATACCCACAAGAATTTTGTGGAGGTTGCCCAGCTGCCGATCTTTACGTTCGTTTTCGAGTTTCAGTTCGTGCAGAAGTTCTGTTGCGAGGAAATCTTTATGCTCCTCCATGGAAGTTATACCTCCTTAGTTGCCCGGGACGAACGAGAAAGCATCTTCGCAACATTCGCCTTCTGCTCGAGGCGTTCCGCGGAAGGAAGCTTATTCCATTCCTGTCCCAGTTCGTGGAAGTTCAGCTTAGGAGCACCCGGATTCTGTTCTTTCATTACTGCAAGATTGACAATAAACTTGTCAAGGCCTACAGCACGAATCTCAGGGAGATAATTCTCCAGATTAAACTTTGCCATGTTAGACCTCCAAAAGTTTTTTCCATGTATTGGGTCCTACAATGCCGTCAGATGCAAGACCTTTGTTGCTTTGATAGTTTTTAACGGCTGTTTTGGTGCGCTGTCCAAAAATTCCGTCAACGTTGCCACATACATATCCGCGACCATTCAGTGCACCCTGGAGGGACTTAACGTCTTCTCCTGACATGCCTTCTTCAAGTTGTCGGATATTGAGCGCGCACCTCGCGGTAGGTTGCCCGGCGATATAATCAAAGGGGAAGTTCTTTCCGGGGCAACCTGTGGCGTTTACGTCACTGTGTTTTTGGATTTTTTCGATGCTGTACTTTTCTTTTAGCTCCGCAACCAGCTGGCGGCCGATTTCCTTCTGAGTATCATTCATCTGCTCTTTGTCGAAGTTACCTTCAAAACAGATACCAATACTATCAGAATTATTATTGCCCGCATGAGCGCCTACCATGTCATCAGGACGTCCTTTATAGATAGTACCATCCTTACGTACAAAGTAGTGATAGCCGATACCAGCCCATCCATTGGCAATATGCCAACTGTGGATCTGTTGAGCTGTACAAGTGGTTGCGGCGGCGTGGTGAAGAATGATGCGGGTTATCCGCTTACTCCTAGAAGTAAGCGGATATGCCCAATTGTAGGTTTCCTGAACGATGTTCATTATTTGGACTCCTTGTTGTACTTGTACTGAAGAGTACTAAAGCCCAGAACAGCGCCCAGAAACACAGTGATGCAGGAAATAGTGCTGACGACTTCTTCAGCGTAAGGCCAGCCCCAGATACCTGCCAGGCCGGAGTACAGCGCAGCAATTGCCGGCAGTACGATGATCACAACCCATTTCAGTACGTCATACATTTTGTTACTCAGCTTCATAAAAGTTTCTCCTTTCAAATTTTGTGATTAGTTGCCAGGGGATGCTTACTTCATGTAGATGTTACCTCCTTTTCCAGGTCATCGAGACGCTTAGTGATTTCTTGCTGATGGTCTTTGATAAGAGCCAACTTTTTCTCAACTTCGTACATGCGCTCAACGACGTTATTGTGCTTGTCTACCTTTTTCTCCAGTTCGGATAAACGGTACACAACAAGTGCTGTGGTTTTTCTTCCGGCTAGATAGGCACCTCCTAAGGTACCTATCAGGCTTAGGATTGCTACAACAATGGTTGCCTCCATACACGTACTCTCCTATACTTATATTATATAGTATTTCAATCCAAAGGTTAAGAGGACTAAAAGAAATTCTTTTAGTTTATTTCATATAGCCACCGTCAGAGGTACGTCGATATGATATACCTATGGTTTCACTCGCTCTCCTTTTAAGGCCAACGCCCTTTCCGTTGTTTATCTTCCGCTTTGCAGCAACGCCACAACGCAGAAGCCGATGCACGCGCCGAGGCTAGTATAGATAATGGGCATGTATCACACCTCTCCGCTGTCATAGCTCTCACCTGTGATTTGCTCGTACTCCGCAGCGGTCATGCGCCAGCCCTACCAGCATCTTTCGCTCCACATCGTTCTTATCCCGCCGCTTCCCTATCAGTGCCCACAGCCCATTACTTGCCAGTACAGCAAACACGATAGGCAAAAGCACTTCCTGCATCCACGGTTCCATTCGCCGCATTCTCCTCTCAGCTTATTTTTTTACTCCCCGTACACCGCTCTCTCATCCTTCAAATCTCCCGACAATTGGGATAATTACGAGAGCAACTGTTATAGATTCGGTTGGAATAGTGTCACACGAAAATGTTAATGTATTATCGCCTCTCGCTGAAATCCTTATGCCGGCGCTATAATATTTCTCAATATCCTCCGAGGGTTGCGTTGGAATAATAAGTTGCTTCAGGACATCTCTCTTCAGACCGGGGATAGAGATAATCTGCTTTTTCTCTTCACTCCATCCGGATGCTGTTAGACTTACTTTCACATATTTGGCACCAGTCTCCGAAACGCCGGTATTTGTGATAATGAATTGGCCGCCAGTTCCTGTATGATAGCTGACCGCACAGGGCAGTGCCTCGATAGGAGGATAGTTGGCGTAGATGCGTACACCACCGGAAAAGGCCTCGGCTTTGATAAAAGTTCCGGTAAATCCAGCTCCGCTCCAGATGATGTTCCCCTCCATCTCCGTCGTGATGGCGGGAATGGAAAGTTCTGTCGTCCAGTAGCCCGATGTGTCGTCCACCTTGTGATAAGTCCAGTTGTTGTAGTAATCAGCAAATGTAGGGGTTACCGTAAGAGCAGTGGGATAGCTCATAAGGTATCGATTTATAAGTGTTACGTCTGCCGATCTAACCAAGCCATCCCCATTGATATCTGCACACCATAAATCAGCACCCGTTAGTGTTATAGCACTGGTTGCTTGTCCATTCACAAGGATAGCATCGTTCTCAGTAATTTTCCCATCCCCATCTACGTCTCCGCGCATACGGCCCTTGGGGATCTCGGCGATGACCATGCTAACCTTGGTATTCAGGGCCGTTTGTGTGTCCTTAGAAATGGGCTTTTCAAGGTCGCTTGTATTGTCTACGTCTCCTAATCCCAACTGGCTTTTGGTAACACTGTGCGGGTTATTTGTGTCTGCAATATGCGTAGGCATTCCGGCCATCTGAGCATTGAAAGTATCTTCGTTGCCCTGATAGCCACCTTCAACCGCTGCGTTGTATGCACTTTTACCTGTAGAACCTGTAGGTCCCTGAAGTTGTCCCTGGTCAAGCCATCCGTTAGAACTATCATACATGTATACTCTATAGGGCGCTTGTGTACCTACGTTATACATCCATCCTTGCTGAGGAGACTGCACGGCAGCTTGAAGCTCTGCTAAAGTTGCGTACGTCCCTCGAATATCAAGTCCTGTACCTGGGTCTCCTTTAGGACCCTTAATACTTACTGAAGGGGGATTAAGTTTGTTACCATCATTTGACCAGCTAATAATTCCTTGCGAATTTACTGCGGGCGTAAAAGTAGTACCTGTAGGTCCAGTATTCCCTTGTATACCCTGTGCACCTTTAATACTACACAAATATCTCCATGTCGCAACAGACGCGTTACCTTCTTTAGCGCACCAGTATACCAAAGAAGTATTTGTATTAAGATAAAGGTCACCAACATGTGCAAGAGTAATCCCGGTTGGAAACACTGAGGCAGTTGCGGAGGTACCCGTAATAGAGGTTCCATTGTACCACATGCTCCCTTGGGCAACTACCCCTGTATCTTCAAATTTCAGCAGAGTATTATTCCACTGCATCCAATGACCGTTATCTTTGTTTATATAAGGACTATCTGTACCACCTGAAATCATAGCCTCGTTAATAGCTTCAACTAACGAAGTTTTCACTTGGGTACGTAATTCCGACAGTTTACCTATTGCTGCATCGAGTACGTCACTGTTAACATTAAAATCATTAACTTGTACGTAATCCGATCCTGCAGGTTTTGTCAAACCCAAATTATTTGTTTGTGTTGCCAATAGAATCGACCTCCTTTTTAACAGAGTTGATTTCGTTGATGCAAGCTACGACAATAGCACAATTGTCATAGCCTTTAACATCCAGCATATTGAGAAGCTGAATTACCTTGTCCAAAGTCTCAATCATATTTATACCTCCTCTCCTACATAAGGTCTACGCAAAGAGATACGTACGGCTGAGGTGTCGTTATAAGCATATTCCACGCCTATAATAATGGTGTATCCCTCGTAAGTAACACGTTCTTCCCCTCCACGGTACACCATACTCTTAGTGTTATTTGAATCACTAAACGTTTCCAAGGCTTCTTTTAGGGACATTCCAAGCACATCCACATATAGGATGCCAACCGAAGCTAACCCACAGAAAGAGCATTCATATATTTTTCCGTTGTTTAATGTAAATGTAGGCATTTGAAACCTCCTGTTTATTTAGACTTTAAGACTGCGGTCGCTTCCAACGTAAACCTTAAGTCCGGCAAATTTCATATTTGTTGCAGATACTGTGCGTGCGCCTAAATAATCAGCGGTGGCTGTACCCGCGAATACCTTATTTGCATAGATGATATCGGCAAAGTAGCCGTTGATGGTGCTGTTACAGGTAGTAGGGTAAATAGAGCCACTGGTAATATGGCGGTTTACAATGGCGTTGGTGCTTATTTTTCCACCAGAGATTTCCAAATCACCTATTTTGGAATTCGTAATAGCTCCCGCACTAATACGACTACTACCAAAAGAACCACTTGTGATACTACTCGCATCAAGATTGGTAACTTTGATGTAGTCTGCATTGATAGTTCCACCACTAATTCTATCAGCACTAAGTGATCCGGTAGTAATCAGATTCGCATTGATTTGTCCTGTGGTAATGTTACTACCATTGATAGTAGTTTTACCTGCTGTTTTCAAATCGTTAAAAGATACTAAACCTGAAAGTACTATTTCTCCGCTGGATAAAGTTGTGGTTCCAGATTTTAGAGTAAGTATAGAAGACTTATTATCTTGACTCGAAACTTCTAAAGTAAGACCCTCAGCGAAAAGTTTTAGGTCAGCAATATTACCATCACTATCTTCAATGTGAGATTGTATACCTTTAATATCCACCTGAAGCTGATGGATGGCCCGTTTTTGCTGATACACTTGCCTATCCTGTGTGGACAGTACTTCACGGGCAACTCCACCAGTACTTTGATAAGTAACACGCACACCCCCGTTATATACAATTGTCTGATTGAATATCGGTAGGTGCAACCCGTCCAGCTTAATAATATCTCCTGCTTGAATTGCCCAGTTACAGACAGCACGAGCACGCAACGGTGCGTATGTTGCGAAGGAAGACAATCTGAGGAATACGGGGGCACCTATTTCGCGAATGGCATCTTCGGTTGCACCATAGAACACGGGATTATCTACCATTTGATAGACGTTCCCTTGGTTGCCCAGAAACACTCCTATATCGTCATTCGCATTAAGTATTTGCATACCTGTGATTTTAGGTACAACATACTCAGATATTTCGTAATCAGGAAAATACTGATTTGTAGGAATATCAATCGACTGAGTACCAAACCAGGTGAGTTCCAAATAACCGTCACGCGTAAAGCGTGCGTAGCTTCCAGCTCCCCCTGCAATCCACTTAAGCACGTCCCGATAAGTTAAGCTATTCGCTGCAAGCGGAGCTTCTGCAAATCTACGAGTACTGTTAATGAAATCACCTGTGGTTGCCAGAGGAACATTTACCTGAGTACATAGCTGGGTAAATAATTGTTTTACGGTCAGAGGCCATTGAAGACTATTCCACCAGGAAGTAGCATCCTGATCAAAGTGCTTCATTCTATCCTGAGCAATTAGAGCAACAGTGGATGTCCTTTTCTTTGTAGGAGTATCTACGATAAACACACCCAGAGGAACATACTCGTATTGTTCTACTTTATTGTCTTTGAACTCGTATAATACTTCCGAGTTATACCACAGACCTCTGTTCTTCCATCTGCTAAGCTTATACTTCATGAAATCATTCAGTTCTGCAACAGATGCGAATTCTATCCATCGACGTTCAGATATCTGATCCCATGTAAATGTCTTAAGATCGTCCCAAGTTTCAGATTCTGCAGAAATAAGTTTTGTACCATCCCAAACAGCAGTCCAGACATCACCAGAAGACATAATACCGTAAAAAGTATTGCCATAAATCAGGATAGTCTGTAGAGCCTCGGGGGGTTGTGCATTACTTGTTGTTCCGTTAGTTTTCAGATAGGGTAAAGTACTATAGGCGTCAAAACGCGTAGCTTCATCTGTACCATATCCGAAAATAGCCGTACAAGTGCTATCTCCCCTAGACCATCCTGTTTCCGCAACTTTTGCACCTAGGAAAACCTTACACTCGCCATAAGTGTAATCATTCAGATATCCTTTCGGATTCAGAATAGATACCTGAAGTTGCGAAGAAGGTGCACAACCTATTGTAAGATCTTCCTCAGTATTCAGATATTCTGAAACTATAAGACTTCCCTCAAGTTGGATATCATCGCCAGTAAAAAAGGTACTATCGTTAAGGAAGCGAATCAACGGCCGTATCACAGTATTCCGAGAATATACGGCACGCTTAAAAGCTTCGGAAACTCTATACAATATTTACACCTCCTTAACATTTAATATTCAATGAAAGCGTAACGTGTCGGCATATACAGCAGATCATTTTCAATTTGACTATATATGGTATATTGCACATCGGATATATAACACTCTGCGTTTTTATAACTTTGTGTTTCCGGATCGAAATACTCAATGGATACGTTACGCTGTAAATTGTCTGCAATTGCTAAAAGCTGATTAAGCTCCGCGATTTCAGACCCCTTAAGATAAGGGGTCTGAAATTCGATTTTCGAAGCAGTGTGTTCACAGGTGGTTCTGTGCAACTCACCTGTAGTATCACGTTCAGCACTGGACTCCATACGCTGATTAGGGGTAATAGCGTATGTGGATAACTGTATGAACTTATTAGGTAACTGTGTACCTCCTACCTTCAAAAGATAACCATTATATGCCATATTTATCACCCTCTAACTTTATTGTATGCGTCCGTAGACTGTTTAATCCATCTGCCCGCACTTGCGGAAGGGTTGCCCAAGGAGAAATCCTTATCTGCAGTTTCACGGGCACTCTGATCGATAGAACGAATGTATCCCAGGATACCTGTCTGCATAATAGCTTCCAGAACTGCCTGAGCAATACCTCTCTCGATCTGGTCGTTATTAGCTACAGCGGTACGTCCTCCCATTGTACCCACCATTTCAGAACCAAAACCATTTTCTAGGGCTCTGAAATAAGTACCTCTCTCAGGGAAGCCTCCGTCCTCAAAACCGGGTGCACTAATCCGAGGAATACTGATTGTAGGAATCTGTGGAGCGGACCAGTTAACCTGCAGGCTAACATTTACACCAACCCAACTGAGAATATCTTCAACACCAGAAAGCAGACTGTTAATACCACCCATTAACAATCTCCAAATAAGGCTAATAGCACTATTCAGAGCAGTAATGACTAGATTGATTACAGACTCTACTACACCAGAGATAGCATTTAGAACGCCAGTGAAGATACCCAGAAGTCCGTTACCAATACGCTTGAAGTCTCCCGAAAGGATGCCTGCAATTATATCGGTAACACCTCTAACGATCTGTGCAATACCTTGCACGAAGGTTGCGACACCTTCAAACACTCCCTGAAGAGAGGATATGAAGTCGCCCAGAACATCAGTGATCAGACCGATCACTTCACTTACTATGGGTGCCAAGGATTCGATTACCTCAGCAAGCAGATCAATAACTGGAGCGAGTGCATCTCCAATAGAACCAATGATATCCAGCAACGGGGGCAACAACTTATCGAGAATAGTACCCAGCAGCTTAATAATCGGTTCGAGAAGAGATTGCAGAAGTGTAAACAGAGAAGTGATAATATTGCCCAGAGATTTCCTGAAATCCTCAGAAGTTGCAGCAAGCAAAGCTACTGCTGCAATAACTAAGCCTATAGGCGACGTAACTGCGCTTAAAACCTTAGATAAGAAGCTAAGCACGTTACTTACGCCTGTAATTCCAGAAGAGAGTATACTCGCTCCTTTGCTCAATAAACTAAAGCCATTAGCGATTAGAGTAAGCACAGGAGAAGCAGCCTTGAGAGCCAGGAAAGCAGTTACCAACCACATTATCTTCTCGGCGATAGAAGACAACGTATCCTGATTAGCTTTCACCCAATCGGAGAAGTTGCTCAGCTTATCCGTAAGACCATCGATGAAGTTCGCAACGGCTTCGTCATTGACGATAGTTGCGAAGGTATCCTTGTACTTCTTCCAAGCCTCAGCAAATACATCACCGAGAGATCTAAACACACTCTTAAAACTTTCGGTAATTGTAGTCCAGTTATCGAAAGTAGCCTGGATGGTTTTAGTCCACTGGGGAAATTTATTGATAAGATTATCTTCAAACTGTGAAGGATCCCAATCAAGAATCTCCCCGGAGTCTACCTTAAAGCCGAAGAATTCGAGAAGAGCATTTCTCACCTTATTTGCTTTCATCTCGATGTCTTCGAATTTATATTCCATATCCTGAATTGCTTTAGCAATTCGAGGATCCATAATATCGCTGCCTATACCTATACCACCAGAAGAAGCAGAAGCTGTATCCCTAGTCAAAACATTAAGTTCATCGAAGGGAGCAAGCATGCCCTTAAGTTTTTTGGTAGTATCAGAAGCGGCATCTCCAATACCTGAAATACCCGAAGAGGTACTATCCAGATCATCACTGAGACCACCTGTTCTCGTCTGAAAATCTACCTCAATACCCAGCAACTTCCTGATAAATACCAGGACGGATCGAATCGCCATGATAAATCCATTGATATACTGGAGGGCATTTCTTAAAGGAGCTATAAAGAAATCACCAATAGCTCGCCCCAGCTGAGTAATCTGCTCTTTGAAGATTCTCATCTGGTTTGCAGGTGTTTCAATATTAGCCGCAAAGTCTCCGGTTGCATTAGAAGCCTGTTTCATCATTGCAATGAAACGAAGACCGATACGGTTGGCCTCAGACATACTTTCCACTTGGTCAGTTATACCCAACGCCAACGCTTCTGTCTGCAAGGTCGTAGTACGTATGTCCATACCATACTTACGTACAGCACGAGACATACCCTGAAGACCCGAAGACATATTTTCAAAAACAGTTTCGATATCCACGTTGAACAGAGAAGAAATATCGTTAACTGCCTTTGTCATTGTTAAAGACAACTGAGCGGCCGCTTCATCAGGCATCTCAATTGCGGTAGCGAGCTGGTAGAAATTACCAGCATAGCGCATAATGTTGCTGGGGTCCATACCATACAGCTCTTGCATGATATCTACAAACTCGTTACCCTTGTCAATAGATTTACCCATTGCAACGGTAAACAAGTTCAAGTTTTCTACGTACGAAATACTCTGCTTAATACCATTCTTCAGGTATTCAGCAATACGTTCCGCAGTTAGAACCCTAATCGCGGTACGCAGAACATTAGTGGATTTACTTGCGCCATTAAGTGCGCTAGTAAAGTTGCGCAGCTTGGTGGAGCATTTATCGAAAAACTTCGAAGCATTCTGAACACCAAAATTGAGTTTATTCAGATTGTTGAATGTCTTCGTACAGGCACTATTAAAGCGCTCCATACGAGTCGCAACTTTCGAGGCGCTCGAAGCGTTATCGTCGGCACTATTACTTGTCCGACGAAAAGCACTCGAGACCTGTCTGAGTACTCCACTTACATTCTCAAAGGCGTTTTTCGCTTTATCCCTAAAACTCTGAACCTTAGAAGAAATATTGGGGTCAATCATATTGGCCATAACACCAAGCTTTGTAGTAATAGGCTCGAAAGCTTGCTGCAGAGGTGCCTTTAGGTTGCCCACGACCTGAGAAAGGCGCGCGAACGCTTTTTGCGCGTAGGTTGCCCCAGAATCAACGGCCTGCGCAACCTGCTCCACACTTTTCGTAGTTTTAGAGTTTTTTTGGGACACTTTGTCAGAAGCATTTAACCAGGCCTTTTCGAAAGCTTTAGCAGAAGCCTCCGCGCTCTTAGCCTTAGTACTCACACCTACGAGATCCTCGATCTGCTTTTGGATGTTAGTAGGTACGTACTTAGGTGATTTTTGAGAAGCCTCCCTGGCTAAATACTTATCTGCCGCACGCTGAGCAGATTCCATTGCTTTGTTGATTTTATCTTGGGTTCCAGCAACCTTGTTGGAAGCTTTTAGCCAAGCCTTCTCAAACACCTTAGCAGAGGAAGCTGCACTCTTCGTTTGTCTAGTTACACCTGTAAGAGAATCGATTTGGGACTGCAAAAGCTTAATGGCTTTTTCAGTACCCTTTTGGAGACTCGAGATATCAAGGTCATACGAGTACTGGATTTTTTCGTTATCAGGCAAGACTATCTCTCCTCTCGTTGAATTTTCTTTCCATCTCTAAGAAGGTTTCAACGTCCACATCATTAGAATGTTGCTGATGTTGTGGTTTACGATTCCTTGTAATCAGGTCTACAACCTGTTTCAAGGATTTAGGATGTTTGCTGTTTGACCAATATCCTGACCAGTAGCCTGATTGTACCGCTAGGAGTTCTTGGTCCTGAACTCTATCGGTATAACCTTGAACTACTGCACCCAATAGCTCAAGGTTCATGTCTAAAACTTCATCAGGTTTCAGACCACATCTACTTCCTATCCGAAATAGATCCCACCAGGTCTGGTCATTTAGTTTCCCTGTTCTTTATCTGTATTCTCGTTCGTGTTCTCAGTAGCATCGGTACCCACGATACCCTGGATGATTTCCTGAAGCTGAGACATCATCTCAGTCAGAGTATAATTGTCCAGATAATCTTCCAGGAAATCGCTACGCTTGATAGCCTGAATGTTCAGGTCGTAGCGAGAACCACACAAGAACGCTTCGTAGATAATACCTACCTGATCTTCCAGGGTCATATCACCGACACTCTTGAAAATCTCCGTGTAGGGTTTATGATTATGCTGTCCCTGAATACGATACGCAACGCGCAGAGTAGTTGCCAAAGGATATTCGTTACCCTTAAATTTAACAGTAAGCATTTTATTTCCTCCTAATTATTTTTATATAGTGCGAAATAGGGAGGTCGCTTAGGACCTCCCTATATAAGATTAGGCTCCTGAGGGAACCGTCAGGGTAGTTGCACCAGAGCCAGCAATCTCAGACGTCAGAGAGATCTTGTCATCGGGAGCGGCGCTAATGTTGAAACTCGTGACATAGCCGGTACCTTCGAAGTAGGTAGTGTCATCCAGATAAATACCGATAGTCAGAGCATTGCCGCTCTCAAACGCGTCGTACAGCTCTTTCTGGGTACCTCCGGTAGCCAGAGCAACCGTGCCATCCATAGACAGAGACCAGTCTTTAATGGCAGGAACCTTTTCCTTAAAGGTTGCCCCGAACTGCAGAATCTCGATGACTTCCTTTTCCAGGGTCAGATCGCAGCCGGAAATATATGCCAAAACCTTAGCATCCTGACCTGTGCCAATCTTAACTTTAGCAGTAAGACCGGTAAAGGGCTTTTCAGCAGCCATTTAAATCACTCCTTTATTTGAATTTTGAAAGTTACTTGAAACTCGTGAAGTTTCATTTCATCTCTTCCGAGATAAATAGGTGTACCAACTACTAGGATACTCATAAAGAAATCATCGTGGTATCTGTGCAGTTTTTCTTTGATTTCTTCTACCCAGGAACTCCCTTCGGAATAAGAATCTGTACGCACTACGATTTTAACTACCGGCTGATACAGCGAGGCATCGTTGCCGAAAAACTCCGTACCTACGCCGCTGCTGTATTCCATAATAGCCACTGTAGTATTAGGCGCGCTAGGCAGATCTCCGATGAACTTAGGGAGAGTACTGGGCAACAAATCGTAAATCTTCTCAGCTACCACGTAATCTCCTCCTTATCCTTCGATGCATTAAAGCAATTTCTTTTTTGAAAGGATCGCTAATGTAGTGTGCTTTACCTTTTATAGGATGCTCATAGTTCTCATTTTCGTGTTGAATTGCTGCGTAATTATATCCATGCTCTCTTGCAGAAGCTCCTGCGATCAAACCAGGTTTGGCTTTACTTCGTGATACGTTCACGTATATCGAAGATTCCAATTTACCTGTGCTGTAAGGTACCTGGGCAACAGCTTCAGAGTAAATACGCTCTGCAGTACGCTCAAGCTCGTCAGTAGGAACAGTTTCAAGTGTTTTCAAGAACTTGGTAAGTCTTTTCTTAGCATCTTGAATACTTTTTAGAGAAGTAGCACTAGGCATGGCTTTCATACCCTTCTACCTTACCGTGCTCGTTAGTATACTCAGATACCGCGACCACAACCTTACCGTCGAGCTTATCGTCAGTACGAATAAGTTGAAGTTCATCCGTATAGTAAATAGTTTCACTACGTATTACTGCGCCATTAGTTGTTAATACATCTTTCGTAGACCTTTCCTGCCTACACTTCAAAGTAATAGGAGACTTATATGAAGGTTCTCCGTACTTATTCATGATAGGTTGCCCAGAGGCTCCTCTTTCCGCCTCTTCAAAAAGACAGGTTTGCTTAAGGAATTTAGTCATTCTACTCATGGCCTAAACCCCCTAATGTTATAACTGCCACTAAGAAAAGGTTTCAGAAGATTAGTAGCTTTAGCAGACATAACCCCAGAAGAAGCCGCAACATTTCTTCCCCAAGCACCAGAACTTGTCCTCTCGGATAAGTTGCCAATGCTATAAGACTCTACACCATACTGCCAAAGTTTCTCGTAGAAAGCAGCATCCTCTGATGCGGAGCTATCGGAAAGAGTAATCGCGTTTTCTACTTGGGCATGTTTTACTGCCTCGGGAACTTCCTCAAAAGGACATCTGGGAAAAGCATTAGGCTGATCTGGGTCGGTTTTGCGTCCCACAAAGGGGAGGCACTCAATAGCCTCGAAGGAACGTTGCAACAGAACCTCCTTATCATTATTATCGAGTGCCTCCCACCCCTTTCGGAGTTCGTCGGACGATAGGAAGTGTGTTGCAACATACTCGTCGGCGTACGCAACGTCAACGTAGGACATATGTCACACCTCCTTACTTGTTTTTAGGTCTCTC
>OQVS01001790.1_pt1 | contig 14357 bp, 9 predicted proteins | sample 1691601 | NCBI WGS metagenome assembly OQVS01 (sample SAMN03418268, study PRJEB22391) | human gut metagenome | biome: human-gut; feature: organic feature; material: feces | host: Homo sapiens | place: Tanzania | collected 2013-01
ATCCAACGCATAAGGCGTTGTGCTGTAATCCCTTTCAATCAATGTGACCCCGGAGGGGCTCGAACCCTCGACCCGCTGATTAAGAGTCAGCTGCTCTACCAACTGAGCTACGGAGTCATGCATCGAACAGGCATCTCTTTGCCCTCTTTGCGGATGCAAAGGTACAATCTTTCAGCGAACCGACCAAATATTTTTTTCAAAAAATTTTTCTCAACGGATTTTTTCGCTCAAACGGCAAAGCACTGTCGGCAAATCGCCGGCACTGCAGACAATATGTGTCATCCGTCATATGTCCTTAAAATACTTCTTGCAATCATTGCAATAGTACAGCGTCCTCTTGAATGGGACAAAAGTATTGGCAACAAGCACCGCGCCCGCAATCCGGCAGAACCACGACAGAACACGTCCCGGGAGGAAAAAACCCGCAGCGCACACGACCAAACCTATGGCCAAAAAGTATACAGGCAGCCTTTTGCGCACCACTTCCTTGGTAATATTCTCACTTCCACATTCGCGACAATATGTCACCCCTTTCGAATTGTCCGGATTGCACTTTGCCGCTATGGCCGCGGCTCTCTCTGCATCATCGTCCTCTACGTACAACGAAAACATAACCGCGCTTCCCGTCGAGTTGAACAGGTCTCCGTTGTATTCGACTATCTTGGCATCTATGCCCGATTCCTTCAAGATGGACTCAAGCTCCTGCAGCTCTGTAACATACTGACTCCTTCGTATTTCCTTCATAAGAGATTATTTTGACTATTGCTTCGCAAAAATACACTTATTTCCGACCATTCACAAGAAAAAGAGTGTAATACAACGAAACAACGCGTTTTTACACATTTATATATTATGCTATGCTGCGAACCGGCTTGCATCTCGTTTTTTTTATGTAAATTTGCACTGATAAGCGCGAGGTGTTCCGCAGTACCGACGGTCACGCCTTGGGCTTTCGCGTTATCTTCATTACACACCACCCACCCTAACACGAGACTACGAATATGCCCATGCGTAAATGGCGCGTCGATGACAGCGCCGAACTGTACAACATACGCGGCTGGGGTCGCAACTATTTCGACATCAACGACAAAGGCAACGTAACCGTAACGCCGCGCCCGGGAGACTTTCCGGTAGATCTTAAAGAACTTATGGACCGTCTACAGGAACGCGACTTGGCATCGCCCATACTACTGCGCTTCCCGGACATTCTGGACAACCGCATCGAAAAGATTTCGAACTGCTTCCGCGAAGCAGCCTCTCGCTACGGATACACGGCGCAAAACTATATGATCTACCCCATTAAGGTAAATCAGATGCGCCAAGTCGTAGAAGAAATTGTATGCTATGGCACCAAATTCAACATCGGTCTCGAAGCCGGTTCCAAGCCGGAGTTGCATGCAGTCCTGGCCACTAACACCAATGCCAACGCCCTGGTAATCTGCAACGGATACAAGGACGAGAGCTATATCGAATTGGCACTGCTGGCCCAAAAAATGGGACGCCGCATATACCTGGTGGTGGAAAAACTGAACGAGCTGCGACTTATCGCCGAAATGTCCGAACGCCTCGGTGTACGCCCCAATATCGGCATACGCATCAAACTCTCCAGCGCCGGCTCGGGCAAATGGGCCGAGAGTGGCGGCGACCAAAGCAAATTCGGGCTCAATTCATCCGAACTACTCGAAGCCTTGGGCATACTCGAGGAGCGCAACATGAAGGACTGCCTCAAGCTGATACACTTCCATATAGGCAGCCAAATCACCAAGATACGGCGCATCAAAAACGCCCTGCGCGAAGCCACACAGTTCTATGTCCAGCTGTCGCAAGCCGGATTCGACATAGACTTCGTGGACATAGGAGGCGGACTGGGCGTCGATTACGATGGCACACGCTCGGCCTCCAGCGAAAGCTCGATGAACTATTCCATACAGGAGTACGCCAACGACTCGGTCAGCGCACTGGTGGACGTGTGCGAAAAAAACCATCTCAAGCAGCCCAACATCATCACCGAGAGCGGACGCTCACTCACGGCGCACCACTCGATACTGATATTCGAAGTGCTCGAAACCACCAACCTCCCCGTATGGGACGATGACGAAACCCTGCCCGAAGACGCACACGAACTGGCCAAGGAGCTATACGACATTTGGGACAAGCTCAACGGCCCATCACTGTACGAATCATGGCACGACGCACTGCAAATACGCGAGGAGGCCCTCGACCGCTTCTCACTGGGCGTGCTGGACCTGAAAACACGCGCCCAAGTCGAAAAACTATTCTGGAGCATCGCACGCGAAGTGGGCGAGATGGCTGCAAGTATGAAACACCCGCCGGAGGAACTGCGAGGCATCGCCAAGATGCTACCCGATAAGTACTTCTGTAATTTCTCGCTATTCCAGTCGCTGCCCGACTCGTGGGCCATCGACCAGGTGTTCCCCATCATGCCCATCCAACACCTTGACCAAAAACCCGGCAAAACCTGCACCATACAAGACATCACCTGCGACAGCGATGGCAAAATAGCCAATTTCATTACCCTGCACGACCCGTCGTGTGCCCTACCGGTACACGCCATCAAGCAAGGCGAAAAATACTACCTCGGCGTATTCCTCGTGGGCGCTTATCAGGAAATCCTGGGCGATATGCACAACCTCTTCGGCGACACCAACGCCGTACACATCAACGTCTATCCCGACCACTACGATATCGACCGCATAATCGACGGCGAAACCGTGGCCGAAGTTCTCGACTACGTGCAATTCTCGGCCAAAAAACTGGTGCGCAATGTCGAGTCCTGGGTATCTGCATCCGTCAAAAGCGGCGCCATCACCGCCGAGGAAGGCCGCAATTTCATCTCCACCTACCGCTCGGGGCTATACGGATACACATACCTCGAAAAAGACTGAATCACGCCTATTAAAGACCGGGCAAGGCTGCTGCAAGAGCGACAAAAATTGCACCGACATCCAACGTTCAAACACCAAGAAAATACACCCGTGCGAGTATTTCTGCAATTGTCATACGACGGAAAGCCATTCAACGGATGGCAAATCCAGCCCGACCGCCCCAGCGTCCAAGAGACACTCGAGCAGGCCTTAGAAATGGTACTGCACACACACGTAAAAGTGACCGGTGCCGGACGCACCGACACGGGCGTACACGCACGCACCATGGTGGCACATGCGGACATCCCCGATGATTTTGCACGAGACACGGCAGCCATGCGCCGCCTGCACGGATCGCTGAGCGGAATATGCCGCCCGTCCATAGCCATACACGCCATCACCGCAGTACACGCCGATGCACACGCACGCTTCGATGCCACCGCCCGCACCTACCGGTACATGATGCACACGGCCGAGAACCCTTTTATACGCAATCTGTCGTGGCACGCGCCCGCCGACCTAGACTTTGAGACCATGAACCAAGGCGCCGCCCTTGTGGTCGGGCGAAAAGACTTCACATCATTCTCAAAACTACACACAGACACCAAGACCAACATTTGCGATGTCACAGTATGTCGCATGGTTCGGCAAGGTCCGACCGCCTGGTTTCTGGAAATACGCGCCGACCGCTTTCTGCGCAACATGGTGCGCGCCGTCACCGGCACCCTTGTAGACGTCGGACGCCACAAGCACGCCCCCGAACACGTGGCCGAAGTCATAGCCGCCATGGACCGCAGCGCAGCCGGCACATCGATGCCCGCGCACGCCCTGTACCTTTGGGACATCGAATACCCATATTATCAGACAATACAAATATGACACGACGCCGAAAGCGCGGCAAAAAAAACCGCCGCCAAATTCCGGGAATACAATGGCTGCTGTACGCACTCGTATTCGTGGGCGCCACCATCACATGGTGGCAGTCCTGCCGAACGGACAATACCGCCAAGGCAGACACTATCGGAATCGTTGACAAAAACGCACTGCTGGACGTCTCCATACCGCCATCCCAAACCGGAACGACCGTCAGATACCCCGGATTTACCGTCAACTTCAACTCAGACAAACACATACCCAATTACGTAGCATGGGAACTTACGCGCAATCATGTTGACGGTCCATACAAACGCACCAACAACTTCCGCGCCGACGAGTCCGTTGCCGGATGCGCGACACCCGAAGACTACCGCCGCAGCGGATACGATCGCGGACACATGGCACCGGCCGCCGACATGAAATGGTCGTCCCAAGCCATGGACGCATGCTTCCTGCTCACCAACATCTGCCCTCAGTCACAGCACCTCAACACCGGGCCATGGCGCAAGCTCGAAGAAGCCACTCGCCGATGGGCGGCACGCGACAGCGCACTCATAGTCATCTGCGGCCCCATACTCACGGACAAGCTTACCGAAACCATAGGCACGACCGAAGTCGCTGTACCCAAGCGCTTTTTCAAGGTCATACTCGCCCCTTATGCCGACCCTCCGCGAGGCATCGCCTTCGTTATGTCCAACCTCGTACAACCGGGCGGAATGCAGACTGCAGCCACATCTATAGACGAAGTCGAACGCATCACCGGCATGGACTTCTTTGCCGCACTACCCGATGACATCGAGGCTCAAGTGGAAGAACAAAACAATTTCAACCAATGGCAACGACGCCGCTGAACGCCGCTGCGCACCCTGACGCCCCCGACACGCCAATGAACACAGACACAATATGCGCCATATCCACCGCCCCCGGAGTGGGCGGCATCGCCGTGGCCCGCGTCAGCGGACCGCAAGCCATAACCATCGTTGACAGCATTTGGCGCGGCCGACGCCTCGCACAAGTCGCCTCACACACAGCACACCTGGGCGACATCATCGACACCGACGGATCCACACTGGATCAGGCGCTGGCCACGGTCATGCGTGCGCCGCGCTCGTACACGGGCGAAGACACCGTCGAAATCTCGGTACACGGATCGGCATACGTCCAACGCCGTCTTATCGAGACACTTATCGCCGCCGGCGCACGACTTGCCGAACCGGGCGAATACACGCGTTGTTGTATATGGTTGATTATCTGTGTGATTGTGTCTTTGAGGTGTTTGCGTGAGGCAAATTCGACGTCTTCTTCCGAGAAGTCGAGTTCGAGTTCGAGTAGGGCGTCCAGGTCTACAAGTTTGGCACGCAATTGGTCGCACAAGCCGATACCATAGAAGCCATCGGCATCGACCGCGCCACCGAAGCCCTGCGCAAAGCAGACATCGCCCTCGTGCTATGCCCCGCCGACAGCAATGAAGACGCACGACGCCACGCCGTCAGCCTCACCCGGCTGCGACGCCGGGCCAATCCCTCGGCTTATACCGTTCTGGTAGTCAGCAAAGACGATATCTGCGAGGCTGAAGACTGCGTAAAAGCACTACTCGACCCCCTACCCGACGGCATTGACATCGTGGCCGTCAATACCGTCACCGACAACGGCATCAGCCCCATATACGAAGAGCTGGAACACTATGCCAAAGAAGTCGCCGACAGCGCCCCCGACATTATGATTTCCAATATCCGGCAGCGCCAAGCCCTGGCCGAAGCACTCGCCGCCGCCCGACGCGTCGACGAAGCGCTCACCACAGACGCCACCCTCGACATAGCCGCCTTCGCCCTGCGCGACTGCATCGAAGCACTCGCCGCCGTCACCGGCCGCATATCCTCCCAAGAGGTCCTCAACACCATCTTCTCCCGCTTTTGCGTGGGAAAGTAAGCCCCGAAACCGACATTTTGACCCTCTTTGCGGGAGCTGTCAACTACTTGTTGCTATTTTGTTGCTGAAAGTTCCCGAATATCAATCTAATAAAGTAAGTATCAATCCGTTAGGAAAACAAACCGAGTTTCTGTATCGGAAAATAACCGCAAACAACCGGCGAAGCAGCAGCTAATAGCCGTAGCATTCTACAATCAGACACAAACCATCTTTAGAGAAAGAATTCCAAGACCAATTAAGTGCAGCCGAGCAATAAGACCGGAGGCACGTTTAGTGTCTACCGGATAAGCGGGCGATATAGGACATGAGGCAAAATCATCCGAGGCGTACCGGATACTCGAAGGGCACCGAAAACAAGGGCCAAATGTTAAAAATGAGAGGAGCCGGGGGGGCGCTATATATGTTTTACAACATATTATGCTGCCATTTGCGAATTAATGTGTAATTTTGACGTCCAATTCCGCTGAGAAGTGCGATGCCCGACAGGGTTTCGTGCAATGCTTGTTTTCCCTCTTATGGCGAAAACGGGCATACAGGTGTGCGACATAGAGATGTTCCACTCAGTCATGCTCGCGGGAAAGGACAATCAGCGCCCACGCCTTGTACACCTCCTATACTTGCTATACTTGCAAAAAAAAGAAGACAATGCAAAAGGGCGGACAATGCTGCCAAAGACCTGAAAAGGCATAGGCTTGGGACGTGTTCCACGGCCACTAACTACATTTCATCATCCGACAACATAAATTTATTAAAAACCTAATAACACCTTATGAGACTTAAACTGTTCCTGATTGTGCTCCTGGCCGCAGTATTGCCGGGGTTGGCACAAAGCTCCAAAATCGTTGGTACAGTGGTCAATGCCTCCACGGGAGCGCCCATATCCGGTGCAACCGTCAGCCTAAGCAAGCAAGGCAATGCCACCACAGATGCCAACGGCAACTTCGTGCTGCGCGTCACTGCCGGCACCAGCGACCGCATGCTCGTGGCTTATGACGGCTACGAAACCTACGGCGCCGACATTACCGTGGCTTCCGCCACTACCGAAGTGGGTACTATCCGCCTCAACCCCATCAATTATGACGCCGAAATGTATGGTGACCTCAACGACATCTACGCCGACGAGTCCGCTATGGACGCCGGCGACGATGACGACAGCGGCCGCCAAAACATCGTGGCACTTACCGGAGCCAACGATGATATATTCTACAATACGGCCAGCTACAACTTCGGTCCCATGTACTTCAACTACCGCGGCATGCGCTCCGAGTATCAAACCGTATACCTCAACGGCATCGAGATGAACGACCCCATACGCGGCCGCTTCAACTTCTCATCGCTGCTGGGCCTGACCTCGCGCGCCTTCCGCAACAAGACCAGCGCCGTAGGCACAGCCGTGGCCAACTATGGCATGGGCGGTCTGGGTGGCAGTGTCAACTACAACACCATCACCGACACATACGCCCCCGGCTTCAACGGCTCGCTGGCATTTACCAACTCAAACTATATGTTCCGCGCTATGGCCACCTACTCCACCGGTCTGAGCAAGAACGGCTGGGCCTTCACAATCAGCGGCATAGGTCGCTACTCCAAAGAAGGCGTCATCGATGGAACATTCTACAACAGCGGCGGCCTGTTCCTGTCTCTGGAAAAAGTCCTGGACAAGCACAACAGCCTGACCCTTACAGCATTCGGCGGTCCGACACAGCGCGCCACCGCTTCCGCCACTTATCAGGAAGTCTACGATCTGGTAGATGACAACCTCTACAACCCCAACTGGGGCTGGCAAAACGGCGAAAAGCGCAGCGCCCGCATCATTGAGTCCTATGACCCCACGGCCATGCTCACCTGGCTCTACAAAGACGGACGCACAACCCTCAACACCACCGCCGCCGTCCGCTGGACATACTACTCGCAATCAGCTTTGCAATACTACAAAGCCAACGACCCCAATCCCACCTACTACCGCTACCTCCCGTCCTACTATGACAACCAAGAGGAAGCCGACTACTACACATACCTGTGGAAAAACGATCCGAGCTTCCGCCAAATCAACTGGGAGAACCTCTACACCATCAATAAACTCAACAACATCCAAAACGAAGGCAAAGACGAAGCCGACCACAAAGGCTCGTCCTATATCATGGAAAACCGCGTAAACAAGCAGTTCAACGCCATGTTCAACACCTTCGTCAACCATCGACTCAACGACCACTTCCAGCTGCAAGCCGGTCTGTCGTTCAACTACACTAAAGCCTCCTACTACAAAACAATACGCGACCTCCTCGGCGGCGAATACTGGCTTGACATCGACCCCTTCAGCGACCGCGACATCACCATCGCCCCGCTCAACCTCCAAAACGACCTCGACAACCCCAACCGCCGCGTCACCAAGGGCGACCGCTTCGGTTACGACTACGACTTCCACTATATCAAAGCCGAAGGCTGGTTGCAGAACACCTACACCAGCACACACTGGGATGTCAACTACGGCGCACGCATGAGCTTCACCCAATTCTACCGCGACGGCCATATGCGCAACGGCCGTGCACCGCTCAACTCCCTGGGCAATAGCTCAACAAGCCAATTTGATAATGCAGGCGTCAAAGCCGGAGCAACCTACAAGCTTGACGGACGCAACTTCTTCACCGCACACATCAGCTACGGCACACGTGCACCTCTGGCCGACCAAGCTTTCATTGCACCGCGCGTCAAGAATACACTCGTAAGCGACCTGCGCAGCGAACGCGACTTCTCCGCCGACATCTCCTACGGATGGGCTTACCGCCGCTTCCGTGGCGCCCTGACCGCCTACTACGTCAACCTCGACAACGTCACCGAGCGCACAGGCTTCTACGATGACCGCTACTCCACTTACGCCATATACGCCCTCACCGGCGTCCGCAAGGTCTCCAAAGGTATCGAACTGGGCATGTCCTTTAAGATTACGCCCAGCCTCACCGCAACCTTCGCCGGCACTTACGCCAAGTACCAGTACAAAAACAACCCTCAGGGCACACGCTCATTCGAAAACGGCCTATACGCCGACACCACCCAGACCGTATACCTCAAGAACTTCTATGTAGGCTCGACACCCCAGACTGTCTGCAACCTCGGCCTCGATTGGGCCGCCCCCGGCAACTGGTTCTTCAACGTCAACGGCACATGGATGGGCGACGCTTACGTATCGCTCTCCCCGGCATACCACGAAGCCCTGCCCGAATTGTGGAAAAACATTGAGAACTGCACCCCCGAGAAACTTCAAGCCAAAATCGAAGAACTGTCCACACAAGACAAGCTGAAAAACGCCTTCAGCCTCAACGTCTCCGTAGGCAAGCTCATATACATCAACCGCAAAGTTTCGCTCAATCTCAACCTCAACGTCAACAACGTTCTCAACAACCGCGACATCGTCACCAACGCATACCAGCAGGGACGTCTCGATACCAAAAACTACATACGCGACAAGTACCCCAACAAATACCAATACGCCCAAGGCGTCAAAGTATTCTTCAATGTCGGAGTACGCTTCTGATATGAATATTTTTTCGCGTAAACACCACAGTATCACGCCCCAAAACATAAAATCAAGACAATGAAAAAATCACTAATATACATCTATACAGCCCTGCTGGCACTCGCCGGCTCCGTGTCGCTGTCGTCCTGCGATGACGACTTCGAGCGCCCGCCCATGGTGGTACCCACGGCCAAGCGCCACGCCAACACCACCATTGCCGAACTTAAAACCAAGTTCTACACCGGCGAAAGCAACTATGCCACACTCGTCGAAAAACGCGACGACGGCACAGACTACATCATCAAAGGCCGCGTCATCTCCTCCGACCAGGCAGGCAACTTCTTCAAACAGCTTGTTATCGAGGACGAAACCGGAGCCATTCAGGTCAACATCGACAGCTACGACCTGTACAAATCCTACCAATACGGGCAGGAAATTGTCATCGATGTCACCGGACTCTATGTCGGCGCCTACGGCAAGCTCATGCAAATAGGCTCGACCCCCAACAACAACTATCCCGGGCGCATAGCCTCCGACCTTGCTACAAAGCAGATTGAAGTCAACGGCCTGGCCGAACCCGAAAAAGTCGTAGCCGGCGAATACACCATTGCCGCGCTCAACGACCTTATTTCCAATCAAGAAGAATTCCTGGCCAAGCAATGCCGCCTCGTATCCATCAAAGATGTAACATTCAAAGATGCCGGCAAAGCAACCCTCGCCGACAAGGACAAAAACACCTCGCGCACCATCTCCGACGGCACAGGTGATATGATTGTCTACACCAGCGGATACAGCGACTTCTACGACTACTACTGCCCCGAAGGCAAAGGCACCATCGTCGGCATCCTGAGCTTCTTCAACCGCTCGTGGCAAATACGCCTCATAGGCGTCAGCGAGGACGAGAACGTCGCAGACACCATGCGCGGCCTCATCGGTTACGAACTCAGCAAGGCTCCCGGCACCGGAGGCGACACCCCCACACCCACGCCCACCCCGGGCGATGCCGGCACCAAGGAAAAACCCTACACCGTCGCTAACGTACAGGCCGGAGCCACCGGCACCGGCGTATGGGTCAAAGGCTACATCGTAGGATGGATTGACGGCAAGACACTCGCCGACGGAGCCAAATTCAACGCCGACGACGTCACAGTGTCATCAAACGTCATGCTCGCCGATGCAGCAGACGCGGCAACCACCGCCAAGATCATTCCCGTGCAACTGCCCAGCGGCGAAATCCGCAAAGCAGTCAACCTCCAGGACAACCCTGCCAACTACAAGAAAGAAGTGCTGCTTAAAGGCAACCTCGTGGCATACTTCGGCGTTCCCGGCCTCAAAGAAGTCTCCGCAGCAGTCATCGACGGCAAAGAATACCCCATGGGCGGCGACGACCAGCCCTCAGGCGACGTCGTGACATCCCTCGACGAAAACTTCGACGCCTCCACCGATATCCCCGCCGGATGGTTCCAGAAACAAGCCGCCGGCGACAAGGCTTGGTATGTCCGCAACTTCAACGAGAACAACTACATCACCATGTCCGGATTCAAGGGCACCGCGCCCTTCGACCAGTGGCTGCTCTCGCCCGCCATCGACATGGACAAAGTCTCCGACAAGACCCTCACCTTTGACACCCAAGTCAACGGCTACGGAGCCACCACAACCACGCTCAAAGTATACATCGTCACCGACCCGGCCAACCTCGCTACAGCCACCGAGCTCAAAGCCACCTTCGCCACAGCTCCGGCAGCAGGAGCCGACGGTAAGACAAAATACAGCGAATGGGTAAAGAGAGGCAACGTCGATCTGGCCAAATACAAAGGCAAAGTATACATCGCCTTCCGCTACCAAGCCTCCAAGGATGCCAACTACGCCACCTGGTGCGTAGACAACGTCAAACTCAACGCTGCCAAATGACAAGCGTCACGACACACCCGCATATTCAATAACACAAGCCAATACACCATACAAAACATATGAAACCACTGAAATCATATCTGGCGTGGGTAGCCGTGACACTCGCAGTTGCGGGAGCCACCACGGCTTGCCAAGACGACATCGACGATCCCATCATCGATGCCCCCGTGGCCAAAGACCAGCCCAACACATCCATACTCGAGCTCAAAACCAAGTATTGGAATGACGCCACCAACTACATAGACACCATCGGCACACGCGACGACGGCAGTCACTACGTCATCTCCGGACGCGTCGTCTCCTCCGATGAAGCCGGCAACGTCTTCAAATCTCTGGTCATCCAAGACGGCACCGCAGCACTATCGCTGTCCATCAACTCCTACAACCTCTACCTCAAATACCGCCGCGGACAAGAAATAGTCCTCGACGTCACCGGCATGTACATCGGTAAATACAACGGCCTCGTACAACTCGGCCAACCCGAATGGTACGAAAACGGCGGCGCTTGGGAAGCATCCTTCATGTCGCCCGAGTACTTCATGGCACATGCCCAACTCAACGGCTTCCCCGACACCTCCAAGCTGGACACCCTCGTGGTCAACTCATTCTCCGAGTTGCCCACCGACCCCGCCGGCCTCATCAAATGGCAAAGCCAACTGGTACGTTTCAACAATGTATCCTTCGCCAACGGCGGCAAAGCCACATTCTCCGAGCACAAATCCAATGTCAACCAAAGCCTCGTCGATGCCGAAGGCTCAAGCATCAACGTTCGCACCTCCGGATACTCCAATTTCTGGAATAAGACTCTTCCCGAAGGCCACGGCGATGTCGTTGCCATACTCTCGTACTACGGTAACAGCGGTTGGCAGCTCATACTCAACGACTACGAAGGCTGCATGAACTTCGGCAACCCCACCGTTCCCGAAGGATCGCAAAGCAAGCCCTGGAGCGTTGACAAAGCCATCGAAATCGAAAAAGCCGGCACAGAGAAGTCCGGATGGGTTTCGGGATACATCGTCGGCGCCGTAGGCCCCGAAGTCACCGAAGTCAAGTCCAACGACGACATCGAATGGAAGGCCGATCCTCTGCTGAGCAACACCCTCGTTATCGGACAGACTGCCGACACAAAGGACATCGCACACGCACTGGTCATCGAACTGCCTGACGGCTCCAAACTCCAGACCCTCGGCAACCTCGTCGACAACCCCGGCAATTACGGCAAACAAATAGTCCTCCGCGGCACCCTCGCCAAAGCTATGGGCACATTCGGTGTCACCGGCAACAACGGCACCACCGACGAATTCTCCATCGAAGGCCTCAACCCCGGCGGTGAAGGCATTCCCGAAGGCACAGGCGTCAAAGAATCACCCTACAACTGCGCACAAGTAATCGCCGGAGTTTCCGGCAACGCTTGGGTCAAAGGCTATATCGTAGGCTCCAGCGCCGGCAAGACCGCCGCCGAAATGACCAACGCCACCGGCGCCGCCGCCTCCACTTCCAATATCTTCATAGCTGCCAAAGCCGACGAAACAGACTACTCCAAGTGCGTACCCGTACAGCTTCCCACCGGCGAGATACGCACAGCCCTCAACATCAATGCCAACCCGGGCAACCTCGGTAAGGTTGTGGCAGTCAAAGGCTCACTCGAAAAATACTTCGGACAGCCCGGTGTCAAGACCGTCACCGAATTCGACCTCGAAGGCGGTGTTACACCTCCCACACCTCCCACAACATCCGGCGACGGCTCGGAGAACAATCCTTACACCGCAGCCGAAGTCATTGCCTTCAACCCGCAGTCCTCGCAGGAAGCCACCAAGAGCGCCGTTTGGGTCACCGGTTACATCGTAGGTTGGGCTGACGTCAGCGCCGCTCCCTACGCCATCAACGCCGAAACAGCCCACTTCGATGCCTCCGCGACTATGGCCACCAATATCCTCGTAGCTCCCTCGGCAGACGTCAAGGACGTCTCCAAGTGCATAGGCGTACAGCTCCCCACCGGCGAAATCCGCAGCGCACTCAATCTCCAGGCCAATCCCGGCAACCTCGGCAAGTCCCTACAAATCAAGGGCGACATCATGAAGTATTGCGGCGTCCCGGGCATCAAAAATGCCACCGCCTACAAGCTCGAAGGAGGCTCGACGCCTACCCCGACACCCACCGACCCCGTGGCCTCAATAAACGAGAACTTCGATGCTTCCTCCAGCATCCCCGCCGGATGGACTCAGAAGCAAGTGGCAGGCGACAAGGCTTGGTATGTGCCCTCGTTCAATGGCAACAACTACGCCGCAATGACCGGCTTCAAGGGCAACGGTCCCTTTGACCAGTGGCTCATATCCCCGGCCATCGACATGTCCAAGGTCTCCAAGAAAGTGCTGACTTTCGACACTCAGGTCAACGGATACGGCTCGACACAATCCGCCCTCAAAGTCTTCGTACTCACCGCAGCCGACCCGACTACAGCAAAGACCACACAGCTCAACCCCACTCTGGCCACCGCTCCTGCAACCGGATATAGCGACTGGGCCAACTCGGGCGAACTGGACCTCAGCGCATTCTCCGGCATCATTTACATCGGATTTGAATACACCTCGCCCGTGGCCGACAACTACGCCACATGGTGTGTAGACAACGTCAAACTCAACGCCGAAGGCGGCAGCACCCCCGACCCGACACCGACGCCAACTCCCTCCGGCGACTTCAAGGGCGATTTCAACTCGTTCAACAACGGACAGCCACTGTCCAAGCCTTACGGGACATACACCAATAACACCGGATGGACAGCCACCAACGCCATCATCCTCGGCGGCGGCGAAACCGATGCCAACCCCATATTTAAGTTTATCGGCACTGCCGGAACACTGGCTCCGACCCTCAACGGCAAGACCTCCGCACCGGGCAGCCTCGTATCGCCCGCACTCACCGGAAGCATCAAGACGCTGACATTCAAGTACGGCTTCGCATTCGCCGAGAGCAAATGCCAATTCACCGTCAACGTCAAGGACGCCGCCGGCAACGTCATCAAGAGCGAAGTCGTAACTCTCGACAAAATCGAAAAAGCGAAAGCCTACGACTTCAGCCTCGATGTCAACTACAACGGCAACTTCACCATCGAAATCATCAACAACTGCTACTCCCAGATAGCAGACAAGAATAAGGACCGCGTGTCCATTTGGAATCTGACCTGGACCGAGTAACAACACACGCCAAAGACCGGCCACGCCACACCGCCGGGGTGTGGCGGT
>OQVS01001792.1_pt1 | contig 14352 bp, 14 predicted proteins | sample 1691601 | NCBI WGS metagenome assembly OQVS01 (sample SAMN03418268, study PRJEB22391) | human gut metagenome | biome: human-gut; feature: organic feature; material: feces | host: Homo sapiens | place: Tanzania | collected 2013-01
GGGATAAGCATCTGCATCTTTCTCCTTATATATTTATAGCACAGCCATGCCGATTCTGTAAAGTTCTTTCAACGACTGCATCGCTTATTCTCCTGTAAAAACGCTTTGCGCCGGTTTTGCCGGATATTCGGGATATTCAATCGGTCGTATGCAGTCCGGATTGAAACGCCGCATAAAATTTCATTCGATTTTACCCTTTTCAATGTTCGGAAAAAAGTAAAAATCGAAATCTTCCGCCGCGTCCAATTCCAAACGGTCGGTGATGTCCGGAAATTCGACAACGTCAAGCCGCCGTTTCAGCCGGTTGTTCGCGGGCATAAAAAAACGGAGCGAAAGCTCCGTTTTTTCATTTGCGGAACGGTTTAATTCCGTCTGTCGCCGAAAAAGCGCAACAGATAGATAAACAGGTTGATAAAGTCCAGATACAGGCTCAGCGCGCCGAAAATCGCTTTGCTAGCGATTGTGTTTTCGGTATCGCCTTCGTTGTACATTTCGCGGATTTTAAAGGTGTCCCATGCCGTCAGACCGACGAAAATCGCGACGCCCGCGGCGGAAATCGTCCAATCCAGCGAAGAACTTTTCACAAAAATGTTGACGACCGACGCCAGCAGCAATCCCCAGACGCCCATGTACAGAAACGATCCGATGCTGGTCAAATCGCGTTTGGTCGTATAGCCGTACAGGCTCATACCCAAAAACATGCCCGCGGTAATCAAAAACACGCGCAAGACGCTGACGCCCGTATAGATCCAGAAAATCGACGTCATCGAAACGCCCATCAGTCCCGAATAGACGACGAACAGCGTGAACGCTTTGGCGGCGTTGCCCGACGAAACGGCGGATCCCATCATGAACACTAGCGCCAGCGGTGCGATGATTGCAATCCAGCCCAACGCGTTCGGTTGCATCGTTTCTTGCGAAAAGAAAACGAACGCCAGCGGCGTCGTCGCCAGCAGATAGCTGACCAGAGCCGTAATCAACAGCCCCACGGTCATGTAGTTGTAGACTTTCAGCATATATTGACGCAGACCCTCGTCGATATTCAGCGCGCCGGCGCGCGAAATGACAGTGTCGCGGTTGGTTTCAAAAGCCATTGTGCGATTCTCCCGATAAAAAAAACATCAATCACATATAGCATAAAATAATGGAAAACACCAGACAATCAAGAGGGTGGTGCAAAAAAGCCCTTATGCTTTTGTTAACCAATTTATGGTTATATGCGAATTATGTACAAAGTCTTGTTCGTATGCACCGGCAATATATGCCGTTCCCCGACCGCCGAAGGCGTGTTCAGACAGAAGGTCGAACGCGCGGGGCTGGGAAACGAAATATCGGTGGATTCGGCGGGGATCAGCGGCTGGCATGCCGGCGAATCGCCGGACGCAAGGGCTGTTGTGACGGCTTTGGATAACGGGGTGGACATCAGATCCGTCCGCGCAAGGAAATTTGTTCGGGACGATTTCAAGGATTTCGACTTGATTATCGCTCTGGATTCGTCGCATTTGGCGGCACTCGAAGAAATGCGTCCGGCGTTTTCGCCGGATCATGACAGGGCGGTGCCGGAATTGATGATGCGATTTGCGCCGCAATATGGAACAAACGATGTCCCCGACCCCTATTACGGAGGAACGGACGGGTTTCAAAACGTGTTCGACATGATCGATTCGGCATGCGACGGGCTTTTGAACCACATTCGGAAGGAACGCCATGCAGGTTGAAAGCAATCCGCTGAGCGCGCGGGTCACTCGCGTTGTCGAACAATCGACGGGAAAGTCGGTCGTTTCCGCCGTGACGCTGGCGGGCGGCATCGCCGACGCCAAACACGTCGTTTTGTCCGACGGAACGCAGGTCGTCGTCAAATTGCCCAAGGATTCTTCGGACGATTTGGCGATTGAAGGCGCGACGATGGACTATTTGAAACGCCGCACGGAATTGCCCGTGCCCGAAGTCTATTATTCGGGAACGGACGCTTTGGTGCACGAATACATCGCCGCGGACGGAACGCTGAGCGTCGATTGCGAACCCGAAGCGGCTGAACATCTGGCTAAACTGCACGCCGTTACGTCGGATTTTTACGGATTCGACTTTGACACTTTGCGCGGCGGCGTTCGGCAGCCTAACGCAAAAAGCGTGAAATGGGTGCCGTTCTTTACGCAAAACAGGCTGCTTTACATGGCGCGGCTGGCGTATGAAAGCGGAAATCTGCCGTCGGAAATGCGCGCGCGCATTGATAAGTTTGCCGAAAATACGGAAAAGTATTTGGACGAACCGCCGCGTCCCGCTTTGTTGCACGGCGATATCAGCGCCACGACGATTTTGTGCCGCGAAGGACGAGTCCGGTCGTTCGTCGATCCGGCGATTTTCTTCGGCGATCCGGAATTCGAATTCGCTTTTGTCGGCGAACAGCCTTCGCTGAGCAAAATTTTTTATGATAAATACAAGGAACACCACGTTTTCCGTTCCGGATTTTTTGAATACAGGCAAAGTATTTACAGCCTGTATCCCTTGCTGTTGAACGTGAAAGTCTGCGGGGACGGTTTTTTGCCGCGCATCGACGCCGTGCTGAAACGGTTCGGTTTTTAGCGATGTCGCCTGAAAACGTCAGGGAATTTTTCGCCCGATTGAAACAAATCAATCCCGAACCGAAATGCGAACTGAATTTCACGTCGCCTTATACGTTGCTGGTGGCGATTGTTTTGTCTGCTCAAACAACGGATAAAAACGTCAACAAGGCGACGGCGGAATTGTACAAGATCGCCGATACCCCCGAAAAAATGCTGGCTTTGGGCGAAGAAGGGCTGAAAAAATATATTCGTTTTATCGGATTGTTTAATTCCAAAGCCCGCAACGTGATGGCTCTGTCGCATGATATCCTTGAAAAATACGGGGGAAAAATCCCGCTTGATTTTAATGAATTGCAAACGCTGGCGGGCGTCGGGCGTAAAACGGCGAACGTGTTTTTAAACACTTGGTGTGGACAGCCGACGTTCGGCGTCGACACGCATGTGTTCAGGCTGGGAAACCGAACGGAAATCGCGGTCGGCAAAACGCCGGTCGAGGTTGAAAAAAATCTGGAAAAAGCTGTCAGAGGCGTCATTCCGGACGGGGATCTGAAATACGTTTCCCATTGGCTGGTTTTGCACGGACGGTATGTCTGTACGGCGAAAAAGCCCGCGTGCGCGACCTGTCCCGTCGCGGATATCTGCCCTAAAAACGGCGTTTGAGGAATCTTAACGCGTCGCCAGCCGTTCTCCGGCGATTTCCCGCAACAGCGTCGGGGACAGGGCGTCTTTGAAATTTTTACGGTGCGCGTTGTCAGATCGCGTCGGCTTTTTTTCACACCGACGGTCGGTCGTCGCGCAGACTTGGCGCAAAATATTGCAAACGCGGTCGCGGTGTTCCTGCCGCGCGGTTTTGATTTCGGCGCGTCGTTCGTCAAGACGTTCGCCGATTTCTTTTAAAAAGCTCTGCAAGTTTTCGATGGAACGGTCTGCGGGCAGTTTCGCGGCGGCTTCGCGCGCCAAAGCGTCCGATGTCAAAGGCTGTCCGTCTTTGCCGATGCGGTGGCACGCATGTTCCGCTTCCGCCAGCTTGACGGCTTTGTTTTTGGCGTCGCAGATGGCGCGGTAACGCTTTTTCGCCGCATGCATTTCGCATTGAATGTCGTGCGGCAGGCTTGTCGTATCCAATTCTTGCCGCGCCCGCATTTGATGTTGGGACGGCGTTTCTTCGTTCCGGTTTGCTTCCAATCCGTAGCGTTTTGCCAGTTTTAAGATATTTTTTTCTTCGTCCGTCAAATGACTGCCGTTCTTTTGCTTTATTTCAGCCAGATGCCCGCGCAAATGGTCGAAAAATCGATCGCGAGCGCGTTCTTCCGTGCGTTTCAGAACGTAATCCAGATATTCTTTATTCGTCGCTATTTGGCGGTTGACGGCGTTTTGCAGCTGGCGGGGCGAATTGATTTCGACCGAAGGAGGCAAAGCCGGCGGCGTCAACAGAGAAAGGGCTTTATTTTGTTCGTTGCGTAAATTGAACAACCATTTGAAACGCGGATTCGATTGAACGGGAGCGGTTTTGATTTTTTCCCGTTTTTTCAGGTTGACGCCGCAATGGCGGCAGGCTTTCATCAGCAAAGCTTTCATCGCGGGGGACAAACCCGCCGCGACGGCGTCGAAACCGAATTCCCGCACGGCGTCCAGCAAAGAAGCGATGCGCCCCAGATTAATGTTTTTTTGCGGCAGCATTTCCTGAAAAACGGCGCGTTTATCACCCGCGTCCAACACTTTTCCGCCGCCGACAAGGTTGATTTGAACTTTTTGCCGTCCGTCCGTATCCGTGACCAGTTCGATTGACGCAATTTGTCCGACGCTTTTACTGCGGCGACCGCGCCCCATGTTTGACTGCATTTTCAATAAATGCGTCCATGCACCTTTCAAACGGTTAATGTCTTTATTGACCGCGGCGGAAGGGAGGGGATTTTTTTCTTTGTCTTTTTCACGTTGCATAAGCCGGATACCTTGTGTTGCGTGAAAATGAAAGCCCGAACGGATCGGGCTTTCATTTCAGTATGTTATCTGTCCAATTCGCCTTTTCGTTTGATAACGCTGAGAGCCGTCGTATTCGCGTTGTTTTGTGAATTCGACTTGACCTCGAGGGCTTTCGTCTGGTTTGCGGCGTTGCCGACAACCTGCAACGCGGTTGACGGAGTCTGTCCCGGTTTTCCCAGATTGGATTCCAAATAACCGGCGATTTGCGGATTTTTCGCTGCTATTTGGTTTGCCACCTGCGTCAGTTTGTTTTCCAGCTTGGGGGACAGAACGGGCAAAGCTTTTTGTTCGCCGCGCGGAGCGACGGGCGCGGGCTGATCATGCTGCGCCGCCGCCTGCTGTTGCAGATTCGGCAAGCCCAGAGGTGCTCGTGTCTGCTGTTGCGGAGCCTGTTCCTGCTGTTGCGGAGCCTGTTCCTGCTGTTGCGGAGCCTGTTCCTGCTGTTGCGGAGCTTGTTCCTGCTGTTGCGGAGCTTGTTCCTGCTGTTGCGGAGCTTGCGTCTGCTGTTGCGGGGCTTGCGTCTGCTGTTGCGAAGCCTGTTCCTGCTGTTGCGGAGTCTGTTCCTGCTGTTGCGGGGCTTGTTCTGACTGCTTTTCGTCCTCCGGCTTTTTCGGTTCGTAACCGAAGCCTTTGTCCTTGAAACCGTTTGTCAGATTTTTATCGATGTTATCGATTTCAACGCCGGCGGCTTTGCGCGCCGATTCCATTTCAGGGAATCGCCTGTCAATGCTGGCATTGTGTTCGCGGTTTTGCGCGTTGCTTTTAAACATCGCGTCGCCTTGTTTTACCAAATCGGGGGACGGCGTGTAGCCGACAGGTTCCATACCCATCGCGCGCATTGCCAGATACATCTGCTTTTTAAATTCGGGGGGACCGCTCAACGTCGCTGATGTCCAGCCCTTTTCCATGCCCATGCGCACCATCGCCATACAGTCTTCCAACGTCAGTTGGGTGTTTTTTTCGCCTTTCCTGTTAATCTTGGTATCGAACTTCAGATTGATTTTGTCGGGCATGTTGATCAGGGTCGATCCGGACGGGGACAACGTTGCCTGAACAAACGGGTTCTTTTTGTCTGTGGATTCGATAAGCGAGGCGCATTTGATTCGCGAATACGGACAAAATTCATCTTGTTCGTTTCTATGGTAGTTAATTTTTGCCGCCACGGTTTCCATTTCGGCGAGCAACTGCTCCGACGACACGGAATCCTGCTGTTTCGCGCTGTTGGCATTGGCGTCGTCATCATATCCGTCAACGCCGAAGCCGCCCTGTTGACCGTCCTTGCCTTTCGCGGCGGCTTTTGCTTTTTGTTGCGCCTTTTCCTCTTCGGTTAATTCCAAAGGTTTGTCTGTTTCGACCGTGAACAATTTTGTCCCGTCTTTGTCGGCGACACCGTAACGGATACCCGCGTTTTTCAGGGCTTCTTCCATTTCCGGCGTGGCGGGGGCGCGCAAATGGTCAACGCCCAATCCGCTGTTTTCCCCGGCTTTGAATTCCCAATCCTGTCCGGTCGCTTCTTTCAACGCGGCGGCGTACGCTTCTTTGTTATCTGTGTTTGCACGTTCAGGCATGGAATTGCCGCGCACGGCGGGCATGTTTCCGGCGTTGGCGTAGGCGGGATCGTTCGTCACGTCTTCGTATTCGGCGTCTTCGACATTTTCCAGTCCTTTGACGCCGGCGGCGTTCGCTTTGTCGTCCAAACGCGTCGCCGTCGCGGTCGGCTGTTCCGAACCGTGCGCCGCGTTTTTCAGGCGTTCTTCAAACTGTTTGGAAAACGCCGCGATGTCTTTGTTCAAAGCGTCGGCGTTCATGCCGGCGGCAACGCCTTTGTCAAACGCCGTCGCCATAACGGCGGACATTTTTTCTTTCATTTCTTCGGCGGTCAAACCCTGACGCAAAAAATCCAGATCCATATCGCGCAGACTGTTGAACAGCTGTTGCGCCGATTCACGCGTTCTGTTTTTTGTAAAAGCGACAAAGGAATCCGCCAAGGCTTCCTCTTTTCCGACATTTTCAGCCGCGCGTGTCTTTTCAGGCATCGCGTTGCCGCGGACGGACGGCAGATTTTCCGTCGCCGTGCGCGCAGCCGGCTTCTGTTCCGGCGCGGGCGTCTTCACATCGTTTTGAACGGTTTTCTTTTCCGCCGGTTTTGCTTTGTCCTGCGCATCCGCCATCTGCCTGTCTTTGGACTGCGGACGGACGTCAGATGTTTTCTGCGCCTCTTCCGCCGTTACCCGACCGGAAACACGATCGGCGAACGTCTTCATCAGCCATTCGTCCTTATACTGCATGGACGCCAACAGTTCTTCGGACGTTTTGCCGCCTTTTTCTCCGGCCGTTCCGAAAGAACGCCCCTGATCCGCAACTTTTTTGCCGTCGGCATCGTATTCGTACGAATGTTCATTCCACGGATACAACTTACCGCCGTCATTGTAATAACTGGCCGAATAAGTGGTTCTTCCCTGTTCGTCCAACAATTCCGTCGTCGTCATTCCGCTGGTATGCGCGATGGAAGAAACGGAACGTCCGTCGGCGCTGTGGAATTTTTCGGAACGCACGGAACCGTCGTTTTCATAAAAGAACGAATGTTTGGAACCGTCTTCGTTATAAATCGTTTTGCTGTCCAACACGCCGTTTTTGTAATAGGAAGCGGCTTTCATATTGCCGTCTTTGTCAAAGCTTTCGTCCGACAGCACAGCTCCGTCAGACGTGCGTTCCACGACATGATAACTGCCGTCTTGCCCCATAACCTTTTCGGATACGTTTTTGTTCGCGTCCTCAGCGTGAACGGGCTTGATTTCGGCGTATTTCGTCAGATATTCTTCGGCTTTCCAAGAATCTTTGCCTTTGAAAAATTCGTCATGACGCGCCCCGAACCCTTTTTCACCTTCGGACAGACTTAAAAACACGCCTTCCTTGCCTTGCCCTTTGTATCCCCGCTCAATCTGAACAGGTTTGCCGCTTTCATCGAAACTGCGCGACGTGTAAACTTCGCGTCCCACGTTGTCCTTTTCAACGAAAAACTGGCTTTTGACGCGCAAAGAACCGTTGTCGTTTTCATACGCCACCGTTTCTGCCAGACTGCCGTCGTCGTTGTACTGATGCGTATAAGCCGATCTGATCTGCCCGTCGCGTCTAAAAATTTCTTTCAGCGTGTTGCCATTTTTGTCGAACACCTCTTCATGTCCTAATTCCCCGGTTTTGCTGTCAAAAGACTGCTCGACCGTTTCACCGTTTCCGGTATAGGAATATTTGTACGTTCTGTCGGGACTCCCATTCCGATCATACGTTTGCTTCTGCGTCACGCGACCGTCGTCGTCATAAGATACCGTGGGTTCAAATTCTTTGTCGTCAACATAACGGTTTTCGTTTTGATTGTCTGCCATGGAATCCCCCTTGAAAAAAAGCCTGGATCAATTTTCATATAATATAGCGCGTTTTTTAGAAAAAAGAAACAGCCTTTTTTCGAAAAACGATTCTTAAAAATCCGCAGTTCGGGCTGAATTGTGACACTTTTTTGACAAAAAAGACCGTCCTTGACGTTCAAGGACGGTCTTTCGGTCAAAACGGGGAAATCACTTTTCCAAAACTTTGACGCCCGGCAGGACTTTGCCTTCCATCCATTCCAGGAAAGCGCCGCCCGCGGCGGACAGGTACGACAGTTTGTCGGCGACGCCCGCGTGTTTCAGCGCGGAAACCGTATCGCCGCCGCCGCCGATGGATTTCAATCCCTTGGCGGTCAAATCGGCGACCGCTTCGGCAATCGCGAAAGTCGCTTTGTTGAACGGCTTGATTTCAAACGCACCGACGGGACCGTTCCAAATCACGGTTTTGCATTCGCCCAGTTTTTTAACGACTTCGGCGACGGATTTCGGTCCGATGTCCAAAATCATCATGTCGGCGGGAACCGCGTTCACGTCAACCGTTTCGTTTTCGGCGTTTTCAGCGAATTCTTTGGCGACGACGACGTCGACGGGCAGAATGATTTCGCATTTCGCGGCTTCCGCCTTTTTCATGATTTCGCGGGCGGTGTCAGCCATTTCCTTTTCGCACAGGGACGTGCCGACGGCAACGCCTTTGGCGAACAGGAACGTGTTTGCCATGCCGCCGCCGATGACCAGCTTGTCAACCTTGGCGACCAAGTTGCCCAGCAAATCCAGCTTCGTCGACACTTTCGCGCCGCCGACGATCGCGGCGACGGGACGAACGGGGTTGCCCAAAGCGGCGTCCAAAGCTTCCAGTTCCGCCTGCATCAGCAGACCGGCGGCGTTCGGCTTCAGTTTCGCCATGCCTTCGGTCGAAGCGTGGGCGCGGTGAGCGCAGGAAAACGCGTCGTTGACATAGATGTCGATGTCTTTCGCCAGTTTGGCGGCGAATTCGGGATCGTTCTTTTCTTCCTCGGCGTAAAAGCGCAGATTTTCCAACATGACGACGTCGCCGTCTTTCATCGCTTTGATGGCGGATTCGACTTTCGGTCCGATGCAGTCGTCAACGAAAACGATTTTCCGACCCAAAGCTTTTTCAACGTCGGGCACAATCTGACCCAGCGACATTTCGGGGACGACCTGACCTTTGGGGCGACCGAAGTGCGAAGCGATGACGACTTTCGCGCCTTTGTCCGTCAACGCTTTGACGGTCGGGACGAAACGGTCGATACGGGTGGTGTCGGTGACTTTTCCGTCTTTGAACGGGACGTTCAAGTCGGCGCGGACGAAAACGACTTTGCCTTTGGCGTCCAAATCTTTAATCGTATTGAATTTAGCCATTTTTTTATTTTCCTTGCAGATAAACAAAAGCGGCTCCCTCCTTTGAGGGAGGAAGCCGTTTTGCGGTTAGAAACCTCAGATGAACTTCGACATCGCGACGGCGGTATCGGACATACGGTTGGAGAAGCCCCATTCGTTGTCGTACCAGCTCAGGATACGCAGGAAGTTGCCGTCGATGACTTTCGTCTGGTCGGCGTGGAAGATCGAGCTGAACTTCGTGTGCGTGAAGTCGGACGAAACCAGCGGCAGATCGTTGTAGCCCAAGATGCCTTTCAGACGACCTTCTTCGGACGCGGCTTTCATCGCGGCGTTGACTTCTTCTTCGGTCGTGTTCTTCGCCAATTCGACTTTCAGGTCGACGACGGAAACGTCGGGGGTCGGAACGCGAATCGCGGAACCCTGCAACTTGCCAGCCAATTCCGGCAGAACCAGACCGACGGCTTTCGCGGCGCCGGTCGTCGTCGGAATCATCGACAAAGCGGCGGCGCGGGCGCGGTACAAGTCTTTGTGCAGCGTGTCAACCGTGCGCTGATCGCCCGTGTAGGAGTGAATCGTCGTCATATAGCCGCGGACGATACCGAAGTTTTCGTTCAAAACTTTGGCGACCGGGGACAAGCAGTTCGTCGTGCAGGACGCGTTGGAAACGATTTTGTGTTCAGCCGTCAGCTTGTCGTCGTTGACGCCGTAGACGACCGTCAGATCGGCGCCTTTGGACGGAGCGGAAACCAGAACGCGTTTCGCGCCGGCTTCCAGATGGACTTTCGCTTTTTCGGCGTCGGTGAAGATGCCCGTGCATTCATAGACGATATCGATGTCCATTTCTTTCCACGGCAGGTTGTGCGGATCGCGTTCAGCCAAAACTTTCACGGTTTTGCCGTTGACGGTGATCGAATCGTCGGTCGCGGAAATTTCACCGGGGAAAGGTCCGTGAACGGAATCAAATTTCAACAAATGAGCGTTGGCTTTCGGCGAACCGAGGTCGTTAATCGCAACGACGTCGACGTCCGTACGACCGGATTCCGCCAAAGCGCGGAAAGCCAAACGACCGATACGACCGAAACCATTAATCGCAACGCGAACTGCCATGTTATTTTCTCCTTAGAAAATTGTAACGAATGCGCCCCGTGCGGGACGCGGAATTTTTTTCAAGCAGGAATATATTTGCCACATTTCAAAACAAAAAGCAAAGCCTTTCCCGCTTTCCGACTCCATTTTTAACAAGTTTTTTCGTTTTACCGCCTTTCGGCGGGGGAATGTGACGTCCGCCCTATCTTTCGGCGTCCGGATATGGTAAAAAGAACGGATTTCGCCACCGAAACGATAAGAAGGGAAAACGTATGAAAGCCGGATATCTCATCGCAACCGCCGCTGCGCTTGTTTTGAACGGGTGCGCCCTTACCCATTACGCGAGCAGGGACGAAAAACCCGATGACGCCGTCGTCGTGACGTCAAACGTCGCCGCGTCGCTGTGGGAGGACGGACAGCAAATCGCCCCCGCGAAAAAAGAGCATGTTCTGAAAAACACGGGCATGCGCCGTCTGACGCTGAAATCGAACGGGTACGGCGATCTGGACGTTCTCGTCTGGCAGAATCCGCCCGAAAAGAAAAGCGTTTCGTCGCAGCAAAGTTCGTTGATTTGGACGACAAAGCGGCTGGGCGACGTCAGCTCCGATCTGTCCGACACGGGGGCTGACGCGGCGACGACCAGCCCGACATCGACGGTGATGCTTCCCGTAAATCTGGTGAAGACGGCATTGGGAATCGTATGGCTGCCGTTCGATTTTTCGACGCAATTCAATCCGTCGGGATATTATTACGCGTATGGCAAAAACCAGTTCCGCGCGACTCTGCGCCGCGAAAACGCGCCGTATTCGCCGCAAAAGGAATACGAGGAACAGGTCGAAAAATTCACGTTGGTCAATTATCCCCTGCTGGCGCGCCGCGACGCGGGGGCTTTGTCCGCTTTGGCGAAGTTTTCGGGGATTACGACGGCGGATATTGAAAAACTGCTGAAAGCGAACGCGTCGCCCGAATCGATGGCGGAGGCGGTCGTCGAAAAAATGACCGTCGTTCGCGGCGAATAACCGTCAAACGGGAAACGCGGCGTCCAGCTCGGCGGCTTCGGTTCGGGTCAGCGCGACGCTTTGCGACGAAAAGCAGGATTTCAAAGCGTCTTCGGTCGGTGCTTTGACCAAAACGCCGATGTTTTCCTGCGCGAACAGCCATGCCAGCGCGGTTTGTTGCGGCGAGGCGTTCTTTTGCCGCGCGATTCGCTTTAAAACGTCGTTTTCGTACGCCGACGGGTACACGTCGGACGGCGCATAGGCGACCAACGGAATCTTTTTTTTGCGGCAATAGGGCAACAACCCCCGTTCGACGCGGCGGTGAACCAGATTGAAGTAGGCTTGATTCATCGCCGTTTCACGCGCGCCGGCGTGGGAATACCAATCCTTTAAATCGGTCAAACCGAAATTGGACACGCCGAAATCCCTGATTTTTCCGTCGCTTTTCAGGTCGCGGAACGCTTCCAGAATATCGTCGAAGCAGGCTTCGCAGGCACTGCGCCAATGCAGCAGATACATGTCCAGATAGTCCGTTTGCAGACGTTCAAGACTTTTGTCGCAGGATTCGACGATTTTTTCATAACTTGCGCCCTCGGGGGATACTTTGGACGTCAGGAAAACCTGTTTTCGGACATCGGCGACGGCTTCGCCCAGCACTTCTTCCGCGCCGCCGCCGCCGTACAGTCCCGCCGTATCGAACACGCGGTATCCGATTTCCAGCGCACGGCGGATCAACGCGGTTTCCCTGTAATAGGCTCCCGCGTCTTCGCCGAAATACCACATGCCCAGCCCGATGGCGGGAACGACCCGTCCCGACGGCAGCCGTATCGTTTTCTTGTCGTCGCTTTTCATACGCTCAGCATATCTGTTTTTCAGGGATTTTTAAGGTGATAAAAAGGCGATTGAAAACCGTTTTCCTTTTTTGGGGACAATAAATAAAGTCGAGATGGCGTTTTCGCGTCGCAACAGCTTGATCATATGCCGCATTTATAATTCGGTAGGATTTCATTGATACCGGAAGAACAAGATCGGCAAAAAAGAAGATTGCATCTTGACTTTTGTGAAAAAAATAATCACAATAAGTTATAAATGAGAGATCTTCGTTGATTGTGAACGGCAAGGATTTTGTTCCTTGCCTTTTTTATTGAAAGGAGAAGATATGACGGTAAGCAGTCAAACTAACAAAATCATCTATATCGGAAACGGGGTTGCGAAAGAGTTTGCAATCCCGTTTTCCTTTTTGGAAAAGGAGCATTTAAAAGTCAGGCAAAAGAAAAACGACATACAGACGGAACGGACGGACTGGACGGTCAAAAACGGCAATCTGGTGTTTGCGATTGCCCCCAAAAACGGGGCGGAAATCGCGATTGTGCGCGAAGTGCCTTTGACGCAGGAAACGGATTACCGCGACAACGAGATTTTGCATGCGGAAACGCTGGAGCGCAACTTTGACAAACTGACAATGCAAGTCCAACAGCTGGCGGAAAAATCCGCGCGCGCGGTGACGGTGGATATTTTCGACGATACGGCGGCGGACAGCTTGATTCCCAGCATCAGAAAAGCGGTATCGGATTGCCAAACGGCGGTCGAAACGACGACAGCCAATATTACCGCCGCCGCCGAACAGGTTCAAACCGCAACCGCACAAGCAACCGCCGCCGCAACCAGCGCGACCAATGCCGCAACGTCGGAAACAAATACGGCGGCAATGCTGGGAACAAAAGCGGATGTCGATTTGGGCAATCTGACGGAGAAAGGAAAAGAGCAAGTGGTAATACTGCTGATTCCTGATTATGCGGCGGGTGTTGACATCACCTCGACAAACGGCAGCTATACCGCTCCCGCGAACGGGCGCGTTTATTTCAGCATCTATGGCGGCATGGGCGGACAGATTTACGATATAACGATTGATGGTATCACCGTTTTCGACAGTCGTGTAGTAGCGTCCGGCGAATACAGGAACATCTTTTTCTATGACGTCAGAAAAGACAGCGTCATCTGCTGGAAAGCCGCGGCAGGGTTGAGCAAAACCGTATTTTATCCGTTTTAAACGCCAAAGGAAGGGGATTATTCCCCTTCCTTATCCGCCGCCATCAATAAATATTATCTTATTTTGCCGCGTATTTTTCGATCAGATATCGCGCCGTGTTTTCCAAAGAAATCGTTTTCCCGTAACTTTTGAATTTCATGCCAATAGCGGTCTTCTTTGCCATACTGTTTAGAACGAAGCGCATACGGAACAGGATTATAACTTTCTTGTGTTTGTCCGCGATAAAAGAAAGAAATTTCTTCTTTTTCCTTTTCCGCCTCTTCCTGCCGGCGTATAACGTTTATTATTTTGATGTATTTTCCTATGATATCATCATCTTTAGAACTCAGGGAAAACGTGCGGTTGTCGATTTCTTTTTCACCCATAATATTTTCTTTCAAACCAACAGGTTTCTTTTTTATAAGCATATAGGTTGCTATTTATTGTTTAACGCCTTGTGGATAAAATCGGTTAATTTAAGCGCCCCCTGTAAATTCAGGTGATCCATATCGCCGAAATCTTCGTCCGAAAAGTCGGAACTTCCAAAATAATTAAGAGTGCGTACGTTTTTCAGAGAAAACAGATCTTTAAACACCGTTTCGCAGGGCGGCATATGTTGCATGTAATCGGAACAGCCGGTGGAATAACAACGACAAACGAATGCCCGTTTTTTTCAGCCAAATTTTGCATTTCGGCAACATATTTTGTCTGACCGTTTTCGCGCACGGCATTTTTTAAATGCCCGTCCGCCCTTTCTTTCGCATCTACGTTTTTACCAAAGAAAGAACAGTGGTCAAAATTGCCGCGAGAATCCGTATGATCATAGCAGATCTTATCTGAACGCATATACTTTTGAAAAGTTTTTTCCGTTTTTTTGAAGAATTTGCGTCCGTACCCCATGGCAGCGGCCATACGGACCAGGCGGCGGAGTATTTGGTGAAGTTTGCCAA
>OQVS01001794.1_pt1 | contig 14351 bp, 11 predicted proteins | sample 1691601 | NCBI WGS metagenome assembly OQVS01 (sample SAMN03418268, study PRJEB22391) | human gut metagenome | biome: human-gut; feature: organic feature; material: feces | host: Homo sapiens | place: Tanzania | collected 2013-01
ACACATTCTGCATAATTAAGTTATAGCTTGTTATTTAAGCCTTTCCCTAACAATTGCAATTAGTCTATAACATATATAAGTATAAGCAGCCATCGGCTGCTTTTTTTGATATACACAAAGAAAGGAGGTCAAAATGGCGACAAAACTTCATATCATGTCTGAGCTTGCTGCGCAAACCACACAGCAGCTTACCCAATCCGTTGACAGTTGGAAAAGCTTCCTCAACTCCGCTGCGTGGCTCTACAAATATCCGTTCCATGAGCAAGTGCTAATCCATGCCCAGCGTCCGGATGCCACCGCATGCGCGCCAATGCAGCTTTGGAACAATCGGTTCGGGCGCTGGGTCAACAAAGGCGCTAAAGGTATCGCCGTTATCGACGACAGCGGCGACAAACCGCGGCTGAAGTATTTGTTCGATGTGTCCGACACCAATGCGCGCCATAACGCTCCGTTTAGACTTTGGCAGATCAAGCCGGAATATGAAGTTCAGGTAATCAAAGAACTGCAAAACGTTTTCGGCGAAACAGGCGCAGGAAGCGCGAGTCTTTCGGATACCATACTCGGCACTGCCATCAATGCCGTATCGGATAACTATATCAACTACTGCAATGATTTCCTTGAAGCGGCAACCGGCGGAGCCTTTGCAGATATGGACAACGAGGAGCGAACAGCCGCCTTTATACTTCAGCTTGTAACAGGCGTATCGCACATTGCGCTGGTGCGTTTGGGCATTGAGCCAAGCTCCATCCTGTCAGAAGATGATTACATCGGCATTTTGCAGTTCAACTCCACCGGCGCAATTAACCAACTCGGCGCAGCGGTAAGCGATATATCCGAGCTTGTCCTGCGGCAAATCGAGCGAAGTGTAAGGAGTATAAGCAGGCAGCAGCGCGGCACACTTGCAAAACCGTACAATACATTGCAAAATGAAGCTGACGAAGCAGAAAGGAGCGACGACGATGGAAATCAGTTACAGCAGAAGCGGGGATTACCTGATTCCCAACATAGCAATGGACAGTCAGAGCCAAGGGAGCATAGGCAAATTCGGGAGACTGCGGAAGAAGTTTCTGAAAGAGAATCGGAGCGGGTTTTACAACACACTGATTCTGACGAACGGCCTGACGGAGCACCTGATCGAAATCAACAGGCAGGCGAAGGAACAGATACAGCTGCTCAGCTTGCAGATGGCGCAGGCCGAGGGCGTGACCGAGAAACTGAAAGCGGAGAATCAGATGCTCTGGGTGCAGAGGATGAACAACATATACCACAGAGCCGAGGAAACGATTTTGAACGAACTGATTTACGCATAACAACCGAAAACCTGTTCCCGACATTTCATGAACAGTTGGAACACATAGAAGAAGCGGAAGCACAAAAGCTATCCGCTTTTTCTGTATCTCAGGCCGATATAGACCACGAGCTTTGCCGTTACGGCAGCGGCTTTTCCCAAGGCAAGTTCCGCATATATAAATTCTTCGAAGGCATGCCGTCCACCGAAGCGGCGGTTGCTTTCCTGAAAAAGGAATATGGTATAGGCGGACATTCGCACACGTATTTGAACGGAGAAGGCGGCTTCGTTGACCATGACGGCAAGGGTCTTCACTTCTCTAATCATAACTACGAAGAAAAGCATACCGTAACCTGGAGGGCCGTAGCGCAAAGGCTCCGTGAGCTGATTGCCATTGACAGATACCTGACCGAAGAAGAAAAGACATATCTGCCGGAATATGAGACGCAGGAGGCGGAACGGCGCTTGCAGCTGGAGGAAGAATCGGCGGCAAGGAGCGCGCTTCAGGCAGCGGCGGCAGCCATGGACGAGCGCAGGAAGGATGCCGGATGTGCGTTTTCGCTCGGAGATACCGTGCAGCTTGGCATGACCACATATACCATCCTCGGCTACGATGAAACTAACGTCAGCTTATCTGACCCGAAATTCCCCTTGCTCTCAGAGGACATGCCCCGCGATGTATTTGAGCAAAGGCTTAGGGAAAGTTCCGTAAATGACCGCCTGATTGCAGAAGCGCAGGAAGCAGAGCAGCAGCCCGGGCCGATAACCGAAACAGTTGAAGTCATTCCCGCAGAGGAAAACCACCTGCCATATGATGTGGTTATCCAAACGATTCGTACTGAGGAGCATGGACCCGTAAAACCCGCTGAGAAAATCAACTTCCGCATTACGGACGATGCACTCGGTCACGGCGGTCCGAAAGCAAAGTTCCGAATGAATATAAACGCTATTCGCGCGCTGAAAGCCATTGAGTCCGAACAGCGGCTTGCAACAGCGGACGAGCAGGAAGTCATATCCCGATATGTGGGTTGGGGCGGATGCGCGGATGCCTTCGATGAAGCCAAAGAAAACTGGAGTTCCGAATATACCGAGCTAAAGGATTTACTGACCGAAGAAGAATACGAAGCCGCGCGGGCTTCCGTGCTTAACGCTCACTACACAAGCCCAATAGTCATTAAAGCAATATACAAAGCAATTGAGAATATGGGCTTCCGCACAGGCAATATCCTTGAACCCTCCTGCGGCATAGGCAACTTCTTCGGCCTGCTCCCCGAATGCATGGCCGGCAGCAAGCTATACGGCATAGAGTTGGACAGCATTACGGGGCGCATTGCGAAGCAGCTTTATCAAAACGCAAATATCACCATACAGGGATATGAAGAAACCGCATTGCCCGATAGCTTCTTCGATGTTGCCATAGGTAACGTACCCTTTGGCGATTACGGCGTTACGGATAAGCGATACGATAAGAACCACTTCCTCATACATGATTATTTCATCGCCAAGACTTTGGATAAAGTCCGTCCCGGCGGCATAATTGCATTTGTCACCTCCTCCGGCACAATGGACAAAAAGAACCCGTCGGTCCGCAAGTATATTGCGCAGCGTGCAGACCTTCTCGGCGCGGTTCGCCTGCCAAATAATGCCTTTCTTGCCAATGCGGGCACGGGCGTTGTTGCGGATATACTGTTCCTGCAAAAGCGCGACCGCCCTATAGAGATTGAACCCGACTGGGTACACCTCGGCAAAACCGACGGCAAATTTATCATAAACCAATATTTTGTGAATAACCCCGGCATGATACTGGGCGAACTCAGCGAAGAAAACACGCAGTACGGTAAACAGGCCGTTACGGTAAAGCCTATTGCGGGCGCGGAATTGCCGGAGCAGCTATCCGATGCGATAGCCAATATTCATGCCAAAATCACCGAGCCCGAACAATTTGAGGAAGCCGAAGAAAACATAGGCGAAAGTATCCCCGCCGACCCGAATGTACGCAATTTCAGCTTCACCGTGGTAGACGGGGATATCTATTACCGCGAAAACTCCGTAATGCATAAGGTTGAGCTGTCCGTTACCGCAGAGAACCGCATTAAAGGCATGGTCAAAATCCGCGACTGTACACGAAAGCTGATTGAATATCAGCTGGAAGGCTATTCGGATGATTTAATCAGGCAGGAACAGCAGACCTTAAACCGGCTTTACGATGATTTTACCTCGCAATACGGCCTGCTGAACAGCCGTGCCAACAATACTGCGTTCTCTGATGACAGTTCTTATTGCCTGCTCTGCTCCCTTGAGGTTCTTGATGAAAACGGCGCATTGGTGCGCAAGGCTGATATGTTCTCAAAGCGCACCATACGGCAGCAGGAACCCGTAACCTCCTGCGACACCGCAGCGGACGCACTCGCCGTATCACTTTCCGAAAAAGCAAAGGTCGATTTGCAGTATATGGGAAAGCTTACGGGCAAAACCGAAGAACAGCTTACAGAGGACTTGGCAGGCATAATATTCTTCAACCCATCTTCCGAGCAATATGAAACTGCGGACGAATATCTTTCCGGCGATGTCAGGTGGAAGCTTCGATTGCTAAAGGAGATAGACACCCCTAAATATGCGGCTAACATGGAAGCATTGGAGAAAGTACAGCCAAATGACCTGACCGCTTCCGAAATCGATGTTCGGCTTGGTGCAACATGGATTCCGCCGGAGGATATTCAGCGCTTCGTAATTGAGCTGCTCAAACCCGCCTATTACGCAAGCAGCAAAATAAAGGTGCATTATTCCCGACTTACCGCTCAATGGAGCGTTTCAGGCAAAACCAGCGACTACGGCAACGTTACAGCAAACGTCACCTACGGCACAAAGCGCATCAATGCATACAAGATAATTGAGGAAACGCTGAACCTGAAAGACGTTCGCATATTCGATACCGTGTATGATGAAAGCAGCGGCGAGAAGCGCATACTGAACAGAAATGAAACCGTACTTGCGCAGCAAAAGCAGCAGCTCATAAAGGGCGCGTTCCGCGACTGGCTATGGAAAGACCCCGACCGTCGTGACAGACTGACCACGCTGTACAACATGCGTTTCAACTCAATCCGTCCACGCGAATACGACGGAAGTCATATCAGGTTTGTCGGCATGAACCCCGAAATCACGCTGAGGCCGCATCAGGTAAACGCCGCTGCGCGCGTTATCTATGGCGGAAACACGCTGCTTGCGCACGTTGTGGGAGCAGGGAAAACTTTCACAATGGCTGCTTCCGCTATGGAAAGCAAGCGGCTGGGACTGTGCCAGAAGTCCATCTTCGTGGTGCCCAACCACTTAACAGAACAGTGGGCGTCAGAATTTCTGCGGCTGTACCCCTCCGCCAATATCCTTGTCACCAAACAGCGGGACTTTGAAACCAAGAATCGGAAGAAGTTCTGCGCCAGGATCGCCACCGGCGACTATGACGCCGTTATCATCGGTCACAGCCAGTTTGAGAAAATCCCCATCAGCAAGCAGCGGCAGGAGCGGCTTTTACAAGATCAGATTGCGGAAATCACCATGGGCATTTCGGAGCTGAAGGAAAGCGGCGGTGAGAAATTCAGCGTCAAGGAGTTGGAACGCACCAAGCGCGGTTTGGAGTCCCGATTGGAAAAACTGCGGGCTGATGATAAGAAAGACGATGTTGTGACCTTTGAGCAGCTGGGTGTTGACCGTATGTTTGTAGACGAAGCGCACAATTACAAGAATTTGTTCTTATACACAAAAATGCGCAATGTCGCCGGTCTTTCCACTACAGATGCGCAGAAATCCAGCGATATGTTTGGCAAGTGCCGCTACATGGATGAACTCACCGGAAACCGGGGTGTGGTCTTTGCTACAGGTACGCCGGTCAGCAACAGTATGACGGAACTCTACACCATGCAGCGGTATTTGCAGTATGCCCATCTGGAAGAAATGCACATGACCCACTTCGACTGCTGGGCATCCCGATTTGGTGAAACCGTCACCGCTTTGGAGCTGGCACCGGAGGGCAAGGGCTACCGTCCCCGGACACGGTTCAGCCGGTTCTTTAATCTGCCGGAGCTGATGAATCTGTTCAAGGAAGTTGCAGACATTAAGACAGCAGATCAGCTCCATCTTCCCGTCCCGGAGGTAGAGTACCACAATGTGGTTGCCAAGCCCACGGAGGTACAGAAAGGGCTGGTGCAGGAGCTTTCCGAACGAGCCGCCGCTATCCACTCCGGCAGTGTTGACCCCTCCATCGACAATATGTTGAAGGTGACCTCGGACGGGCGAAAGCTGGGGCTTGACCAGCGGATTATCAATCCAGATTTCCCGGATCAGGAGGGCAGCAAGGTCAATCTGTGTGTGGAAAACATTCTGCAAGTCTGGAAAGACGGTGAAGCGGACAAGCTGACCCAGTTAGTTTTTTGCGATATTTCCACACCTCAGGCTGCATCGAAAGTGAAAAAGGCTGTCAGCACGAATATAGACACTTCCTCCCCGGAGTCTGCGATGCTCCCTATGGAAGAAAAAGCCCCCTTCACCGTTTACGATGACATTCGTTCCAAGCTGATTGCCAGAGGCGTTCCGGCAGAGCAGATTGCCTTTATTCACGACGCCAATACGGAGGTCAAGAAAAAGGAGCTGTTCGGCAAGGTGCGTTCCGGTCAGGTGCGTGTGCTGCTGGGCAGTACCTCCAAAATGGGGGCTGGCACCAATGTGCAGGATCGTCTGGTGGCAATCCATGATGTGGATTGTCCCTGGCGGCCCGGTGATTTACAGCAACGCAAAGGCAGAATTGAGCGTCAGGGCAACCAGAATGAGAAAGTCCATGTGTTTCGCTATGTGACAGAAGGGACCTTCGACGCTTACTTGTGGCAGACCGTGGAGAATAAGCAGAAGTTCATTTCCCAGATTATGAGTTCCAAGTCCCCGGTGCGCTCCTGTGACGATGTGGACGAGGTAGCGCTGTCCTTTGCGGAAATCAAAGCCCTGTGCGCCGGTGATCCCCGGATCAAGGAGCGTATGGATTTGGATGTGGAGGTTTCCAAGCTGAAGATTATGAAAGCTGACTACAAGAGCAAGCAGTACCGGCTGGAAGATAATCTGCTGCGGCACTTCCCGGAACAGATTGAAAAATTGAAGGGCTACATTCAGGCGATTCAGGAAGATATGCAGATGCTGGATACCCATCCCCATCCACAAGACGGCTTTGCGGGTATGACGGTTCTGGCTGACGAGCTGACGGACAAGGACAACGCCGGTGCCGCTCTGATTGAGGCGGCAAAGAAAGCCACGGGGCTTGACCCGGTGGAGGTCGGCACCTACCGGGGCTTTACGATGTCCGTTACTTTGGAGGACTTCGGCAAAAAGTATGTGCTGACCATGCAGGGCAGACTGCGGCACCAGACCGCCTTGGGCAGCGACCCCAGAGGAAATCTCATCCGTCTGGACAATGCTCTGGCACAGATGCCCCAGCGGTTGCAAGCCTTCCAGACACAGTTGGACGAAACCTACCACCAGCAGGAAGCGGCAAAGGCGGAGCTGGACAAGCCCTTCCCCTATGAGGAGGAACTGCGCGATAAAACCGCGCGGCTGATTTTTCTGGATGCGGAGCTGAACTTGGATGCCAATAAGGGCGGTCAGCAGGATCAGGTGGTTGCCAAAGCTGCCCGTCCCTCGGTACTGGATAAGCTGCGAAGCCAGCCCGCTCCCAGCAGGACTGATAAAAAACAAAAACGCCATGAGGAGGTACGATGATGACCAACGAAGAACGCAACACGGCATTGTATCAGAAGATGTTTGCCGAACAGGAGAAATTCCGGGACTGGCTGAAAGGTCAGTCCCCGGAGGAAATTCTGAACCACGCCTATGAATACACAGTCCGGGAGGATATTCTGCTGTCGCTGGAATACCACGATCTGTCAGATGCCCAGGCGGATGCGCTGATGAAATCCCCCAGCCCACTGGCAGATGTTTTCAGAGATTTTGAAAAGCTGGAAACGAGCCACATGGAGACGGTTTGGGACTGTCTTGAAGGCAGAGCGGATACGCTTCTGGAAGAACAGCACCGCACACTTAGGGAAACACCGGTATATAGCCAATCCGGTGCCTATGCCCATGAACATGGGGAGCTTAATCAGTACCGGGCTTCCAACGAAGCAAATATGGCCTGTAAAAAAGCCATTGAGGGAGCCATCCGTGACCATTACAGAGGGTACAGTCTGGATGGAAAAGCAGCAGTCGCAGAGGTTGTGCGTGCCTTTGGAACGGAACGAACCATGTACATCCTTGCCAACACCGTCCGGCAAAAGGACTGGGATGGACGGATTTCTCCCAGCAATAAGGATTGGGCGAAATCAATCCCCATTCAGAAGAATCCAGATGCCTGGGGTGAGGACCGGAACAGCCACCTAGTTGTGGACAGCCATCCAGGACTTACGGATTTGTTTGTAAGTGCCTTCCGCAAAGAGTATTGCCAGAAGCAAGAAAAAGGCATCAAGCCCTCCGTCCGGGCAAAGCTGCAAAACCAGCCAGCCAAAAATTCGCCGAAAATTTCGGCGAATTTAAAAGGACAGGAGCGGTAAATCTATGGTAGAGCGAGAGGTCATTAAAACCATTCGCCTGACCCCGGAGGAACTGCAAATGATTCAGGAAAAAATGAAGCAGTATGGCACCCAAAATTTCTCTGCTTTCGTCCGAAAAATGGCGATTGATGGGTATGTGGTTAGGCTGGAGCTGCCGGAACTGAAAGAAATGGTATCTCTGCTCCGTTACTCCAGCAATAATCTGAATCAGCTTACCAAGCGTGTCCATGAAACCGGAAGAATATACGATGCCGATTTGGAGGATCTCCGCCAGACCCACGAACGGATGTGGGATGCGGCGCGGGACATTCTCTCTGCTCTTTCAAAGCTCAAATGATCCGCCGTATCCTTGCGGTATGTAATCCGAGTGCTTATAATGGCGGTACAAAGAGAGGAGGCACCCCCATGAAGCTGATTTTCAAAATACTCTCCGTTCCTATCATTTTGGTCATTGACCTGTTCACCCTTGTCTGTATTGGGCTGATTTCCTTTTCCGCATTCTTCCTCCGGCTAGTCAGCGGAATTGTTGGAATCCTCGGCGTATTCGTTCTGGTTACATATTCCGTAAAGAACGGCCTGATTCTTCTGACCATTGCGTTCCTGGTCAGTCCTATGGGCATCCCTATGATAGCAGCGCATCTTCTGGCGGGAGTGCAGCACATTTCCTCTGCTATCAAAAACTTATGAGTAAAATCCGGTGCAAACCAACGGCACCGGATTTCCTCATACTGCTCCGCCTTCAGCAAAAGTAACCTCTCTTTCGTGTTATTTATTTGTAGCAATTTCCGCGCATAGTAGTTGTAAAAACTACGTCAATGTGCTATACTTGCTACGAGGAGGCGGAACATGAAACATTACGAAAAGTTGCTCGCCCTTGGCTGCGTGACCCGTTCCCAGTTGGAACAAGTCACGGGAAGCCCATCCGCCGCTGACTGGCTTTGCCGGGAGTATCAGCGGAAAGGATACATGGAACGAATCAAACGGAATCTGTATGCTGTTATCAGTCTGGAAACAGGTCAGTGTGTTGCAAACCGATATCAGATTGCCTCTCACATCAGTGATGATGCCGTCGTTTCTTACCACAGCGCATTTGAATACTATGGATACGCCAATCAGGTGTTCTATGAGGTTCAGGTTACAAGCGTCAGCCGTTTCCGTGCGTTCAACTATGATGGAATTACCTATCGTCACATCGGTCAGCGAATTGAGGACGGTGTATTGGAATTACCCAATGGTATCCGTGTAACCTCCTTGGAACGCACTGTCATTGACAGCATCAATCTGTTTGAAAAAACAGGCGGGTTGGAAGAACTCCTGCGCTGCCTTGCCTTGATTCCTACTCTGGATGAAAAAGGGCTGATCGCCTGCCTGTCAGAATATGACAGCGGTATTCTCTATCAAAAGGCAGGGTATGTCCTGTCCCATTTTGCAGAGGCAATGGGATTGTCTCAATCGTTCTTTGAAAGCTGCGCAGCACACATCCCAAAAGGGAAGAACTATTTCTATGATTATGGACAGGACTTTGTGTGGCACGAAAAGTGGAAGCTCTATGCCCCTGCGGATCTTATGCAGCTTATTAGCAAGGGAGTGACTGACTATGATGCAATTTGACCGTATAGCCTTGGGCAAACAGGCCCGTGAATTGGGTTTTGTCAGGGATACATTTGAAAAGGTATGCCGCCTGGCTGATATTCTGATGTTTTTCCAGAGTGATTCTCTGTTGTCCGAGAAAATGGCATTGAAAGGCGGTACGGCAATCAATCTGACCATTTTCAATCTTCCTCGCCTGTCTGTGGACATTGATCTGGATTTTTCAGATGATCTTCCACGAGAGGAGATGCTGGCTGTAAGAAAACAGGCAACGGAAAAGGTCAGGAAATATATGGCGGCAAGAGGGTATACCCTTGGACTTAACTCAAAATTCTATCATGCGCTGGATTCCTTTGTTTATGAGTATCAGAATGCGGGTGGCATGAAAGACAATATTAAAATTGAAATCAACTATATGCTCCGTTGCCATGTTTTACCGCCGGTAAATAGAAGCGTGAATCTCCCGTGGCTTCAACAGGATCTCACTGTTTTGAGCGTTGATCCTTTGGAAATTTACGGGTCTAAAATCGTTGCGCTTCTGAATCGGGCAGCACCAAGAGATTTGTATGATATCCATACCATGCTGCAAGCCGGTTTGTTTGATGAATCTCAGGAACCGATGCTAAGAAAGTGTGTCATGTTCTACAGTGCAATTGGCTCTGAAGTCTGCCCGGAGCAATTTGACTTAGACAAGATCGCCACAGTATCCCAGCAGCGCGTCAAAACCGACCTGATCCCGGTACTTCGCAAAGGCACATGGTTTGATGTTTCCCAAGCGCAGGAGAAGGTCCGTCATTACTTAGGTGATGTGCTTGTGCCGGAACCCGATGAACTGGCGTTCTGGGCAGCGTTCCGTCAGAAGCAGTACCAGCCAGAGCTGCTGTTCCGTGATGAAGCAGTTCTGGCTCGAATCAGCCAACACCCCATGGCACTCTGGAAATGCAGTGAGAAACAGAGGAACCGCCCCACGCAGGAAAGGTAATTTAGCCCATGAAAAAACAAGGTCACTATTGTAAGGTGTGTGGCAGATACAGAGCAAACGAGAAATTCACCGGCAAAGGTCATGCCACGCATATCTGCAAAGACTGTGCCAAACTGCCTCCAGAGGAAAAAGCCAAGCAGGAGGCCTTGAACCGGTTATTCAATCTTCCCTGGCATTTATCGAAGGAGCAGAAGGCATGGCTGAAAAACAGAATGCAGGATCGCCGCCCGGAAGTCAAGGCGCTCGCCCAGGAGCAATACGATATGCGGTTTGGGCGCAGGCATCAGGAAATTCCGCTCGATGACTTCGACAATCCTGATGAGAATGAATTTGAAGAAATAGAATAGTGTTACAGCGGTCTGCTTCGGCAGGCCGCTTTTTTGTGAGAGGTGGAATTTTATGGCAACCACACGCTTGATGCCCCTGCACATCGGCAAAGGGCGGACAGTTGGTACTGCAATCCAAGCCATCATTGACTATGTAGAGAATCCCGAAAAGACCGACTATGGGAATCTGATTGCAAGCTGGCAATGCGACAGCCGTGTTGCCGACAGGGAGTTTCTGCTATCAAAGCAGCAGTACATCCGAAACACCGGGCGAGTGCGTGGCTCCGATGATGTAATTGCCTATCACCTTCGTCAATCTTTCCGCCCCGGTGAGATTACGCCGGAGGAAGCGAATCGTTTAGGCTGTGAGTTGGCTCGGCGATTCACAAAAGGCAATCATGCCTACATCGTCTGTACGCACATCGACAAAGCCCACATTCACAATCATGTGATTTGGAACTCCACCGCCCTCGATGAGCAAAGCAAATTCCGTAACTTTTGGGGCAGCACCAAGGCTGTACGCCGCCTCAATGATACGATCTGTGTTGAGAACGGTTACTCCATTGTTGAAAATCCCAAGGGCAAGAGCAAGACCTACGACAAGTGGCTGGGTAATCAGAAGAAGCCCTCCCACCGGGAGCGTATCTGCTATGCCATTGACGATGCCCTTGAACAGAAACCTCAGAGTTTTGAGAAGCTGCTGGAGCTGCTGCGGGAGTCCGGCTATCAGATAAAAGAGGGCAAGGTTCCCTCCCTGCTGGGAGAAGGGCAAAAGCGTTTCATCCGCATGGACACGCTGGGTGCAGGCTACACCCCGGATAATCTTCGTGCTATCATTGATGGAACGAAAGCACATACCCCGAAAAAGAAGCGGGTCATGGACACACAGACCATACCCAGTGGCAGTCTGCTGATTGACATTCAGGCTAAGCTGCAAGAGGGAAAGGGTGCCGGTTACGCACGGTGGGCAAAGAACTTCAATTTGAAACAGCTTTCCCAAACGCTGATCTATCTGGAGGAAAACAATCTGCTGGACAGAAGCGTTCTGGAAGAAAGAACTGCCGCCGTCACAGCGCAGTACCACACCCTGTCCGCCAAGATGAAATCTGCCGAGCAGCGCATGGCGGAAATCAAAGTGTTGCAGCAGCACATCATCAACTACGCAAAGACCCGCAACACCTATGTTGCCTACCGAAAGGCTGGCTACTCCAAGAGATTCCTTTTGGAGCATGAATCAGAAATCATTCTGCACAAGGCGGCAAAGCAGTTTTTTGACGAGCAGGGGCTGAAAAAACTGCCCACCGTCAAGAGTCTGCAAGCAGAATACGCCCAGCTCCTGTCTGAGAAAAAAGCCATGTACGCAGATTACCAGAAAGCCAGGGAGGATATGCGCTCCCTGCAAACTGCCAAAGCAAATGTGGATCGGATTCTTGGTGACAATTCTCTCACCGCAGAGAGAGAAACAGAAAAGAACCGGTGATAACCGTCTGTCAGCGATTTGCAAAATCGCGTAGCCGCTGGGATTTTCCAGCGTTTCCAGAACACGAACCAGTGTTCTGCGGGGATTGGGGCAGCGCCGCAACAAGCCGAAAGCTCTCATTTCCACTTGCGGAGAAATGAGGGCTTTTCGCATCTGTATTACGGATGCATTGCTTGCTAGTGTTGTACCAAATCGGATATAATCAACCATATCGTAGCATTTTTATTCCCAACGGAAGAAGCCGCTATGAGCTACATTGACAAGAGTAAAGCCCTGACCTCCAATCACCTACGGGCCGTGATTGGAGTTCAGTAAATCAGAAAAAGTCAAGTCTTGTTTTCCCTCTCTCTGATGGTATAATGAGTCCCAGTGTGCAATACAGGAAGAATGGCATTATGTCTGCAACCACCCAAGCTCATACGCTTCAAGAGTATCTAGACCACGCCACACCGATGCTGATGGAGATCCCCGGATTGCCGGAACTGCTTCATGCAGATGGTGATAACTATGACCGGCTTGCTGAAAAATATCCTGATGCCGTATTTACCCTGATGGCAATGAACAGCCTGTTCCACCATGACTGGGAGTTCTCCGAAATCCATCAGGAAGCGTTTTTCTCTATTCTGGATGGAGAGGACATTCCCTCTGTGCAGGTTCGGTACAACCGCCGTATGGACGCTTACCTGCAAGCGCATTTATGGGATGATTAATTTATGGAACGAAAGCCAGCAAAGCCATACAAGCAGTTAAAGCAAAAGCAGAAAGCGAAAATTTCCGACTATATGTATTTGGAGACGCAAAGCTTTCGGCGAACGAATCAGCGGATGCCATCAACAGATTCGGAGATGCAAGCCGTGGCACAAAAGGTGTACAACCATGTTGGCAGCTTTCGTGTCGCATACGAGGAAGTGTGCGCTGTATATCTCAAAAAGCTACCACATATTATAGAGCGTCTGGAAGCGGATGGGCTTCCGGGCCACATTCGTAGCCATGCAGAAATCAAGGAATTGCAGCGTGTCCGTGCTGCTAAGAAGGCAGGTAAGCCGCGGAAGAAGCGCGCGAAAAAAGCATTGGAACCAGCACTGCTTGAGCAGGATGATACATTCTTCTATATTGCAGGCTTCACCTCTGGCGGTGCGCCCTATGGTGTTACCTGGGAGGAAATGGGACTAGAGCCATGGGAAAATATGGAAAAAGGAGCTGTTCATGTCTAACAGCTCCTTTTTGTTGTACCGAGGTTGATGTAGTACATTACAAGTCTTTCTCTCTGAACGGTGTTCAATCATCTAAATAAGCATGTATTGTCTTTGCCTTCATTCCTGTACAGCACCCAATGTTCAAAAAAGCATACACACCCATGCAAGCACTGCACACGCAGGGATATACAGGATAGAAGGACGCTTCGACTTCCTCTGCCGACATCTGTTTCTGAACCTCCAGAGGGATGCCCTTCTCCAGATGTCGGGTCATGATGAGATTCACGGTGCTGTTGCCAACACCGTAGCGGTTGCGGCAATCGTCGTAGGAGATGCCCTTGAGACGCATCTCGATGATGCCAAGAATGGTTGTGCTGTTTTGCATTGAAAATGATACTCCTTTCTTACAGCTACTGCTGCAGAAAAGACTGTATCATATCCAATGTAAGAACGCACCGTTCATCCGAAATAACCACACCGCTTAAACCGAAATGCGTACCCCGCCCGAAACGAAATCCTCACACCGTTCGGGCGAAATTTGCAGATGTAGGCATTATTTACATGTTTTCATATGCATACTTCTGAAGAACTGATCATATAATTGGCGGATCATATGTCCAGCATTGGCTTGAGTGAAAAGGTGAAAAGGGTTTAGAACCCTATGAAACACATATCTGTATTTGATGCATTAGTAAATATCAAATAGCCCTCTACGTCGCGCTATGTACTCTACAATCTCGAATATTGCCCAAGCCGCAATAATATAACAACCTGCGATAAACAGTTCTATTCCTAATTGAGACCAAAAGTTACCATTATCTGCCTCAAACAAGAGATTCATCGCTCGGAGAGCGTGGGTCATTGGTAGAATTCGAGAAAGAAATTGGGCAGCTACTGGAAGCTGT